>WNFR01000773.1_pt1 | contig 32850 bp, 26 predicted proteins | sample 5400221 | NCBI WGS metagenome assembly WNFR01 (sample SAMN13153357, study PRJNA577476) | soil metagenome | isolation source: 40 cm soil under Madrone tree | place: USA:California | collected 2016-06-14
GGTTCGCAGCAGTGCGAGTGTAACCCCGGATGAAACCGGTTGGAGAGTGGACGGGAAGCTGTGGTGGATGTGGGCGTTCAGCACCCCGCAGGTAACCGTCTATAGCATTCAGCCAGGACGCGGATTCGAACAAGCGGCCATGGTGTTGGGAGCGGACTTTGCAGGTTTCTTGGTGCGCGACGGTTGGAGCATCTATCGTCAGTTTATCCAAGCTGTGCACCAAACCTGCTTAGCGCACCTGCTGCGGCGCTGCCGGGAGATGATTCTGGTGGCGGGAAGAGGGGAAGCGGAATTCCCGCGCACGGTGCAAACCATTTTGCAGCAAGCTTTGCAGCTGCGCGATCGTCGCCAGCAACGAAAGATCAGCGAACACGGAGTCGCGGTGGCCCGGGGAAGATTGGAAGTGCGGATGGATCGGACCTTGGAGCGGCGCTATCGCTCACCGCAGAATCGCCGTTTGGCCAACCATCTGATACGGGAGCGGGACGCTCTATTTACGTTCCTGAGCTGTCCCGGTCTGGAAGCGACGAACTGGCGAGCCGAACAGGCCATCCGCCCGATGGTGGTGACCCGCAAAGTCTGGGGTGGGAATCGAACCTCCCGTGGAGCACATACCCAAGGTATTCTGGTCAGCATTCTTCAAACTTGCCGGCAGCAACTCCGCTCCGCTTCTTCTATTCTTCAAAAGCTGATCTGCGCTTCTCAGCCCAAGCCTTTGGACTTAACTGTCCCTACGCGCTAAACAATTACGAAAAAAATAACACGTCATTCGCCACGTCGGTGCGGGACGAGGAGAAGTTTCGGCCACGGGCGCGTATCGCTTTGGACAACTGTGACCAAGACCCTAAGCACGCCTACGGTTCGCGATGATCAAAATAGGATTGGCGCCAAACAGAGTGGGATTCGGCCGCAACTGGTCGTCACTCTGGAACAGTTCTGACGGCAAATCTGAAGAATTCATGAATCCACAAAACATAAGATATCTGGTCATTTCCCCTGTTCGAGATGAGGAAAATCATCTGCCGAACACCATTAGAAGCATGGCTGCTCAATCCATTCGTCCCACGGAATGGATCATTGTGAATGATGGCTCGACGGACAAGACCGGACAGATTCTCGACGAGGCCGCGAAGAAATATCCCTGGATTCGACCCATTCACCGTGTAAACCGCGGCTTTCGGAAATCGGGAGGCGGAGTGGTTGAGGCATTCAACGATGGATACAAGGTGGCAACGTTGCAGGAGCGGGATTTCATCGTCAAACTCGATGGCGATCTTTCTTTTGAGCTCGATTATTTTGAGAAGTGTTTCTCCCGCTTCGAAAAAGATCCCCAGCTGGGAGTGGGCGGCGGGGTCATCGTCCACATTTTCAATGGCGAGCGACAGGTGGAAACGAATCCGGAGTTCCATGTACGAGGAGCGACAAAGATCTATCGTCAGGCATGTTGGGAAGCCATCGGCGGATTCTGGGCGGCGCCTGGCTGGGACACGATGGACGAAGTGAAAGCGAGCATGTTGGGTTGGAAAACACGCAGTTTCCCGGACCTCGAACTTGTGCATCACCGCGTAACAGGCGCCGCCGATGGAACCTGGGCCAATTTGGTGAAGAACGGCAGGGCGAACTATATTTGCGGATACCATTCGCTCTTCATGCTCTCCAAGTGCCTAGTACGCCTGCCGCAGAAGCCATTCCTTCTTGGGTCGTTCGCCCTGTTTTATGGGTATGCATCGGGCTATTTCAAGGGGATTCCTCAGGTAGACGACCGGACAACGATTGCGTATCTCCGGCGGCAACAGATCAACCGCCTGCTTGGCCAAGACACCATCTGGAAATGACTTGGGCACGACTCCGGCTGTTCAATCTCTCATGGACCTCTCGATCATTTTCGTGAATTGGAATTCAGTGGCGTTTCTGCGCGAATGCCTGAAGAGCATTTATGCCCGGCCGCCCGCGTTTTCGCTTGAAGTCATTGTTGTTGATAACGACTCACCCGACAAAGTTATCCATGTTATAAGACAGGATTTCCCCGATGTCCGTATTATCGAAAGCAAGGTCAACCTCGGGTTTGCAGGCGCCAATAATCTCGGCTATCGGAACAGCTCGGGAGAATTTCTGCTTTTTCTGAACCCCGACACGGAAGTTCTGGATGGTTCAATTGAAACTCTAATGGAAATGGTCAAAACGATTCCGGATGCCGGGATCGTCGGATGCAAACTGTTGAACACAGACGGCAGCATTCAGACCTCATGCATTCAGATGTTTCCAACCATCCTTAACCAGGTGCTGGACATCGAGGCCTTGCACGTGCGCTGGCCAGGGTGTCCTCTTTGGAATATTGCTCCGCTCTTCAGCAAATCGACTTCACCAGCCTCCGTCGAAGTGATTTCCGGTGCTTGCATGATGGTGAGGCGGGAAGTTTTTGAGAAAGCTGGGCTGTTCAGCGAAGACTATTTCATGTATGCGGAAGATTTGGAACTCTGCGATAAGGTCCGCAGCCTGGGCTTGAAGAATTACTACGTTGGATCTGTAGAAGTGGTGCATCACGGAGGCAAGAGCAGCAGCCAGAAGCCAGTCACCCAGTGGTCGACCACGATGAAAATGAAGTCCGTAGAGAAGTTTTGCTCAAAGAAGAAAGGCCGGCTGTATGCTTGTTTATATCGCGCCAGTATTGGCACGGCAGCGATGGTGCGACTGCTTGTGATCGGCCTGCTGCGGCTGTTGGGGAGCATGGGGATAAATGGACTCTCGGCCGGGAACGCCTGGGCCAAGTGGTTTGCGATTCTCCGCTGGGCAGCAGGTCTCGACAAGCTTCAAACGACGACAACCTCGAGGTAAAGCGAAAGAACATGTGCGGGATCTGCGGAAAACTGATGTCTGATCGGGAGGCCATTGTGCCGCTCGCGCTTCTCAAGGAGATGGCGAACGCGATCATTCATCGTGGACCCGATGACCAGGGGTTCTTTACATCCGGACCGGTGGGCCTGGGATTTCGCCGGCTCTCGATTATTGACCTTGCGGGTGGCCATCAACCGCTGTGCAATGAAGACAACACAGTCTGGATAGTATTCAACGGCGAGATATATAACTATCAGGAACTCCGCGCATTCCTTCTGACAAAGGGACATACCTTCCGGACTCAGTCGGATACGGAGGTCATTGTCCATCTATACGAGGAGCTTGGAGAAAAATGTGTTGAAAAGCTTCGAGGAATGTTTGGGTTTGCCATATGGGATGGAAAAAACAATTCCCTGTTTCTGGCAAGGGACCGCGTAGGAATCAAGCCGCTGTACTATTGCCAGAGCCCGTCCGGACTTCTGTTTGCCTCGGAAATAAAAGCGATTCTTGCCGATCCGTCGTTTCGCGCAGAGGTCGAGCCGACGCTCATAGATCGCTTTTTGACGTTCGATTATATGCCGGGGGAGGAGACGCTTTTTCGCGGAATTCGAAAATTGAGCCCCGGCACTTGCCTGGTGGCGAAGAGCGGCCAAATCCGGACGAGGCAATATTGGGACCTTCAATTTAAAGATAGTGGCCTCTCAGAGGCGCAAGCGGAATTGCAGTTGATTGAAATGCTAGAAGAATCTGCTCGCCTTCACATGATAAGCGATGTCCCGGTCGGTTTCCTACTGAGCGGCGGGTTGGATTCTACGGCCATGCTGAGTCTGGCGGTTGGTAAAACCGACAAAAAGCTGAGTAGCTTTACAGTTGGCTTTTCCGAATCTGGGGTGATCGATGAACGGCCGTTCGCAAAGCTTGCCGCAGATACCTACGGTTCCGATCACCACGAAATCACGATCAGCAGCAAGGATTTCGTCGATTTCCTTCCGAAGTATGTCTGGCATATGGAAGAACCGGTGTGTGAACCTCCGGCGATCGCCCTTTATTATATTTCGAAATTAGCGCGGAAATTTGTGACCGTACTGATTTCCGGAGAAGGTGGCGACGAGGCCTTTGCGGGTTATCCGAATTATCGGTCCGGACTGTGGCTCGAGACACTGAAGTCCAAAATGGGCTGGGCTTTGCCACTCGTCACCGGGCCGATTTCCCTGGCCAACCGTTTTCTCCAGAACAGCCGAATGGCAAAATACAACTATCTCCTGTCGCATCATTTTGATTCGTACTATTTGAGCAGGACTGCCACGCCAGAACGGTTCACGAAAAACGGATATTCGCAGATATATGAACCTGCATTTTCTCAGACCCTTGACAGAGAGGCGACCTTGAGTCCGCTTACGAAATTGCAACGCGCGGCTCCTACTGGCGACATAGTGAACCGTATGCTGTACATTGACACAAAGACATGGCTACCCGATGACCTCTTGATCAAAGCGGACAAGATCACCATGGCCAATTCGATTGAGCTGCGCGTTCCACTTTTGGATCATGAGGTTCTGGAATTTGCCGCTTCCTTGCCGGCAAGGCTGAAGGTTCGGGGAATCACAACAAAATACCTGGCCAAGAAAGCACTCGGGAGACGAGTGCCCGAAGCCATCATCAACAGAAAAAAAGCGGGATTCCCGACACCTTACGCGACATGGCTTAAGAAAGATCTGAAAGCTAGGATACGAGATATTCTCTTGGATTCGAGAACACGCGCACGAGGGTATTTTCGAGATCGCACGATTCAGAAAATGCTGGACGAGGACAAGGATTTGTACGCAAAAGAAATCTTCTCACTCGTTGTTCTGGAGCTGTGGCATCGAGAGTTTGTGGACCACAAAAACTCCCCATTGCCGTCGAATGATTCTCTGGAGGTGAGGACGAAACCCGCTTCTTGATGAGGTTAACGAGCTTCGGCCACCGTTCGATCCGAGCGATACAACAAACCACCTTCGTATCGATCCGAAAAAATTGTTATACCTGTTCCTCTATGAGTAGAAAAGAAAAACCAATTCGCGCTCTGTATAGCTTCCCCCACAAATTGGGAGCGGATCGCATCTGCTATACGGCATGGCAGCAGCTAGACGGACTGTCCAAGGCGGGTGTCGAGGTGCTGGCCATCGCCGGTGCTTTACAGCGCGCCGTACCCCCGGGCGTCACAGCAAAGACCACGCTCGCCCGCGGTAAAATCCGCCTACCCTACAAAGTGCTGGGGGGCATGCGAACCTTCGCATTGCATGATTGGCTGGTAGCCAGGCAATTGGAAGGGTTGAAGGATAAGATCGACATCATTCACACATGGCCACTGGGTTCGCGAAGGACTCTACAGGAGGCCGCACGGCTGCGGATTCCAACCGTACTTGAGAGACCGAATGCTTATACGCGATTTGCCTATGAAGTTGTGGCCAAGGAGTGCGCACGTTTGGGCATGACCATGCCGTCCAATCACGAACATGCTTTTCAGGAAGATGTCTTGCGCATTGAAGAGGCCGAGTATGAACTGGCAAACTTTCTTCTTTGCCCGTCCGACTTTGTGAAGCGGACTTTTCTTGATGCTGGCTATCCCGGTGAGAAACTTCTTCGTCATCAATATGGCTTTGACGTAGGAGTTTTTACCCCATCGGCTCGAACCTCAGCTCCGGACACGGGGCTGAAAATGCTGTTCGTGGGTGGCGCCGCTCCGCGGAAAGGGGTCCACTACGCTCTCGAAGCCTGGCTCCAATCCACCGCTCATTTCAAAGGCGAATTTGCAATTGCCGGCGAGTTCATCCCCGCTTATAAAGAAATACTCCGCCCGATGCTGTCTCATCCGAGCATCAAAGTCCTCGGGCATAGAACTGACGTTGCGGAACTTATGCGAAATAGCGATATTCTCATCCTTTCTACGATCGAAGAAGGCAGTGCCTTAGTTACGTCCGAGGCACGTGGGAGTGGTTGTGTGTTAGTGGTGTCGGAAGCTGCGGGAGCCTCGTGCGAACATATGGAAAATGCGCTAGTTCATAAGGTTGGCGATTTGCAGGAACTGACCTCACACATAAACCTCCTGGATCAGGACCGCAGCCTGTTGAACAAATTGCGAACTGCCTCGCTCAAGACGGTCGATCAGATAACATGGTCTGCTGCAGGTGATCGTCTGCACCGCATCTATCTGGAAGCTCTGACAAAAAGTGCCTCTAGCTCTTGAGAGCGCAGAAACTTTCTGATGATACATGTGAATTTGAGCGCTTCCAGGCCCAACTGATCTGGGTTTTGCATCCGTTGCAAGGTGACCGCGAACATGCCTCAAGAATTATCCTCAGGCAGTAAGACTGCTAATTCGAATATCCCCTATAATCGGCCCTATAGGCGAGGCTTATCCAGACCATGAGTCGGCATTTCTTTGAGTTCTTTCGATGTCCGGAGGACGCCGTTCGGTTTGACATAGCTGGAGGACTTTCCTCGGCACCTGACTACTTCCGACTTGATGAGGAACGGAGGCGTCACGGGAAAAACGCCGCTATTCCGGTAGCCAAACATGCGGCTGACCTCGTGGATACCCTACCGGCGGTGTGTGTAAAGGGCGATGAGATCAGTCTACCCTTCGACCCTGACCAGATGGCGGATTACTTACGATATGAACGTTATAGAGAAGGAAGCGGTAAAGGAACTAGCCGACTGGGTGCCCATCCCTTAATAAGGGACATTTATTATCTGTGTAGACCGCTACTCCGAGTACCAATCCGCAGCATCCTTCAGCGGATTCACCTCCGAAGCCAACTGAAGAATCCATTTCCTAAATGGCCCGTGGATCGAACGGTTGACCGGCTTTTTGAAAAGATGATGATCGCGGCGATTCAGGCGAATGGCAGTCGTCCCATTCCTTTCATTTGGTTCTGGCCAGAACGTAAACAGGCAGCTTTCATTCTCACGCATGACGTCGAGGACGACAGCGGCAAAGCTTTCTGCCCATCACTCATGGATATTGACGATGAGTACGGATTCAAGGCCTCTTTCCAGATTGTGCCTGAAGGTCGTTATCCGGTTGAGCCTGATTTTCTTCAAACTTTTCGGGATCGTAACTTTGAAATCTGTGTGCATGATCTGAACCACGACGGAAATCTCTACCGAGAGCGTTCACAGTTCCGGCATCGCGCTCAACTTATCAACGGGTACTGCAAGGAATTCGGCATCAAAGGATTCCGTTCAGGTGCTCTCTACCGAAATCTCCTCTGGTACGGTGACTATCAGTTTTCTTATGACATGTCGGTGCCAAATGTTGCCCACTTAGACCCTCAGGACGGCGGTTGTTGCACCGTCATGCCCTACTTTATTGGCGATATCCTGGAAATCCCTATTACTACGACTCAGGACTACTCCCTTTTTCACATCTTGCGTCAATACGCCATCGACCTCTGGAAACAGCAGATCAAGACAATTGTGGATGGACATGGTCTGCTAAGCTTCATCATTCATCCAGACTATGTCATCGAAACAAAACCCCAATCCGTCTATCGAGAACTGCTCGCGCACCTTCGGCACCAATGCAACGAGCGAAATATCTGGACTGCTTTGCCGAGGCAAATCGATTGCTGGTGGCGGCAGAGAAATGCCATGAAATGGGTACCCAAGAGTGAGGGTTGGGCAGTCGTCGGCGAGGGGAGCGAGAGGGCCCAGATTGCGTACGCCTCAGTGCAAAATGGCAAGCTCGTCTATTCGTTCGACCCACCCGCTAACATGCTGCGACCCAATCAAATACAACCGATGCGCAACGAATCGTCGCGAATCGACGGGTCGCATGATATGGCGACATCTTCTGGCCTAAATGACGCATCTGAACCGAAGTTCCTTAAGAAACCTGAGCGGAGTACTCCGGTGCTCGACCCTATCGAGTCTGTCGTTAATTCAACTGCACCACTCGAGGAGAAAGTTCCAGAAGTTGGTGGCGGGTACATGCCGGCTCGTCGCCCGCTGCGCATCGCGATGATTGCCTACTCCTTCTACGAGATGGACAATCGAATCTTGCGCTATGCGTCGGCACTTTCGAAGCGAGGCGACCATATCGACGTTTTTGCACTGCGCCGGGAAGGACAATCAGCAGAAGAGGTGACGGAGGGAGTTCATGTTGATCGCCTCCAAGCCCGCACCCTGAACGAAAAAAACCAGCTCTCCTTTGTATGGAGGATTTGTCAGTTTCTTTTGCGCGCTCTTATCCAAGTCGCGAAGCACGAGTCACGAGCTCATTATGACCTGCTTCATGTACATTCTGTTCCAGATTTCCTGGTTTTCAGTGCATTATTTCCCAAACTTCGCGGCACGCCAGTAATTCTTGATATTCATGACATCCTCCCCGAACTCTACGCCAGCAAGTTTGCCTCTGGTGATAAGTCGGGTATGTTTCGGTTCCTCGTTGGTGTGGAGCAAGCGTCAACTCGCTTTGCTGACCACGTAATCGTTGCAAATCATATTTGGCGAGACAGATTGATTTCGCGTAGTTTAGCTCCAGAGAAATGTACAGTCGTCATGAATTATCCGGACCGCTCCATTTTCATTCGAAGTGGCCATTCTCAACCAACAACTGGAAAATTCCTGATGCTCTACCCCGGGTCGCTCAACTGGCACCAGGGTCTCGACGTCGCGATTCGTGCTTTTGCCAAAATAAGTAAGAAGGCTCCTCACGCGGAATTTCATATCTACGGCGACGGTCCTTCAACGGCACAATTGATGGAGCTCATTAAAGAGCTAGGGGTCGAGAGTCAAATCAGCATGCACGCGGGTTGTCCTCTGCAGGAAATTCCCCGCATTATGGAATCCGCCGATCTCGGAATCGTACCGAAGCGAAAAGATAACTTTGGAAACGAGGCTTTCAGCACAAAAATCCTTGAATTCATGGCCATGAGTGTGCCGGTGATTGTGTCGGATACCATGGTCGATAAATATTACTTTAATGATTCACTCGTGAAGTTTTTCCGTAGTGGCGACGACAATGATTTGGCCCGCTGCATGTTGGAAATGATCGAAAATTCCGAGGCGAGAAAACTGCAAATCGAGAATGCAAATCGATTCGTTGAAACCTTCGATTGGAGCGTAAGGCAGCACGAATATCTTGAATTGGTCGATCGGTTGACCCGAAATACTCTCGCTTGAAACGCCACCCTCCAGATCGGTTTGACTTATCCCCGATAGCTCTTCCTTAATAGGCACAGAGCACGCTGGCCTTCGAGTCTTTCCCTGATAGAAATATATACTCAAGAAATGGAAAATGGTCTTGGATAACGGACACTATTCGTCTCACATTTGAAGAGACCAGGTCTGGTTGGAAGAACAAGGGGGCTGAGGAATTCATCTCGAACTAGTCATACCAGTTTTTGATTACTTCTCACTGTTCCATCAGATTCTGGAACAACGGTTGTTTTCTAATGGAAGGTTTACTCACCCGAAGGGAGAATATACTCAAATGAAGGGTGTCGTTCTGGCTGGGGGCAAGGGGTCCAGACTCTATCCGCTCACACGAGTAACTAACAAGCATCTCTTGCCGGTGTATGACAGGCCGATGGTATTCTATCCGATCCAAACCCTCGTGGACGCGGGCATTAGAGACATTATCATTGTCACGGGGGGGCAGAATTCTGGCGATTTCCTGCGATTGCTGTCCAACGGCAAGGATTTTGATCTGCACCGTGTTCACTACACGTATCAGGAAGGCGAGGGCGGCATCGCCGATGCCCTACGTCTCGCGGAACCCTTTGTCGAAGGGGAGAAGATTTGTGTCGTCCTCGGCGACAACATCATCGAACACAACATCATTGCCTCGAAACAGACTTTTGAGAAACAGGAGCGCGGCGCTCACATCATCTTGAAAGAAGTTCCCGACCCTGAAAGATTCGGTTGCCCTGAGATCGTCAACGGACAAATTCTTGGCATTGAGGAAAAACCCAAGAAACCGAAATCAAAGTATGCCGTAACCGGCATCTACTTTTACGATCAAAGCGTGTTCGAAAAGATAGGAAAAACCAAGCCAAGCTGGCGTAATGAATTGGAGATCACCGACGTGAATAATATGTATCTTAAGGAAAACACGCTTACGCACAGCAACCTGGAAGGCTGGTGGACGGATGCCGGCACGTTTGAATCGTTGCTTCGTGCCACGAACATGGTCGCGGAATCCGGAGCAAACAAGATCCCAGGACGTGGGGCCCCGCCGCGCCATGCGCGAGACGGCGAATAGAACGGGGCATCGATTATAGACATGACCGGCAGGCTGGATCCAAAAGGGAGAGACGGCGTGAAAGTTCTCGTAACGGGCGGTGCGGGCTTTATCGGGTCGAATTTTATTCGGCATCTGCTCACGTCCCAGTATTCTGTGGAGATTGTGAATTTCGACAAGCTGACATATGCGGGCAACCCGGAAAGCCTCGCGGACATTGCCGGCGATCCCCGGTATTCCCTTGTTCGGGGCGACATCACGGATCCTCAGGACGTGAACGATGCCTTCGCAAGGGGTATCGACGCTCTCGTGAATTTCGCGGCGGAAACGCACGTGGACCGCAGTATCGAAGATGCCTCTCCTTTTCTTCGAACGAATGTGCTAGGGACTCACTGCCTTCTCGAGGCCGCGCGGAAATTCCATCTTTCTCGATTTGTGCATATCAGCACGGATGAGGTCTACGGAAGCGCGCCTGCTGGAGTCAGCTTCACAGAGGAAGCCACGCTCGATCCACGCAGCCCATACGCCGCTAGCAAGGCTTCAGCGGATCATCTTGTTTCTGCCTATGCGAATACCTTCGGCATCTCGGCCATCGTTTTGCGTTGCACAAACAACTATGGCCCGTTTCAGTTTCCCGAAAAGCTCATTCCGCTAATGATCGCGAATGCGCGGGAAGACAAAGCGCTACCTATTTACGGCGATGGGCTACAGGAACGCGACTGGCTGTTCGTGGAAGACTATTGTCGCGCCATCGCGCTGGCTCTCGAAAAGGCCAAGCCGGGTTCCATCTACAACGTTTCGGCCGGCATGCCCCAACCTAACCTGAAGATCGTAAGAACCATCCTGAATCACCTCGGAAAGCCAGATTCTTTGATGCGTTCCGTGCAAGACCGACCCGGTCACGATCGACGCTATGCCCTGGATTGCTCCAAAATTCAACGGGAACTAGGTTGGCGGCCAGAGGTGAGCTTCGAGGACGGAATTCGCCGAACGATCGAGTGGTACCAGGCCAACGGCGAGTGGCTCGAGCATGCACGGTCGGGAGAATATCGTAATTATTATGAGCGGCACTACACGCGGCGGGCAGAGACATTCAGCAAGTAGGCAGCGGAGCGAACTAATAGCAGCCAGCCTGCCATCGCGAGGGACTCGAACTCGAAGCGAGTTTTCCTGACTTTGCATGAAGGAAATTTAAAGCTTTTGCAAAAGTAACGGAGTCAAGACGCATTGGATGACACGCGGAACAATGTTTTGAAACGCTGGCTGCTGTTTAGCGTTTGGATTGTAGTCAGTTCTGTCCTCTTTGCAAAACCTCTGATTGCCCTCGTTCGACTATCGCTCACGAATGACAATGCCTCCCACCTCATACTGATTCCCTTCCTCACGGCTGGCCTGCTATTCATCGAACGCCGCACCATTTTCAACAATCTTTCCTTCGATCCGGGCGGCGGCATTTTCCTTTTCTTGTCTGTCATCATCGCCATCAGTGTGCGCTGGGCTGGCGACAAGCTGATTCCCGACCTTCGGCTTAGCAGTAATGTCGTTGCGGTCATCTTGCTTTGGATAGCCGGATTTGCTTTTTCCTTCGGAAAGGCTGCCGTAAAATCAGCCCACTTTTCTCTTCTTTTTCTTTTTCTCACTGTACCTCTGCCGAATTCCCTACTGGAACGCGTCATCTCTTTGTTGCAGTCTGGTTCCGCAGAAATCGCCGACGTTCTCTTCAACTTGACCGGAGTTCCCGTTCTGAGAGAGGGGCTTGTCTTCCACCTCCCGGGCGTCAACATCGAAGTTGCAAGAGAGTGCAGCGGAATCCGCTCCACCATGGCACTTTTCATTCTGGCGCTACCAGTTGTGCATTACGGCTTGCACTCTCTCTGGAAGAAGCTGTTCTTCTTGACGTGCGCATTCTTCATGATGGTTCTGAAAAACGGGATCCGTATCGTTACACTCACTCTGTTAGCGGTGTACGTGGACCCGAACTTCTTGTTTGGGACACTTCATCGTGATGGTGGAATTGTTTTCTTCCTGCTGGGTCTGCTCTTGTTGCTGCCTGTTCTATTACTGCTGCAGCGCGGAGAATCACCGGCCTTGGCGGGAACGAAGGAATTGGCCGCATCCTCCGGACAAAGGAACTGACGCTGTGGAGTTCTCTCGGGTATCGGCGCAGGAATTTGCAACCATATCACTGAAATACGTCCCGAGCCCAACAGCAGGGCGCTAGCCACCTGTGTAGTGGTTATAATACTGCCCGTAAGCCGCCTCCCGTTCGGCTCCGTTCAGTACTACTCCTAATAGGTTTTTCTCTCGGAACTCGGCCACTGCCTTCTCCGCCACCTCGACATCCGTAACTCCCGCCCTCACGACGAACAGCACGCCGTCGCACAAATCCGCCAACAAACTCGGATCATGCACTGGAGTAGCCGGCGGAGAATCCACGATCACAAAGTCAAACATTGGCGTGACGATGTCCAGCAGGTGTCTCATCCTGTCGCTGGGTAGAAGTTCACTTGGATTCGATACCTCGTTGCCCCCCGGAATGAAGCACAGATTCTCGTCCGGGCCGCATTGAATAATCGCATACTCATCGGCTTCCCCGCGTAGATAGTCAGTCAGGCCGGGGGTGGAAGGCGCCCCGAGGGTTACATGAAGTCGCGACGCTCGGAGGTCCGCGTCAATCAGGAGGACGCGACGGTCAGGCTGCCGGATAATAGACTGTGCGAGATTTGCAGCGACAAACGTCTTGCCTTCCGCGGGAACACTGCTGGTAATGAGGATGCGCTTCAACATGCGCGTACCAGCAATCTGAGACAGCCGCGATCGGAGCGTTCGAAAAGGCTCGGCCCCGATTTTCTTGCTGTCGGTGCCTCCGAACACGCTCATGCACGGATCCAGTGTCCATTTCGGATGGGCGCACCGCTTCAAGAGCTGTTCGAATTGGACGAAAGGCTGCTTACCCGCTTTTCCACCCCCCTTAATCTGAGCTGTGTCCAGTTCATTCCCTGCTTGGGCAGAGCGACTAATTCCTTCCGTAACATCGACGAAAGTCAGCGAAGAGCTTGCCTGCGGCTGCGACGCCCTTTCTTCCGCGGCCTTCTTCAACGCGTCATGTATCCGACTCATCTTTTCCCTTTCAAGCACTCGCTCAACTGTAAAAGGTCAATCACGCGTCCCGATTACGCCCAAGCTCGTTGATTCTTACGCGCCTCACTCTTGCCTTGAGACAGCGCTTCGAGAACCGGCACCAACGCCAGCACCGGAAGTTTGAGCGCAAGTTCGACGTCGCGTTCAGTATGCATCGATTTGTCACGCATAGCGATCAAGCAAAGAATCGCTAGCCCGAGAGCGAGCCCGCCACCTAAACCTCCGCCGGCAAAATAGGCTTTCTTCGGAAACGACGGTCGATCCGGCAAGCTCGGCGGATCGAGCACCCGGAACTGTTCGCTCCCTTGCTGGCTCTCCAGATCGCCAGCCACCCCCGCGTTCTGCCTCTTCTTCAGAAGATCGTTGTAGAAGTCCTGCGCTGTCTGATAGTTGCGGGTCAATTCCTTCATCTGCTGCTCGACCATGGGACTAGCCTGAACGCGGCTTTGTAACTGGCCAATTTCATCTTGGATTTGACTTTGTCGCTTGGTCAAATCGGCGATGTTCATATCGTCCTGCCGTAGTTTTGCTCGGAGTTGCTGAATCTGTGGAGGTTCGGCCGCTGAAGCTTGCGCCGAACCATTCGCAGATGGACTATTCTTCGGTGCTCCTGCCATCCGTTTCTTCAGTTCTTCTATCTGGCTCTTAAGCTTGATAACATCTGGATGCTCGGAAGTGTAGCGCGCCTGCAAACTCGTAAGCTGGTCTTGCAAAGCGCCCAACTGCTGTTCCGCGGTCTCAGGGTTTTGTCCTGTCTGTGATGCCTTCCAATTCGCTTCTTGCTGGCCGATGAGGGATTCATTAAAAGCTTTGTCTTGGTGCGCGCGACTCAACGCCTGAGTATTGGCCTCTAGCTGTGCGTTCATCCCCGTCAAGATATTTAAGTTGCTTTGTTCTTCTTCCGGCAAAGACCCTAGATACTGTCGCTTGAACTGGGCAAATTTCGCATCTTGGTCATCTAAGTTCTTCTTAGCTTCCTCGAGTTGTTTGCTTAGAAAACTCGTGGTTACATTTGCCTGCTGCTTGCGCTCGCGCGCGTTCTGTTCCAGGAACATGGAGGTGATTTCGGTACATATTTGCTGGGCGATTTGCGGGCTATCGAAGGTTACGTCTACGTAGAAACCCGGCAGTTGTCGGCTCTGCGTACCAGGCGTCGGCTCCAGCGGCTTGATTTCCACCGCGGTTCGCAAGCGTTCGACAAGATCCTCAATGTGAACTCGGCCTCGGACCTCAGCGTACAGGCCGAATTTCTCAATGATGGGTTGCAAGCGTGTCCGGCTGAGGATCTGCTCTTTCATGGACGCAAGACGGTGATTCAAGTCTTCGGTGACGACCGGCTTCACGTAGTCTGGACCAACCGCAGGCTGCGCAACTAGCACCATAGTCTGCGATGTATATCGCTTGGGAAGCACAAACGTGGCACCCAGGCCCATTCCTCCTAGAACGAACGTGGAGAGAGGGAGAATCCACCAATAGCGCCGCAAGGTGCGTTTTGCTTCTGCCAAGCCAATTTCGCCATTCCGGACCATGATTACCTCGATTACCTCGCCCTAATTCCACCTACATCCCGCAGTGGCTTCATCACGGGATGCAACACTCCTGGACTGCGACAATCCTGGCAGCCTCCAGACGGGCCACTGCCTTAACTTTCAGAAAGCACGGGCTATGCCAGCTTGCTCTGCACCTCGCCCTACCTATGTCGCATTTAAGTTGTTTCTTATCATGCTCTTATGAAAGGCATGTTTCGTCATTTCCGGTGCCGGCTAGTCCGTCTCCTCGTTCGAGCACGGGAAGTGGAAGTATTCTATCCATAATGTCCGCTTAATTCTCCTTATCTGAGTTCCACCTCACCGCAAATCGGCCCTAAATCCGGGTCAAAGACATTCAGATCCCTTAGTGGAGGAATGCAAAACCTTTGTAATGATAAAGTTACGGAAAATGCGATGCCGCACTCCGAATGCTCTTTCTCAGGGCGTAAAATTGCACCTCCGCTAGCGGACAAGGAGTGGCTATCTGTGTATTACTGTAAATCGACGCCTATCAGGCGCAAAGCGAGTTTTGTTCTGTCTTACGGGCTCTTCTTTCTCTTGGCCGCGCTTTTGGCTGGCTGCTCGGCTAATCCCAATGCGCGCAAACTGAAATACCTGCACCAGGGCGATCTCTATTTTCAAATGGGTAAGTATCCCGAGGCCAACATCTCCTACAGCCGCGCCTTGCAGGTCGACCCACGCTTTGTCGAGGCTCACTACAGGCGCGCACAGTGTCTCATCAAGCAGAGCAGTTGGGCGGCAGCCTTCCAGGAGCTCTCCCGCACCGTTGAGCTGCAGCCAGAAAATTGGCCCGCCCAGCTAGACCTAGGGCAACTCTTGCTCGCGGGTGCTAAACCGCAGGAGGCCAAAGATCGCGCTCTTCTAATCCTTCACGGCAACCCAGAACACTCGGACGCACAAATACTTTTGTCCAACGCGGATGCCGCATTGGGGAATCTTAATGACGCTCTCGAGGAAGCAAGAGAAGCCGTAAGAATAGCCCCTGATCGTTCAACCAGTCTTATCAACTTGGGTCTGATCCAAGCGAAGGCCAGCGCCTTTGACGACTCAGAGGCAAGTCTCAAGAAGGCACAATCCCTCGATCCCGCATCGGTCACTCCGCTGTTAACCTTAGCGAATCTCTATCAGCGACAGCGACGGTGGGCAGACGCAGAGAAAGTATTTCAGGCGGCAATCAGCCTCGCGCCCAGGTCAACCCTGCCACGCATTGCTCTCACGGGTCTCTACCTCGCTCAAGGGCAAGAGTCGCTTGCGGAAAAGGTTCTGACAGACGTCAAACAACAATTGAGTGACGATCCATCGGCGTACCGCATGCTCGGTGATTATTATCTGACCCACGGAGAGAACGCCAAAGCCCTCGCGGAATTCAGCGCCCTCTCCGCGGTACATCAGAACGATCTGGCCGTAAGAAAGACTTACATTCAGCTTCTGATCTTGAATGGAAGGATCGACGAAGCCGGCCAACTCAATGACGTAATTCTAAAGAAAACACCGCAGGATGCAGAGGCCTCGATCCTGCAGGGGCAGATACAGCTCCGGCAAAAGAAAGTGGATGAAAGCGTTCAATCGTTACAGCAGGCTCTCAGATACGCCCCCGAAAATGCCATGGGGCATTACCAGCTTGGGGCCGCATTCCAGCTGAAAGGCAGCACTCAGCAGGCTAAGAGCGAGTGGCGCGAAGCGGCACGATTGCGTCCCAATCTTTCTGAAGCGTGGCGGGCGCTCGGCCTCACTGCCTTGCAAGACGGAGACTGGAGAGAGCTCGAACCCATAGCTGATCAGCTCAAGACAATCGCGCCGCGCTCCGCAGACGGCTATCTGTATCATGCAACAGCTAGAATGAATCAAGGCGATGCGTTGGCCGCGGAAGCGGACTTGAATCAACTGCTCCTGATCGCGCCAAACAGTGCGCTTGGATACGTCAAGCTAGGCCAGCTGCGTGTGGCACAAAAGCGCCTGGACGACGCAGAAAAAATGTTCCGCCAAGGTCTTGCTCGAGATCCCAATTCTCTAGAGGCTCTCGAGGGACTGGTCGACCTGGAACTCCGCAACAAGAAGCCCGCCCAGGCGTTGCGGCTCATTCGAGAGCTACTCGATTCCAATCCCAAGAATGCGGCCCTCTATCTGTTGCAGGGAAATGTACTGCTTCAAAACAACCAGCCGGAAGAAGCTGAACACTCCATGGAACGGGCCGTGGAAATGGACGGACAGAACGTCAGTGCACTCGTCCTGCTCGCAAGATTAGACTCATCACTTGGAAAGTTTGATCAGTCGATTGCGAACTATCAACGAGCCATTGCAATTGCGCCAAATGATGCCCGGCTCTATGTCGCGTTGGGCGGCGTTTATGAGAGTCAGGGCAATTGGCAGCAAGCCCAGACCCTCTACCAGAAGGCGTTGGCCATCCAACCCGAAGACGCGCTCGCAGCGAACAACCTGGCTTACCTCATGATCGAGCATAGGGGAAGTGTGAATGTAGCGCTTACGCTTGCTCAGACCGCTCGGCGCGGACTGCCGAACCTTCCGAATTCCGCAGATACGCTTGGCTGGGCTTATTACCACAACGGAGCGTACTCCGTTGCCGCGCCCTTCTTCGAAGATGCCGTCAAGAAAGTTCCAGATAACCTGACTTATCACTACCACCTCGGTTTGACTTATCAAAAGCTCAATGATTTGGCCAGGGCTCGCACAGAATTTGAGAAAGCTATTAGCCTCGACCCGAATTCGCCGCTTGCCAACGAAGCGCGCCGGGCACTGAGCCAAACCTCGGGTACGTAGGCGTATTTCTCAGTGCGCGCCAGCAGAATTTCTGATTTAATCGGTAAGAGGCATGAAAATGATTGCAGAAATGTCCGCAAAGCAGATAGGCGATGAAGAAATTGTCTCCCTCGGGACACGTAACGGAATGGAGTTGGCAATTCTCAAACGAACCGAGAAATCGCTGGGCAAAATAATTGCCAAGCCGGACTCGACTGATCTCATTGACGGTATCCGAATCGAGCCGCTCCAGATCTATCCCGATGACCGCGGTTTTTTCACCGAGATTGCGCGGCTTGGCCGAGGGCTCGCCGCCGATATGGTGCCGGATGGCGCACGAAAGATTCAGATTTCTCTTACTCTCACATATCCGAACACGATTAAGGCGATCCACTACCACGCGGAGCAAACCGATCTGTGGGCCCCCGTGACCGGGATGGTTCAGGTTTTTCTCTACGACCTGCGGCGTCATTCGAGAACCTTTGGCCAGACCAACACGATCTATACCGGAGGACTCCGCCCCTGGGAGATTCTCATTCCGCCCGGCATCGGTCATGGATACAAAGCCTTAGGAGTTGAACCGATTCAGCTTCTTTATATGACAGACCGCCACTATAACCCAGCCGATGAACTCCGACTGCCTTACAACGACCCCAACATTGCCTACGACTGGGAAACGCAGCACAAATAGCCCCATGCGCATACTCGTTCTGGGCGCCGGCGGCATGCTGGGCAGCGATCTGCTTCAGGAATGGAAATCCGACCAACTTCTTCCGGCGCGTTCAGCAGACGCCGACATCCGTGATTTCGCGCAAGTGAGAGCGCTGATCGCCCGCACACGGCCCGATTGGATCGTACTCGCCGCTGCCTACACGGACGTCGACGGCAGCGAGCGTGACCCCGAACGAGCGTACTCCGTCAATACCCGAGGCACGGAGAACGTCGCTCGCGCGGCGCAGGAACATGGCTCTCGGCTGTTCTATATCAGCACTGACTATCTCTTTGACGGCGAATCTTCCCGGCCCTACGAACCGGACGATTCGATCTCACCCTTAAACGTGTACGGAAAGTCCAAGGCGGAGGGCGAAAACGCCGTTCGCCAGTTCCACAAGGACTGGTGCATCGCCCGTACGTCATGGTTGTTTGGCGCCTCGGGGCCATCCTTTCCCGAAAAAATCCTGCGCGCAGCGGAAACACGCCCCGAACTTACGGTTGTCAACGATCAAGTGGGTTCCCCAACATTCACTCGCGACCTTGCGGCTGCGATTCGCGTCCTGGTTCGGATGGATTCCCGCGGAGTCGTGCATGTAACAAACGAAGGTTCCTGCTCCTGGTTCGAGTTTGCTCGCGAAGTTCTGCGCCAAGCCGGTCGTGATTCCGTGACTGTTCTTCCCATTACCACTGCTGAATCAGGTCGCCCCGCGAATCGACCCGCTTACTCTGTGCTCTCACCAGCCAGCCTTCACGCGAAAGGCGTCCAATTGCGAAGCTGGCGCGAAGCGCTCGGCGCATATCTGCGTGAATTGAGGCAATTGGGGAGAATTGCCTGATGCAATTGCCTTAAGGATGGTCTAGTGGCCCGCGACTCACAATTGGCGCTTGTCGCCGAGGTCCCAGGCGAGAAATTTCACGCTCCGACCAGCAACCGTAAACAATCAGGAATTTCACGGACACTACGGAATCTTCGCGGAAACCTCATTCGAATAAACGCTTTCGATACCGCTCGAATCGACAGCGGTCGTCACGTAATAGTACGTTAGTCCGTTCTGCACAGACGAATCCAAATAGCTCAGTCCGCCCACGAATGATCCGTTCATCCTGGTATATGACTGCCCGCTGACGGTTGATCGGTACACGTTATACCCCGCAACCGCCGAGGTACTAGCGATCCAAGATAATCCGACAGTGTGCGCCACCTGGGGGCTGGCCGTGAAATTCACACTAGTGACATTGGCTCCGTTGACCGTCGCGCTCCCGTTGACAGGGCTGAATGTATATCCTGTTTTGGTAGGAGTCACCGTGTAGGTCCCGTTTGCCAATGCGGCGAAAGTGTAATTGCCTAAGCCATCTGCAATCGTGTTGCCGCTCGCTGCCCCGCTGAGCGTGACCATCGCCCCGTTCCCGCCAGTTGTCGGACTGATTGTCCCAGAAATGCTATACGTCGAGCCGTTTTGCACGGTGGCGCTGAAATTGATTCCCGAAATGTTTGCTCCATTAACCGTCGCAGCCTGCGTGCCTGGGCTGAAAGTGTAGCCCGCGTGGCTTGGAGTAATCGCGTACGTCCCGTTGGCCAAGCCACTAAAAGAATACCTGCCCGAGCTGTCTGCAATTGTGCTGGCGCTTGCTGCTCCGCTGAGCGCGACTATCGCTCCGCTCCCACCCGCTGTCGGACTGATTGTCCCGGAGATGTTGAATGTTTGCGCCGTTACGGCGAAATTTATTCCTGTGACATTGGCTCCGTTAACCGTTGCGCCTAGGCTGTTGGGGCTGAAGGTGTAACCTACGCGGCTGGGTGTTACCGTGTACGCTCCGCTGGCCAAGCCGGTGAAAGTGTAGTTCCCCGAGCTGTCTGCAGTCTGTGTGGCAGATGTCGCTCCGGTTAGCGTTACCGTCGTGCCGCTCCCGCCCGCTATCGGAGTAACCGCCCCCGAGATGCTGTAAGCTTGCGGAGGTGGCGGAGTAATGGCTGGTTTTCCGCTTACGAGACCAGAGCAGCCCCAAAGCACGGCCATCGAGGCAAGCATACCTGTCAGCAAAAATGCTAGCCGCGCGCGAAATCCCCGGTTCCGGCAACGAGCAGGCTCCTCCATTCGCTTCCCAAGCGGTCTAAGGCTCATGGTTCAAGCAGCTCCAGAGTCTGCCCAGGCGACAGCATACGGGGCGGCGAGGATTCAGCAATACTGATAGTAAGGCCAATTAAGGTACAGGTAGTGACCCTGTACTGCAGGCCCACCAAGTCGCCCGGCCCTTTCGCCAAGCCTATACCATGTGCGGCACTTGATGGTCCATCGAGCGGAAGTTAGAGGCGATTGTATAATTTCATTACTATCTATAATAAATAATCTTGCCCACAGCAAGAGAACCGATTCAATCGGTAATCAGGGACATAGAGAGGAAATCCGGCAGGAGAAGATTTGTGCGCGGATCTTCTTAGTCCGCGGAGGAATGGGGGGGGGCTACTGCGTTTTCTCGCTTCGATGCTAAATTCTCCACGCCCCGGGCAAGCAGGCCTACATTGCGGATTTTATATAGCAGCGCCCGATAACTGATCCTTAGAGCCTTCGCGGTCTTACGGCGATTCCATTGGTTGGCTTGCAACGATTCCAGGATGTAGATTCTCTCCCTCTCCCGAACGGCTTCCTTAGCGATCTGTCTTAAAGGGATTGTGCCCGCGGCGACATGATTCGCCGGGGTTGTATCGCGCTGCCGAACGATTGGTTCTTGAACAATGCTGGCCTCCGGGCCGATGAGCACATAGCGCGCAATACCGTTGGAAAGCTCACGGATGTTTCCAGGCCAATCCAGGTTCTGCAGATATCGCATCATCTCTTTGCTCAGTGGTTCCGCTTTTTTTTCAAATTTTTTCTGAAACAGGCTGAGAAAATATTCGGCCAGCATGGGAATGTCTTCCCCGCGCTCACGGAGTCGGGGCAGCCTTAAGCACACCACATTGATCCTGTAATACAAGTCCGCACGGAATCTTCCCAAATCGATTTCGTGTTCCAAGTCCTTATTCGTCGCGCAAAGCAGGCGGCTCTCTACCTCTCTTTCTGTCTCGCCTCCAATTCGCGAGAAGCGCCCATCTTGAAGAAAATGCAGGAGCTTGCTTTGCAGCCCCAAATCCAGGTCGGCAATCTCATCGAGAAAGAGGGTTCCTTGGTGAGCAAGTTCCACTCGTCCCGGCTTCAACGCGTGCGCTCCAGTAAACGCGCCCTTTTCATAGCCGAATAATTCGCTCTCCAGTAGTGACCCAGGTATTGCAGCGCAGTTGACCTTCACGAACTGGCCGTTGCAATGAGCGGAGTGTTTATGGATCCACCGCGCCAGCACCTCTTTGCCTGTTCCTCCGTCGCCCTGCAAGAGCACAGGTACGGTCGTGCCGCAGACCTTTGCGGCGCGTTGCTGCAACTTCATCATCTTGGCCGACCAGCCAAATAAGACTTCATCCGGTGGAAGGAAGTCCATCGGTTCGGTGTGTGTGTTCTTCCTGGATCTTGCTACAGACATAGTTAACAGAACGCCTTAGTGTGTCGGAACTGCACAACACGGGCCACAGGGCGTGACCCGGTTACGACACAGCGGGTACTATCCTTTTGAGCTAAATCATTTGAATTGAATGAGTTAAGACAAGTTCAGGCAAGGTAGTTATAGTACCAACTTAGAAGTCAAGCCCGGTTCACAGTAACCGTGGAGCAAAAATATCTCCCTACATCACAAAAACTTTTCTCTCCTTGACCCCTTGCCGGTCGAGGGAGCCTGGAAGGGCCCCTCTCCCCATTCACCAGCCTAAATGGAGGTCTATCTTGACGGAAATATGAACGACTCCAGTAGGTCCGCACGGGCCTTTTCGTCCGAGGCCACCACTCGCAAAATGTCGCTGACCGACAGCATCCCGCGGAATACTTGTCCTTCGTCAAGTACGATCAAGTGAAAAATGGTGTTCTCATCCATCAAACGTAGGCAATCCTCCAGCGTCATCTCCGGCGTCACCGTAACCAGCTCGCGTGTCATGATATCCGACGCCTTCATCCAGGCGGGGCATTTGTTCTCTGCCGCGACTTTGTCCGAAACATCGCTATGCGACATCACCCCCACGAGCTTGCCGCCTGCGCTCACAACGCCGACTGCACGCACTTGTTTCTCGCGCAAATATTGCGAGGCCTGATGGACACTAGTGTCTTCAGTGATGGAATAAACTTCCTTGCGGGACCCGATCAGATCCGAAACTTTCACTGGACCCTCCGCGGGACATTCTCGCCGGATAGTAGGCCTAACCCAGCCTCAATTGCAAGATGAATTCCTGAACATTCCCGCCAGGGAAGGATCGCGGGACGAAAGACGAGGGGTACTCACGAACGCATGTAAGTCAGACCAGCAAGCTTCGGTCAGGCCCGCGCAACTTCCCCGCGAATAATATCGTACCGCTCAATCACCGCGGCAATGCCCATGCGCGCACTGCCGTCTTCCATCCGGCGTTCGACTCGCACCACTTTGCCCAGCGCTCTCACAAAGACCTCTGAACCACGCGTTATTTCCGCAGGGAGTGTCAGCGTCATATCTACTTGCGAACCGGATTCCAGGTTCTGGTCCATAACAAAATAGAGACCGCGATTGGAGATATCGCGGGTCGTGCCCTGCTGCGAGTCTAATGTCCGTTCGGTGGGGAAACGAATAATGATCGGTAAGGTCAAGTCATACCGTCGAGTCGTACGGCGTTCCGTCATCCCCCCATCCTCCCCGCCATGCCGCAGATACACTGGCTTTCTGCCTGCGTTCCCGGAATCAGTCACCGGAATTGCTGGTAGCGCTTAGTCGCGCCGCGTCCCCACAACCTAAACCGGCTCTTCTACTGCTGTTGTAGAAGCCGCTTTCCTCGTCCGCGGCGTATCCAGGTTGAATTGCCGCATCTTATAGAGCAGCGCCTTGTAACTGATCCCCAGCATTTTCGCCGCGTCCTTGCGGCACCAGCGGGTCTTTTCCAGCGCGTCGGCGATCGCTTCCATTTCGGCCTCATCTTTCAGGCCGCGCACCAGGGCCTTTAACCCTTGCTCCTTGGGCGGCGCAGGCTCCTCCCGCGGCGAAGTCCGTTGGCGCGTCGAGGACATCTCGACCAATTCGCGCAGGCTGCCTTCATCGTCTTCGAGAATCACATAGCGTTTTACGAAATTCTCCAGCTCGCGCAGGTTGCCCGGCCAGGGATAATTCACTGCTGCATCCAGAAGATACTTGGAAGGTCCCGGTGGCGTCTTGCCGAATTTCTCGCTGTACTTCTGCAAGAAATGACGGAAGAGAAGCGGAATCTCAGCCGTCCGCTCGCGCAGCGGCGGCACGTTGATGGATAAAACGTTCAACCGGTAATACAAATCTTCGCGGAACCGTCCTGTCTTCATCGCGTCATGTACATCCACGTTTGTTGCGGCCAGCACGCGCACGTCGGTCTCCACCAGGTGCCGCCCGCCCAGCCGCGAATACTGATGATCCTGCAGGACGTGCAGTAGTTTCGCCTGCAAGTGCGTGCTCATCTCCGCGATTTCATCGAGGAAGATCGTGCCCTTGTTGGCCATTTCAAACTTGCCTGGTTTGCTGCGCACCGCTCCCGTGAATGCGCCCTGCTCGAATCCGAAAAGTTCCGATTCCAGCAGTTCGCCTGGCAAAGCGGCGCAATTCACTTTCACAAACGCCTGGTTTCGCCGCTTCGAGCGCAGGTGGATCATTCGCGCAACGACTTCCTTCCCCACGCCGCTCTCGCCGCAGATAAAAACAGGCACATCTACCGGCGCGATTTGCAGGATTTGCTGGCGGATTCGCACCATCTGGGGACTGGCGGCCAGAAAACTCAAGTCTTCGGTCACCTGGTCGCAATAATCGCGCAGCGCCTGATTCTCCGTGGCCAGCTGCTTCTTTTGCCGCGACTTCAGCATCGCCGCGTCCAGCTCCGTTTTCTCGAACGGCTTGGTTAGATAATCATGCGCTCCGATTCGGATGGCTTCCACCACTGTGCCTACTTCGTTCGAGCACGAAAGCATGATGACGTTGAGGCTGCGGTCGACCTGCATCAATTCCTTCAACGTATCGAGGCCGTTCAACTCCGGCATTAACACATCCAGGATGATGAAGTCGGGCCGCTCTCCCTTCTTCACCTTCTCGAGCGCATCTTTACCGGAGCTGACGGCTTCCACATCGAATCCGTCGACCTCCAGCAATGTCTGCAAGTACTTTCGAATACTGGGCTCGTCATCCACGACGAGAATTTTTTCTTTCACGGCCATTGACCCTTCCCTTTCAATCAACGAAATTCGAGTGTTTTAACCCTGATCCATCGGCAATAAAAATGTAAACCTGCTTCCCGTCGGCGATTCGCTCTCCACCCATATCTTTCCGCGATGCGCCTGGATGAGCCGCTTGGCAATCGCCAGCCCCAAACCCATTCCGGAAGTGTTCCGGTCCACGCGTACAAAATCCTCAAAAATCTCTTGATGATGTTCCGCTGCGATGCCCGGTCCCGAGTCCGTTACGCTTACTTCCACGCTGTTCGGGCGCGGCAACCGAAACCTGCGCCGCTCTTCCACCGGAGCCAGGGCCGCCACACGCCGTTCCCAGAAATGCGGCGCCGCACGCAGCGTGACGCTGCCCCCGCTCGGCGTATGCTTCAACGCATTATCAAGCAGATTGGCGGCCGCCTGCTGTACCTTCTGATAGTCGAATCGGAAGGTCGGGATCGACGGGTCAAAGCGCGCATCGAGTTTGACGCCTTTGCGTTGAAACGCTTCCGACCAGCGTTTGGAGACTTCATCGAGACAATCTCGCAGATCGTTCTCGCGAAGTTGCAACACCAGTTTCCCGCTCTCCAAGGCCGAGTAATTCAGGAACATGGACACCAGACGCACCAGGCGTTCGCAACTGTCCTTCGACTCTTCAAGAATGTCCTGCTGCTTGTCCGTCAAGCGGCCAAGCGAACCCGCCAGCAGCAGATCGTAGTAGCCCTTGATCACCGCCAGCGGCGTCTTCAACTCATGGGCCGCTGACGCCAGAAACACCGTCTTCTGCCGGTTCACTTCCTGCAATTTCAGGTAGGCGGCCAGGAGATTCCGGTAAGTAATCTCGCGCTCCTGCAGAAGCTCTTGTACCGTGAGTTGCGTTGTTGGATCCGGTCCCGGCGGCGCTTCCGATTTGTTCTCAATCTCTACCACCAGCCAGTCCGGCTCGGGCATCCACTGGACCCGCACCCTGGATTTCGCTTCCCCCCGCTGGATCTGCAGGTCCACCTCGTGTTCGCCCTTTTCGATCTCGCCGAAGATCTTCCGTGAATCCACCTGCAGAAGATCGCTAAACAGATTTATCACTTGAATTGTCGCGTATCCGTGAGATTCCAGGAATTGCCTCGCGCGGGTATTTACAAGCAGTAGACTGCCGCTTCGCTCGGCCACGATCAGCGGTTTTTCTATCGTGTCGAGCAGCCCACGAACAAAGCCAAGCGGGAGAACCACGCGATTCTCTTCCGACATCGGAGGCATGGCAATCCGTCCGGCCATCAGGTGATTCCTTCCCTCATGAGGAGTGGTAAAAGTTTTCCCTAGGTGGCATCGTTGCAGAGGGACCTCGAAGAGTCAATGGTAAAAGCGTTCCATTTGCACATTTGTGGAAAGGAAGTGGATTTCCCAAATACCGCACCTGTCCTAACCAATTGTTTTTATTGATATACACCTACAATCATCTTATAATAAAGAACTTATTGAGACTCCTGGTTGTTCCCTCTGGCATTCCAGATGCTTAGATCCGTACTAGGTCCTTGGTACTAAGATAGAGGGAGCACTTGGAGATCAACGTTCTCAGACAAAGGCAGCTCGTGGATATTTCGTCAACCCGACGCTCGCCACGTATCCGCTTGCAGGTGCCCGTCTTCCTGAGGGGGACCGATGTCTCCGGCGTCGAATTCATTGAGCTCACCAAGACTCTCAATATCAGCTCCACTGGCGCCTGCATTACCTCAACGCATATCCTTCGGCCTGATCAGACTGTCCATCTAACCATCCCCGCCCCGTCGCCCGCCTCCTCCAGCCTTGTTCCCAGCGAGACTCCACCGATCGTCGCCAGGGTTTTGCGGCAGGAGTCAGCGGGTGAAATGCGTCTCTTCGGCTTGGAGTTTCTTCGCACGCTTGAGTAAATCCCGGCAATTTCTTGCCTCCCCTTCTCTTTACGCGGGTAGTTTTGTTACATAGCACTCGCCCTTTCATGTGAGCTGTACTTTTTCGTACCTCCATATCTCGCTTTTGTAATACGATACGCCCGCATTTCGGGAGGTTAGATTCCCAAGTGGACTTGACTGGGTCCAGTAAGAATGGACTCTTGGTTGCTCCACATTTATGTACAAAACTTGAATCGCTTTCCCCAAACCCCGCGGGGATAGGCAGAGGTTAGGTCTATACCGGTTATGCCCAGCCCCGGCGCCCCTGCGCCCCTGCGCTTGCCCATTGAGGATTCCTATTTCGAGCTGCTGGCAGACACGCTCGAGAGCCTTGATTTGCCAGCGCGCGGCCAGTTCCTCCAGCGATACTTTCGTGCGATCGCTCATCTCGATCTGCGCGAAACCCAAAGTGTGCAAATTTGGGATGACATGCTTTCGCGCCGCCGCGAACTCACCGAACTCGTCGGTCGTCAAGTTTCGCTGAATACCGCGCTCATGGATGTCCTCTCGTCCTCCGGTCTTCTTCGTGTTCCCATTCTCATCGAATATGACGAGCTGAAGAGGCTGGAACTCAATGCTGTGACTGATCCCTTGACGGGCCTCTACAACCGGCGGCTCTTCGCGGAAACATTCGAAAAGGAACTCAATCGCGCGCGGCGCTATGGCCAGCCTCTGGGATTGGTTACCCTCGACCTGCACCGCTTCAAGGAAGTGAATGACAAGCACGGCCATCCGCGCGGTGATGAGGTATTGCGAGCTGCCGCAGCCACCTTGAAGAAAGCCTTGCGCACTTCCGATTCCGCTTTCCGCATCGGCGGCGATGAGTTCGCTTTATTGCTTCCGCAAACGGATTCTGCGCAGGCGCTGGCATTGAGCCGTCGCGTCCAAACGGTTTTTGCCGAGATGCTACAGCCGCTGCAGCTTGCCGTCACTGTAGGCATGGATCCCGGCGTCGCGATTTTCCCCCAAGACGCTGAACAGGCTGATCAGCTGATTCGCATCGCCGATGAACGTCTCTATCACCTGAAACACGTGAACCACAGTAAGAACGCCAACGGCTCCGCGCGGACCGCGCTCCCGTCTGCTCCTGAGGCGCCGGCAGCTCCCGCTCCAGACCGCGCTGCCCCCGCACCACAACCGATTTCGATCGAAACCAGGCGCCCGCCTGAAAAAACTGAAACAACCATTGCAGCGGCTGCCTCTGCTACTTCCGCCGCGATATCCGGGGACGTCGCCCAGGCCCCTTCGCGGGTATTCGCCGTCCAGCGCAAGGCTGAGCGCGTGTCCATGACTGGTACGAATGCCTACGCTGTTCTTGGAGACCAAGGTGCTCGGCGCGCCCGCGTCCTCGATCTTGGCTTTGGCGGTGTCGCAATGGAACTGGATTCGCTCGAAGATCTTCCCGAAAATCTTCTGGCAGTTCTGCACGTGCCTATTCTTCCGCCCGTTCGCGTGAACCTGAAGCCCGTGTGGAAACAACAGACCGCTCAGGGTGGCTTCCGTGTCGGATGCGCCTTCGTTTCCTGAGATTCGCTGCAAATTCCCCTAACAACTTTTACTGCTCCTCGAAAAAAAAGGACCTAGAACTTCTCGGCCCCGCCCCTCCAGCCCTGATACAATTCCGTTGCATTTCCGTTCCCGGATAGGAGGCGCCATGATCGAACCCAAGGTGAGCCGACCTTACTGGCCCGACGCCTTGCAGAAGCCATCCAGCGAGACCACTGGCCTCAAATCCTGGCCATGGGCCCTCGAGCGCCTCGAAAAATCACACAACTATTGGATCTCCACCTCTCGCCCCGATGGCCGGCCACACCTCATGCTCGTCTGGGGCGTCTGGTGGCAAAACGCGTTCTGGTTCAGCACCGGTCCGCGTACGCGCAAGGCAAAAAACATCGCCGTCGACCCTCACTGCGTGATTGGCACTGAAAAAGCCGACGAATCCGTAATCCTCGAAGGCCTCGCTGAAGAAATCAAGGATCGTTCCGTCTGGAAGCAAATCGCGCAAGTTTACAATCGCAAATATGGCGGCGACGTCGAGCCTCTTCTCGTGGCTTCCGACGGCTGCGTGTTTCGTGTCCAGCCCCAGGTCGCCTTCGGCCAGGACGAGCACACGGAAAATTTCACCGAGTCCGTAACTCGCTGGAATTTCCCGGAGAACTAGCATTCCCTATCCCCCATTTGGCGTAATTTGACACTTCGCGTATGATTGAGAATTGCTTCGCGACCTAGCGACGCGGCTGTAGTCCTCTGGCCTTGCCGGGAGCCGCGCAGACCGGACGCGACAGAATGGAGCTCCATGAAACCCGGTATTCACCCCGACTATCACACCGTAACGGTGCATTGCGCCTGCGGCCACAATTTCACGACCCGTTCGACCATCAAGGGCGACAGGCTGAACGTCGAAATCTGCTCGAACTGCCACCCCTTCTTCACCGGCAAGCAGAAGCTCATTGACACCGCCGGCCGCGTCGAGCGCTTCACCAAGAAGTATGCCGACGCCGCTGCCAAGGTCGAAGCCGCAAAAGTCGAATCCGCTAAGAAGTAAATTTTGGAGTGCGGCAGCTTGCTGCCGCTTTTCCGTCCTCCAGATCTACTTCACTCTCGACTAGTTTGCCTCTCGTCATCTCAATGGATCGAATTCCTTGGTGGGGCAGCCAATCCTGGCTGTCCCTCTTTTCTTCCCCTCCCCTAGGATTGTGAATTCCTCCCTGGCCTCTCTGCGCTCCTCAGCGCGCTCTGCGTCTCTGCCGTTATCATTTCTTCCTTCTTTCTTCTGTCGCTCTCTTAACTTGCAACTCTTAACTTTCGACTTTCAACTCCCTTCTCTCTTCCGCCCGTGTACAATGAAGTTCCAACGTGGCTACTCAATCCCGCATGTTTGATGACGCGCACCCCGGCGAACTGATCGAAACCGCCCCGCCGCGCGTCAGTCTCCGTAACGCCTTCGCGCATCCTTTCGATTCCGCCATCGCCGCCGCCCGCACCTGCTACGCACCGCGCCTCATCGGCCCCGAGGAAATCACCGACAAGCAGCGCCTCAACATCGGCGCCGCCACCTTCTACAGCGGCCATCACACCGTCTACCAGCACGCCCATTTCGAATTCGGTCTCGAAAATGTCAGCCGTCAATTCGTCTGGTCCTTCCTCCACGCGCATCCCTTTTATAATTCCGAGCAGCAAAGCCAGCGCTACGTCCGCCTCGACCGCGCGCAAGCCTATGTCCCTCCCGTCGATCTCTACTTCAACCAGCAATGCCGCGAAATCTACGAACAAGCGATCGCCCGCGCCTGGAACTACTATCGCGAGCTTTCCGCCCTCCTGATCGGTGACGCGCGCACCATCCTGAACGACATTTGGCACGTCAGCTCGATGTCCAATCCCAAGCGTCTCCAAAAAATCGAACGCTCCGCCGAAAAACGCGCCATCGAAATCGCCCGCTACGTCTTGCCCGTCGCCGCCTTCACCACCATGGTGCACACCATCTCCGGTATCGTTTTGCACCGCCTCTGGCGCATGAGCGCCGCCTCGGACACGCCCAGCGAAGCACGCGCCGTCATCGGGGCGATGGTCGCGCATGTCAAAGAAATCGACGCCCAGTTCTTCGATCGCTTCGGTACGGAACCATTGGAAGAATTGCCGGAGTGGGCCGACCGCTCTGCGGTGGCGTATGAAAAAGGCGCTACTGCGAATTCGAATTCTGGAGAGGCGTTCGCCCGCGAATTCGACGCCAAACTCGCCGGCAAAACCTCCAGGCTCGTTGACTACTCCCCGAACGCCGTGCGCGTCATGGCCGAATCCTATCGCGGCGTCGCCGGCCTCACCGCATCGCAATGCCCCGACGCCGAAGCCATCGATCGCCTCTTAAATCCCGCGCGCAATCTCTATCGCCTCGAAACTCTGAACGTCGGCGTCCACTCGCCGACAATGCGCGCCCTGCAGCACGCCAACTACACTTTCGCCAAAAAGATCAGCCACACCGCCGACAGCCAGGACCAGCGCCATCGCATGGTCCCCGGCTCGCGCCCTCTTCTCACTCTCGCCGACACCCGCGAACCCGACTACATCACACCCATGCTCCTCGCCAACAATCCACGCGCCAAAGAAGTTTACGACCGCGCCATGCTCGACGCCTGGGCCGCGAAAAATCAGCTCCTCGATCTCGGCGTCTCCCCGGAGATCGCGCTCTATCTCCTTCCCAACGCCAAATCCATCCGCCTCTACGAATCCGGCTCGCTCCTCCATCTCCTCCACAAATGGACCATGCGCACCTGCTTCAACGCCCAGGAAGAAATCTACCAGGCTTCCATGGACGAACTCGCCCAGCTCCGCGAAGTCCACCCCGAACTCACTCGCTACATCGGCCCCCCGTGCCACATCCGCGCCGGCATCAGCACCCCCATCTGCACCGAAGGCTCCCACTTCTGCGGCATCAAAGTCTGGCTCGCCTTCCCCAACATCACCCGCCGCATCTGAAACTACATGGCAGCCCGAACCGTCATATACTTAGGTTGGAAACTCACTATGCGCCCAAGTCCTGCTCGCCCCGTCGCCTCACTCCTCGCCGCAATCCTGTTGCTCTCGCCTTCTTCCTTCGCCTTTGACACTCCCTTGTCCGACCAGGCCGTTCGCGAAGCCTACTTCCTCGGCCAGCGGCGCGATGAATCCCTCGCTCGTTTCCTCGACAAGTACACCAGGGTTCTCCCTCCGCCCAAGACCGGCCCGCACATCTCTGCCGTCACCCTCTTTACGCCTTTCGCCCTCGTTACCCAACTCTCCAGCGAGCACAGCACCGGCTACAGCGCCCAGCAGGCCGCGCTCGATCACCGCGACCAGCAAGAAACCGTAAGAGTTATCGTCCAAATCCTTCTGACGGATTCCTATCCCGCTTACATACCTCGCCCGACGGGCTCCCGTTCGGGTTCTCCAGTTGGTTTCGCCCCGCGTCCCTATAACTTTTGGAAAGATTTCAATGTCCAGGTTTTCGTTGGCGACAAAACACTCGAGCCTTTCAGTTCTTCAGGCGAGCCGGACTACATCTGTTCGGAGTATGGTGGTGGTTGCACGCTCATCGGCGCCACACTCCAGTTCGAATTCCCCGCCGAAGACTTCGCCACCGATTCCGCCACCATCGATGTCAATCCCCCCGAAGGCGACCAGGTTTCCGTCGACTTCGACCTCAGTTCTCTTCGCTGACCCGGATTTCTATCACGCCCCGCGCCCCGGCCCGAAACGCGACAAAATCCTGTACAATCGAATCTCACGGAAGAGTAAACACATGAACCCGCTCAACCGTTCTCTTCTTTGCATCGCGATGGCCGCACTGCTGGTTTCACCCGCTTCTTTGGGGTTTCAATCGCCCCTCTCCGACGAGGGCGTCCGTGAAGCCTATTTCCTCGGCCAGCGCCACGATGCATCCTTCTTGACCGATTACGTCAAGTTTCTCCCTCCGCCCAAAACTGGCCCCCACATTTCTTCCATTACTTTTCTCACTCCGTTCGCCCAGCTCACTCAGTTCTCCAGCAACTACGTCGGCAACTACAGCGCCCAGCAAACTCGGCTCGATCATCTTGGTCAGGAGGAGATTGTCGAGATCATCGTCGAAATCCGGCTGACCCCTTCCTATGGCGCGTTCATCTCTTCGCCCTTGAGCTCGCGCTCCAGTTCTCTGCCGGATTTCACACCGCGCTCCAGCTTGTTCTGGAAAGACTTCCACGTTCAGATCTATGACGGCGGTCAGTCGCTCTCGCCCGCCGACTTTGACGGCCATGCAAACCACAGTTGCGGGCGTCGCGGCCCTTGCGTCATGACGGGTGCTACGCTCAAATTCGAGTTCCCCGCCGATGCGTTTACCTCGGACTCCGCCACTATCTACATCGATCCCCCCGAAGGCGACCCCGTCTCCGTCGACTTCGGCCTCACCCGCCTCCGCTGACAAGCCTCAGCCCGCTTGGTTACGCATCCTGCGCTGTATTGCCGCATTCCGCTCGCGAAATACTTAAGACGAGGTTTGGCACTCACCACAATTTTCCTTGACTTTTCTTAACGTTCTGGTATACTACTTTTCAGGTAAATCTCTGTAACATTCTGCCTGCGGTTGGCACTTGTGGCGGCAGTATCGCGTACCCTCGATTGTCAAGCTAAGTCTTTTAGAATCAACACTTACGAAAATCCTCAAAAACACCCCTAACTACATTTAGAATCAACACTTCAGTTGGGTAAGGTGGTGGCGCGTAGCGGGCTTCGAATGATGGTCGGGTAAGGTGGTGGCGCGTAGCGGGCTTCGTATGATGCCGCTGTTTCCACCACCTCCCCTATCAACCGTACGGCGGGTTTTCCCTCAGTACGGCTGGAAGGTTGGCCTTTCAGGTAGCGCCTTCCCCCATGTCGCCCAGGTTAAGCCAGCACCAGGCATGCCCTGCACATCATGTAGGTTT
>WNFR01000838.1_pt1 | contig 32845 bp, 26 predicted proteins | sample 5400221 | NCBI WGS metagenome assembly WNFR01 (sample SAMN13153357, study PRJNA577476) | soil metagenome | isolation source: 40 cm soil under Madrone tree | place: USA:California | collected 2016-06-14
GGTCACCAACCACCAGTTCATCGGATAGGCGGTGATAAACCCGACGAGAAGCCCCATCGACATCACGAACCAGAAGCGCGCCGTCGTGGGGTCAGCCGCAGACGCGATACGCGTCCGCAGAATCATCACCGTCGGTATCATTCCGGCCATCAGAAGATTCATCGACAGCAATTCCGGCACAAATGTGCTGGCCAGTGAGCGGCGGTAAGAGCCTCCGGCCATGTCCCGCATGAAGAGCGCCTGGAAGATTGCCCAGCCGAAGGCGAAGCCCAGGACGTATTCGAGGATCACCTCCGCCAGACCGCCGAGACCGAGGACACGCGCAAGCACCGCGCCGGCGAGAATGCCTACCCCGTCGCCAGCAACGCAATGCATCGCCGATCCCAGCGCCTGCCGCCATCGCGCCGCGACGTAGCGTTCATGCAGCCCGGGCAGCGGCTCGCGACAGCCGAGGACGTAAAGGAATGCACCGATCACCCCGGTGTACGCGGTCACCAACACGAACCCCCATTTGAGCACGGGAGATTCCGGGGTGGCGCGGATATCGATCGTCACGAACAGGAGCGCTGCCGCAGTGAGTAGAAACCACAGCAGCAGCACGCCATCCAGCATCGCGACGCTCTCCGGACCTGTCCAAAAGTGCTGCACGGGAGACGCGGTGACTCCAGGCGACGGGCAGCCTTCGTCAGAACGCGCTCCAGAGCAGGATGACTTTCTTCGAATCGTCATTCCGCTCGAGCTTGTTGATGGTCAATGATCTTTCCGAAAACTGGTTCCCGCTGTTCGGGATCAGGCTCCGGCGTTAAGCGCCGCCAGCCTACAAGATTCCAGTCGACCGGAATCCGCCCTTGGGGTCCTCTTCATGGGATTCCACAAGTGTCCGAATTTCACCCAAACCGCCCATGGCAATGCTTGAACTTCTTGCCCGAGCCGCAGGGGCAGGCCTCGTTGCGTCCGACTTTGCCCCAGGTCGTGGGATCTTTGGGGTTTCGAGCCACGGCGGAACTCACGGCCGCGCCGGCGTTGCGGGCGAGGGTCGCGACCGCTTCCGACATCGCGAGTTCATCCTCGCCGGTCGCCGGATTGATGTGGTGCGCCTCCATGAACGGCAGGTTCTGCTGCGGCTCGGGCGGCGGCTGTTGCATGATCTCGACCCGCATGAGCTGCGCCGTCACCGCCTCGCGCAGGTGCGAAAGCAACGCCTCGAACAGTTGGAAAGCTTCCGACTTGTACTCGTTCAAGGGATCGCGCTGTCCGAAACCGCGCAGGCCGATCACCTGGCGCAAGTGCTCAAGCATCAGCAAATGCTCGCGCCACAGGTGGTCGAGCGATTGCAGCAGGATCGATTTCTCGACGTAGCGCATCACGTCGGGACCCCATTGCGCCACCTTGGCGGCCATGTGCTCGTCGGCGCGGCGCTCGACGCGGGCAATCAGTTCCTCGTCCGCGATTCCCTCCTCCTTTGCCCATTCATCGGCTGGCAGGTCGAGGCCGAGGACGCGGTTGAGTTCTTCCTTAAGGCCCTTGGTGTCCCATTGCTCCGGATAGGCGTTTTCCGGGACGAATTTTGCGACAAGCGCGTCCACCACTTCCTTGCGCATGTCGGCAACGGTTTCGGCAACGTTCTCGTCCTTCATCAGCTCGATGCGCTGGTCGAAGATGACCTTGCGCTGGTCGTTCATCACGTTGTCGAACTTGAGCACGTTCTTGCGGATGTCGAAGTTGCGCGCCTCGACTTTCTGCTGCGCCTTCTCCAGCGCCTTGTTGATCCAGGGATGGACGATGGCCTCGTTCTCCTGGAGGCCAAGCTTCTGCAGCATGCCGTCGAGCTTGTCGGACCCGAAGATGCGCATCAGGTCGTCTTGCAGCGACAGGAAAAACTTGGAATTGCCGGGATCGCCCTGGCGGCCGGAGCGGCCGCGCAGCTGATTGTCGATGCGCCGCGACTCATGGCGTTCGGTGCCGAGCACGTAGAGGCCGCCGGCCGCAAGCGCCGTTTCCTTGAGGCGGGCAACCTGTGCCCGGATCGCCTCGATGCGCCCCGCGCGTTCCGTCGCGTCGGTGACGGCGGTCAGCTCCTGGCGGACGCGCATGTCGGCATTGCCGCCGAGCTGGATGTCGGTGCCGCGGCCTGCCATGTTGGTGGCGATCGTGATGGCGCCCGGCACGCCGGCCTGGGCCACGATGTAGGCCTCCTGCTCGTGATAGCGCGCGTTGAGGATCGCGAACACCTTCGCCTTCGAGGCGCCCTCGTCGCCCGAATAAAGCGCCGCGAATGCGTTGGGATCAGTAAAGTCGTGCTGCTCCCAGCCCTGCTTGCGCAGCATCTCGGCAAGCTGTTCGGATTTCTCGATCGACGTGGTGCCGACCAGGACCGGCTGGCCGCGCTTCTTGCAATCCTCGATCAATGAAATGATGGCGCGGTACTTCTCCGCGGCCGTGCGATACACCTCGTCATCGTCGTCGAGGCGGATGAGCGGCATGTTGGTCGGGATGTCCAGCACTTCGAGATTGTAGATGTCGAGGAACTCATCCGCTTCGGTCAGCGCCGTGCCGGTCATGCCGGCGAGCTTCTCATACATGCGGAAATAGTTCTGGAACGTGATCGAGGCGAGCGTCTGGTTTTCCGGCTGGACAGTCTGATGCTCCTTCGCCTCGAGCGCCTGGTGCAGGCCTTCCGAATAGCGCCGCCCTGGCATCATGCGGCCGGTGAATTCGTCGATGATGACGACCTCGCCGTTGCGCACGATATAGTCCTTGTCGCGCTGGAACAGCTTGTGGGCGCGCAGCCCCTGATTGACGTGGTGGACGGTGGAAACGTTTTCCACGTCATATAGCGAGTCCGACTTGAGGAGGTCTGCTTCCTTGAGCATACGCTCCATTCTCTCCATCCCGACTTCGGTGAGATTGACGGTCCGCTGCTTCTCGTCCATCTCGTAGTCGACCTTGTCGAGCTTCGGGATGAAGGTGTCGATGGTGTTGTAGAAATCCGAGCGGTCCTCAAGCGGACCGGAAATGATCAGCGGCGTCCGTGCCTCGTCGATCAGGATCGAGTCGACCTCGTCGACAATCGCGTAAATGTGACCGCGCTGGACCATGTCCTCCAGCCGGTATTTCATATTGTCGCGCAGATAGTCGAAGCCGAGCTCGTTGTTGGTCCCGTAGGTCACGTCGCAGTCATAGGCGGCCTTGCGCTGGGCATCGTCGAGCCCGTGCACGATGACGCCGACCGTGAGCCCGAGGAACTTATAGATCTGGCCCATCCATTCGGCGTCGCGGCGGGCGAGGTAATCGTTAACGGTGACGACATGAACGCCGCGGCGGGCGAGCGCATTGAGGTAGACCGGAAGGGTGGCCACCAGCGTCTTGCCTTCGCCGGTCTTCATCTCAGAAATCCGCCCCTCGTGCAGCACCATGCCGCCGATCAACTGCACGTCGAAGTGGCGCTGGCCGAGCGTGCGCTTGGCCGCCTCCCGCACCGTCGCGAAGGCTGGCACCAGGATATCGTCGAACTCCTTGCCGTCTGCCAGTTCCTTGCGAAACGCCTCCGTGCGCGCGCGCAGTTCGTCGTCGGAGAGCCGCTCGAGTTCCTTTTCCAGGTCGTTGATGGCGTCGACGCGCGGACGATAGGCGCGAATGCGCCTCTCATTGGCACTACCGAATATCTTGCGGGCTACGGCGCCGAACATGCCGGAGTTCCTTTCTCGTCCGCGGGGGCGTATCGCCTAACCAATAAACGCTCGACCGGCAGTCGTCATCAAGGCATTTGAATGACGGTGCTTTTCGCGCGTGAGTCAGGCCGCGATCGCGAATGCCCCGACGAGCGGACCGGCAGGCTGTGGAGAGATAGGAGGGGGTAGGACTCTTGTCAATCGGGCGAGGCAGTCCGATGGCCGCGATCGCGCCTCCATGAGGGCGTTTTTCGCCATTACGTTCACCATGCTGCCGTCGCTCGCCGGGATTTGATCCGGGGATTGACCGGGGCTTCGCTTCCGCTCAACCCACGCTTACGATTCTCCCTCCCGACAGCCGCCATCGGTTGCTAAATGGCGCCGATTGAGCGAGTGTCGTCCGTACTCCTAAGCGTTTCTTGCGCTGTCAACGATCAAGGATTTACATATGGCCTCTCCCACCCGTCACGTTGCCTCGAGGGTTCCTACCGGGGCACCGCGCCGCCTTCTGACCGTAGTGGCGGTCGGCTTCGCGGCCTTCATGGCCACGACCGCCGTCGCGCCCGCGCAGGCGCCAGCCTCCGATCCGGTGATTGCTAAGGTTAACGGCGTCGAAATCCACCAAAGCGATCTTAACATCGCGGAGGAGGATATCGGCCGCGACATGCCGGCAAACGACGAAGCGGGCAAGCGCGATTATCTCGTTAACTATCTCACCGACCTCTTGCTGATCGCCAAGGCCGCGGAAGCAAAGAAGATTCCCGACACCGTGGAATTCAAGCAGCGCCTCGCCTTCGTTCGCAACAAAGCGCTTATGGAAACCGTGCTCGCCCAGGAGTCCAAGACTGCAGTGACCGAACCGGCGTTGCGCAAAATCTATGATGACGCTACGAAGACAATGGCCGGCCAGCAGGAAGTCCATGCCCGCCACATCCTGTTCCGGGTCAACGATCCGAACGACCAGGCCGCCAGCAAGGCCGCCGAGGATAAGGTGAAAAATACCATCGAGCGGATCAAAAAGGGCGAGGATTTCGGAACGCTTGCCAAGGCGCTGACCGAAGATCCGTCCGGCAAGCAGGATGGTGGGGATCTCGGCTATTTTACCCGCGACCAGATGGTGCCTGAATTCTCCGAGGTCGCCTTTGGTCTGGAAAAAGGCCAGGTGTCCGCGCCGGTCAAGACGCAGTTCGGCTGGCACGTCCTCAAGGTCGAGGATAAGCGAATGCGCGCGCCGCCGCCGTTCGACCAGGTTCGGGGCGAGATCGAGCAGTTCGCCTCGCGCAAGGCGCAGGTGGATCTCGTCGCCAAGCTGCGGGCCGACGCCAAGATCGAGCGCCTCGACAAAGCGGCCGAGCCGAAGAAATAGGTGGCGGCGCGGAGACCGCGCGCGTACCCGCTGCCCCTCACCGAGCAGCCGTAGCCCGGGTTTAGCTCAAGCGAAACCCGGGAACAGCGTTGTCACACAGCGTTGTCACATCGACAGGGCGGCCCGCGATTTCGCTTTCGCTCAATCCGGGCTGCGGGGCGTCATCCGGCTGGATCGAGACCCTTCGCCTTGAACACCGGGGCGGCGGAAGGTGCGGTGAGGAACTTAATCAACGCATTGGCGGCCTCCGCTTGCCGCGCGTTCGCTCCGACAGCGGCCGCAAAGGACGTGGTGAGCTGAATCTCCTTGGGGAACGGACCGACCAATTCGGCGCCCGTATAAGGCAGGATTTCGCTGATCTGGGTCATGCCGATCTCGGCCTCGCCGTTGGCGACGGCCTTCGCGGCGGGATTTTCGGGCGGCAGCAGCTTGAGCTTGTCCTTGAGGGCATCCGCGATGCCGAGCCGCTGCAGCAGCGCTTTCAGATAGATGCCGGTGCCGCCCTGCTCTACATAGGCGACCGATTTGGCATTGAGGAGCGCGCGCTTGAATGCCTCGACAGTGTCGATGTCGGGCTTGGGTGCGCCCTTGCGGACCGCAACGCCGGCGCCGGAATTCGCAAGTGCGGCGCGGGTCGCGGCGGCGAGCTTGCCTTGCCGGATGAGATCATCGATGGCGGCCGTGGTCAGCACCGCAAGGTCGAACGTTGCGCCCTTCTCGATATCGGCCTTCAGCGGAACGGCCGCGCCCCAGGTGAAGGCGAGCTTGTGCTCGGTCGCCTTCTCGAACGCTGGTGCGAGCTGTTCCAGCGTGGTCTTGAGCGCATTGGAACTGATCACCCTGATCTCGGCAGCGCCCGCCGGGACGTGGGCGGCGAGCAACATTGTGAATCCGACTGCAGCAGCGGTCAGCTTTGTTTCGTTCATGGCGGTTCCTCCTGTTTGTGCTGCGCGCGTGCGCGCGATACCTGCGCTCCCCTCCTGCGGGCGCAGGTTAGGATCGGCGCGATCGAAGTGATACACGCAGACCACCCTAAGCCCTGGGACCGCGGGCGTCTTGCCCGCTCTTCGGTATGCCAAGAAAGAGCGGGCAAGACGCCCGCGGTCCAAGAGTGGCGCCGCTGCTGCGACAACATGCTTCACCCCTTATCAATCACCCGCCGCATACCAATATTGCGTGCGTGACGGTGTTCCAGCCGAACGCGGTCCGGCGGTCGCGGCTGCCTGTGGGAGGATTTCATGTTCCGCAAAGTTTATCGGGTTCTCACGGTTGTGGCGATTGTCGCGGCCGCGACAGGCCTTCTGGCGTCCGGCGCCGATGCGCGCATCGGCGGAGGTCTTAGCTCGGGTAGCCGCGGATCGCGCACGTTCTCGGCGCCGCCGTCGACGTCGACCATGCCGTCGGCGTCTCCGCTCGAGCGTACAGTGACGCAGCCGAATTTCGCCAATCCCCGGCCGAGCTTGGCGCCGTCGCCGGGAGGCTTCTTCGGCCGCTCCGGGGTCTGGGGAGGGCTCGCGGCAGGCTTCCTCGGCGCCGGCCTGTTCGGGCTCCTGTTTGGTCACGGCTTCATGGGTGGTCTTGGCGGCCTGGTGTCATTCCTCGGGCTCATCTTCCAGCTTGGGTTGATCGCGCTCGTCGCTATGTTCCTGTGGCGTTGGTTCCAGCGCCGCAACGAGCCGGCGTACGCCGGATCGCATTATCGCGACAGTTCGACCGGAGGCCTTTCCGGGGGCCTGGGTGTGGGCGCGGGGCAGAGCGCCGGCAGCACTACTGGCACGGGCGCCCGTCAGCGCAGCGATGATGTGGGCATCACGAGCGCCGACTATGATGCGTTTGAGCGGCTGCTCGGCGAAATTCAGACCGCCTACAGCAACGAGGATCTCAATGCGCTGCGGGCCCGCGCCATGCCCGAAATGGTGTCCTATTTCTCCGAGGATCTGGCGCAGAATGCGAGCCGCGGCGTGGTGAACCGCATCTCCGATGTCAAGCTCCTGCAGGGCGATCTGGCGGAAGCTTGGAGCGAGGGCAGCACCGACTATGCGACCGTTGCGACACGGTTTGCGCTCAACGATACGATGGTTGACCGCGCCAGCGGGCGGGTTGTCGAGGGCGGGCCGCAGGAGGTCGTTGAGTCCTGGACCTTCCGGCGCGTCCATGGCGGCCCGTGGCTGCTATCCGCCATCCAGCAGGCGCGTTAGAGCCTCAATATTGAATCACGATTGAATCACGTGGCGGCGTCGTCGCCGGGCCCGTCCCGGCGATCTCGCGTTTTTAGGCACCGCGGTGGAGGCGCCACGTGCTTCAACCTGATGGGAATCTGCGTTAGCCGGATCTCAAACGTTTCCGAACAGCGCCCAGAGAGCGTTCGGCCATGTTGAATCATTTTTACGTCGTCATTGTCGGTTTGTCCCGGCGATCCACGTCTTAGTTACGGAAGCCGTGCAAGAAGACGTTGATGCCCGCGACAATCCTCGAATCAGTCCGGGGGCGGGCATGGCGGCGGAGGATGCTCGACAACGTCGGAATGTCTCCGAGTTTTTGCGGCCTCTCGGTCGGCCCGAAGTCGGTGAGGTAACGTTTTTGTTAACCGTACGAACCTTCCGAAGAGCCGACACGACTAATAGATAACCTAAGAACGTGAATCAGGAGGCCACCTTGACCGCGACTTCCGCCCGCTTCTTTGCCGGACTTGCGCTCTCGGCCGCAGTCGTCTTCGGCGCCCTTTCAGCTGCCAGCGGCCAGCCGATGGGGCCGGTCCAGTCCCTCACCGCGCCGAACGGTTTCCCGGCTGCACGCTGTTCGCGCCCCGCCGATCAGGAAGCGCTCCGCATCAAGCAACTTGTCGAGTTCCTCGAAACGTCGCGCCGCATGGCGGTGCAGAACCCGCTGCTGTTGGCCGATGTCGGCTATTACGAAGCCGAGCTGGCGGCGAGCCGCCATTGCCTCCAGTCAGTGGCGGCCCGGTAAGTCTTGCTGCCGCTGCGGCGCATTTTGGAACTCAAATCGCAGACGCCGGGGGCATGATTGCCCCGGCGTTTTGTTTTAGGCACCTCACGCGCTCCCATATCCCCCCGCTGTCGGCGTCTGGATGATGACCGCGTCGCCGGCGTAGAGCGTCGTGGCGTCGGCGCCCTGCAGGCGTTCCATGCGCCCATCGGTGCGGCGCACCCAGTTCTCGCCGATCTGGCCTGGCTCGCCACCGGCAAGCCCGAACGGCTGCACGCGGCGATGACCGGACAGGATGGTGCATTCCATTGTTTCAAGAAACCTGATGGTGCGGCGGACGCCGTCTCCGGCGTTCCATTTTCCGCGCCCGCCGGAGCCGGTGCGAATATGGAAATCCTCCAGCACGACCGGATAGCGGAACTCCAGCACCTCCGGATCGGTGAGGCGCGTGTTCGTCATGTGGGTGTGTACCGCATCGGTGCCGGGGAAACCCGGGCCTGCCGGCGAGCCCGAACAGATCGTCTCATAATACTGGTAACGTGCATTGCCGAAGTTGAGGTTGTTCATGGTGCCCTGGGCGGCCGCAAGCGCGCCGAGCGCTCCGAACAGCGTGTCGGTCACCGCCTGGCTCACCTCCACGTTGCCGGCCACTACGGCGGCCGGATATTCCGGCGACAGCATCGAGCGCGGCGGAATCACAATATTGATCGGCCGCAGGCAGCCGGCATTCATCGGGATGTCGTCGTCGACCATGACGCGGAACACGTAAAGCACGGCGGCGCGGGTCACCGGCTCGGGCGCGTTGAAGTTGGTGCCCTGCTGCGGCGAGGTGCCGGTGAAGTCCACGGTCGCCTCCCGTCTTTCCTTGTCGACCGTGATCTTCACCCGGATCACGGTGCCCTGGTCCATCTCATAGGCGAATTCGGAATCATGCAGCCGCTCGATCACGCGGCGCACGCTTTCGGCGGCGTTGTCCTGCACATGCTGCATATAGGCTTTCACCACCGGCAGCGTGAATTGCGCCGTCATCTTGCGCAGCTCCTGCACGCCTTTTTCATTGGCAGCGATCTGGGCTTTCAGATCGTTGACGTTCTGGAGCGCATTACGCGCCGGGTATTTGGCGTCGGTGAGGAGCACGTAGAGCTCCGTCTCGCGGAAATGGCCGCGATCTACAACTTTGAAATTGTCGATATAAACGCCTTCCTCCTCAATGGTCCTGGCGTTGGGCGACATCGAGCCCGGCGAGATGCCGCCGACGTCGGCGTGGTGGCCGCGGCTTGCCACCCAAAACAGGATCTCTTTCTCGGCGTCATCGAAAACCGGCGTGCAAACCGTAATGTCCGGCAGGTGGGTGCCGCCGTTGTAGGGGGCGTTGATCGCATAGACGTCGCCCGGCCGGATGCGGCCTGCGTTTTCCCGGATGATGGTCTCGACGGCGCGGTCCATGGAGCCGAGGTGCACCGGCATGTGCGGCGCATTGGCCACGAGCGAGCCGTCATGGGCGAACACTGCGCAAGAGAAATCGAGCCGCTCCTTGATGTTGACCGAATAGGCGGTGTTCTGCAGCGATACGCCCATCTGCTCGGCAATCGACATGAAGAGATTGTTGAACACCTCGAGCATCACCGGGTCGGCCGCGGTCCCGACGGCATAGCCGCGCGCAAGCGGCGTCGTCCGGGTGAGCACGAGATGGTTCTTTGTCGTCACTTCCGCCCGCCAGCCGTCTTCGACCACGATGGTCTGGTGCGGCTCGATCAGGATCGCCGGACCCGCCACCCGGTGGCCGGGCGCGAGCTGGTCGCGGGTGTAGACCGTGGCATCGTGCCATTTACCCGCGGAGAAAAAGCGCGTCCGCTGGTTCGGTGGGGGCAGCGGCGTTGTGGCGGTAGCGAGAACGGGCTCGGAAAATTTCGCCCCGCCTCCCACCGCTTCGACCGACACCGCTTCCACGACGAGTTCCTTGGCAGGATCGATGAAGCCGAACCGCGCCTTGTGGGCGGCTTCGAAGGCGGAGCGCAGTTTAGCAAGGGTAGGCACCTCACCCTCCCCTGCAGGGGGAGGGTCGGACCGCCGCAGGCGGTCCGGGGTGGGGTTACCCGGCGTCGCCGCAGATGCGGCAGCGCTGTCACCCCCTCCCGGCCCGCTGACGCGGGCCGACCTCCCCCCTCCAGGGGGAGGTGAAGTAAACGCCGGCACCTCCAGCGCCGTGTCGGTGCCCGCATAACGAATATGGGCGCGGACATGCACGATGACGTCGGCGTCCGGCACGCCCTGACCGCACACCTCAACGCGCGCTTCCGCACCGAGGCGCGCGCCGACGGCCCTGATGGACGCGAGCGCCGCGCCTGTCAGCGGCTCCTCGATCGCCCGCTGCCGTGTCGCCCGGATATCCGCAAGCCCCATCCCATAGGCGGACATCAGCGACGAGAACGGGTGGATCAGCACCGTGGTGATGCCGAGCGCGTCGGCGACCAGGCAGGCATGCTGGCCGCCGGCGCCGCCGAAGCAGTTGAGTGCGTAGCGCGTCACGTCATAGCCGCGTTGCACGGAAATCTTCTTGATCGCGTTCGCCATGTTCTCGACCGCAATCCGGATGAAGCCGTCGGCGATGTCCTCCGTACTTCGGGTGCCGCCGAGATCGCGGTTCACCTCGCTTGCCAGGTCCTTGAACGCCGACGTCACCGCCGCGGCATCGAGCGGCTGATCCTGCCCGGGTCCGAAAATATGCGGGAACAAGTCCGGCATCAGCTTGCCGATCATGACGTTGGCGTCGGTGACGGCAAGCGGTCCGCCGCGGCGATAGCATGTCGGCCCCGGGTTGGCGCCGGCGGAGTCGGGCCCGACGCGAAAGCGCGATCCATCGAAATGCAGGACCGAGCCGCCGCCCGCCGCCACGGTGTGGATCAGCATCATCGGGGCGCGCATGCGCACGCCGGCGACTTCGGTCTCGAAGGCGCGCTCGTATTCGCCGTCGAAATGCGAGACATCGGTCGAGGTACCGCCCATGTCGAAACCGATGAGGTTGGCAAAGCCTGCCTCGCGCCCGGTTTGCGCCATTCCGACCACGCCACCGGCTGGTCCCGACAGGATTGCGTCCTTGCCCTGGAACAGGTCCGCCGCCGTCAACCCGCCCGACGACATCATGAACATGAGGCGGATGGTTGCGTCCGCGCCGATCCTTACACCCTCCCCTGAAGGGGGAGGTGAAGAAGAAAGCTCCTGCGCCACTCCGGCCACATAGCGGCGCAGGATCGGTGACAGGTACGCGTCGACCACCGTGGTGTCGCCACGACCGACGAGCTTGATCAGCCGCGAGACCTCGTGACTGACGGAGACCTGAAGAAACCCCACCTCGCGCACAAGCGACGCCGCTTGCTGCTCGTGCTCCGGATAGTGATAACTGTGCATGAACACGATGGCGGTCGCCTCGATGCCGTCCGCCCGGGCGCGCTCGAGATCGCGGCGTAACGCGGCGAGATCGGGCGTTGCCTCGACTGTGCCGTCAGCGCGCACGCGTTCGCCGACTTCGATCACGCGCTCAAACAGCATGTCCGGCTTGACGATGTGGCGGGCAAAGATTTTTGGCCGCGCCTGGTAGCCGATCTTCAGGGCGTCGCGGAAACCTTTCGTGGTGACGAGCAGGGTGCGGGCGCCCCTGCGCTCCAGCAACGCATTGGTGGCGACCGTGGTGCCCATCTTGACGGCGCCGATGAGCCCCGGCGGGATCGGCTCACCGGCCTTGAGGCCGAGGAGATTGCGGATGCCCTGAACGGCAGCGTCGCCATAGGCCTCGGGATTTTCCGATAGCAGCTTGTGGGCCGCGAGCGTGCCGTCCGGCCGCCGGCCGACCACGTCCGTGAATGTGCCGCCGCGGTCGATCCAGAATTCCCAGGAATTTGCAATCACAGTTAAGCCTCAACTACGTCGGTTGCGAACTCGTCGATCTCCTCTCCGATGTTCATCGCCCGGCTTGACCGGGCGATCCAGTACTCTGCAGGTGAAGTCCTCGCCAGCGATAGTTGGTTACTGGATGCCCCGCTTGAAGCGGGGCATAACACAAGAGGTTGCGAGCGTTTCGGTCCCATTGCCGTGGAATAAAACAGCCTCTGGATGGCCAAGTTCAATTGACCTATGAACTAGGCGTCGGACCTGGAGTCGCCAAATGCTTACCCGTAATGCCGCACCTGCAAGCCACGGCGGGCTGCAATCCGGCCGCGATGTCCGGCTCGCCTGCCGGTCCGGCTGCCTCGACGGCCCTACTGCGGGGCTCGCGCCCGGCTTCGTGCAGGGTAATCTCGCCATCCTGCCGCGCGACTGGGCGGATGAGTTCCTGCGGTTCTGCGTCGCCAATCCGAAGCCGTGTCCGCTCATCGGCATTGCCGAGCCCGGCGATCCGCGGCTGCCGTCGCTTGCGGCCGACCTTGATATCCGCACCGATCTCGGGCGCTATCGGGTCTGGCGGAACGGTGAGCTGGCAGATGAGCCGGCCGACATTCGCGCAGCCTGGCGCGATGACCTCGTGAGTTTCGTGATCGGTTGTTCGTTTTCGTTCGAGGAGCCGCTCATCGCGGCCGGCATTCCGATTCGCCACATCGCGCGCGGTTGCAACGTTTCCATGTATCGCACGAATGTGCAGACGACGCCGGCCGGGCGGTTCCACGGGCCGCTGGTCGTATCGATGCGACCGCTCAAGCCGGCGGACGCCATCGCCGCGGTGCAGATCACGTCGCGACTATCGGCCGTGCACGGCGCACCCGTGCATATCGGCTTTCCGGAAGCGATCGGCATCCCGGATCTCGACAAGCCGGACTTCGGCGATGCGGTACCGGTGGAACCTGGCGAACTGCCGGTGTTCTGGGCCTGCGGTGTGACGCCGCAAGCAGCCATTGCGGCGGCGCGGCCTCCCTTCGCCATCACCCACGCTCCAGGCCGCATGCTGGTGACCGACCTCAAAAGCGCCCAACTCGCGGCGATCTGAGGGAGGACCTTGGCGGCGCGGTTATCACTTGAGCTGGATCGCAACCACTAAAAGATGCGCGACATGACCGATTGAAGTCGTCGGACATTGCGCTCGGTAGATGCCCGACCGCGCGTGTCAAGCATATGGAATTACTGGACATTTTACTTTGACCGCGGCAACCGCCGCGGTGCGACGGTTGCACCCGCACCGGTAGCGCCGTCTTTAGTCAGAAAACGTACCGAGTGAACATTTTCGGAATTTTCGTTGTTTGCGTCTGCTTTGAAACACACCTGTTGAATCCTTGGTATTGCCCCGCGAATAGCCGCGAATAGCCGCGGCCTGGACGATTTGTAACTCTAGCTTCACGAAAGGGTCATGTGGAGCGGGCGCATCTTTAAGCGTTCCCAATTAACGCAATGCTCGGGTTCCCGATGTGGAACTTTGGCGCACCTGACCTTGGGGGCAGGGGGAGTGCAATGACACTTGAGTTGGCAATTATCAGCATGCTGGCAGGCATTGCGCTCGGACTGCGATACAAGGTTTTCGTCCTTGTGCCCGCGGTTAGCTTGACCATTATGTTCGCAATGATGGGTGGAATTGCGCACGGCGACCGCCTGTGGTCAATCCTCTTGGCAATGGCGATACTCGGGACAGCTGTTCAAATCGGCTATCTGGCCGGAATTATGATCCGCGCGGCCGTCAGATCAATTTGCGCCTCCATCGGGGGCCGCAATCCGCAGTTCAATTCTCAGATCGGGCGTATGTAGTACGGCGTTTCCTCAGGCTCGAATGAGGTAACGGCGATGATCGGCGCTGTTCAGCGCGGTTCTGTCCGTGACGGGGCCGCGGGAACCTTTGTAGAATCGTCCAGTGTTTGTTAGCGCACGCTCGTTTACACCAAAATCTGGTATCCCAATTAATGGCGCAAGTAGCCGTAGAAGCGCCATGACCGAATTTTGCGTACAATCTTTGCGTGCAGGGGATGATGGTATTTGAATTAGCAATTATCGGCGTCGTGGTAGGCATTGTGCTCGGTCTGCGATACAAGATTTTGATTCTTGTGCCCGCCGTTCTGTTTGCCATGATACTTGCAATAGTAGTCGGAGTTGGCCGCGCCGACAGCTTCTGGTCAGTCGTCTTGACGACGGTAGCGCTTGTGATTGCCGTGCAACTCGGCTATCTGGCCGGAATCGTGATACACGCGGCAATCGCCGCAATTCGGCCACCGCGGAAAGACGGCGGCAGCGGCAAGCCTGACTCAGAAATTGGATATGCTTGGCAGCATCCTTGGCAAGAGGACGGCTGGGCGAGGTCGGGATCTATTGTGCACCTTCACCGGCTTCGGCCTCCGCAAGCTTAGTCCGCCAGTCGGCGTGTTTGCGGATCAGCGCAAAGAGCGACAGCGACAAGAGCAGTGCCGCGGTCAGGAATAGCGCCAGCGCAATCGGGCGCGTGAAGAAGATCGTCCAATAGCCGTTCGACATGATGAGCGACTGGCGCAGGCTCAGTTCGAAGGTGGGGGAGATCACGAGGCCCAGCACCAGCGGCGCCGGATCAAGGCCGAGCTTGCGCAGGAAATAACCGAGCACGCCCATGATCAGCATTATCCATACGTCAACGATCGAGTTGTTCACCGTGTAGACGCCGATCACGCAGAACATGATCACCAGCGGATAGAGGTAGCTGTAGGGAATCCGCAGCACGTTCACAAACAGGCCGACCAGCGGTAGGTTGAGCAGAAGCAGCAGCACGTTGCCCACATACATGGAGGCGACGAAACCCCAGAAAACATCGGGATGCTCGTTGACGAGCTGGGGGCCCGGCTGCACGCCGTGGACGATCAGCGCCGCCATCAACACGGCCGTCACCGGCCCGGTCGGCAGACCGAGCGCCAGCATCGGCACAAAGGCGCCAGTGGAGGCGGCGTTGTTGGCGGATTCCGGCCCGGCAACACCCGCCACCGCGCCGTGACCGAACTCCTCCGGATGCTTCGAAAGTTTGCGCTCCACCGCGTAGGAGAGAAAGCTCGAGATGATGTGCGCCGAGCCTGGCGTCAGGCCGATCAGGAAGCCGAGCACGCTGCCGCGCGCGATCGGCCATCCCGATTGCCGCCACTCCTTACGGTTCGGCAAAAGCTCACGCAGCTTCGGGGCCATCACCGCGCCGACCACAGTGGCGCTCGGAGTCGAGAGGATTTCCCCGAGCCCGAACAATCCGACGGCCACTGGCACGATGCCGATGCCGTCGCCAAGCTCCACGATGTCGAAGGAATAGCGGAAGTGGCCGGTGAGATTGTCGATCCCGATGGTGCCGAGCAGCAGTCCGATCGCGGCCATCAGCAGGGTGCGCGGCAAGGAGGTCGACGACATGTAGGCGAGGAAGATGAGGCCGAGAACCAGAAGCGCGGTGTATTCGGGCGGACCGAAGCGCAGCGCGAAGGCGGCGAGCGGCGGCGCGATTGCGGTCAGCACCACGACCCCGAAGGTGCCGGCGATCCACGAGCCGACGGCCGCAATGCACAATGCGGCGCCGGCGCGGCCCTTGCGCGCCATGGCGTAGCCGTCGATGCAGGTCATGACGGAGGACGCCTCGCCCGGAATCCGCATCAGGATCGAGGTGGTCGAGCCGCCATACTGGGAGCCGTAATAGATGCCCGCCAGCATCACGATTGCCTTGGTGGCGTCGAGCCCGAACGTGATCGGCAGCAGAATGCTGATACCCGACAACGGGCCGATGCCCGGCAATACGCCGACCAGCGTGCCGACCAGGCAGCCGAGAAAGCCGTACCACAGCACGTCCGGCCGCAGCGCGATGGAGAATCCGAGCATCAGGCTGTCGAGGGTTTCCAAGGCTTTAGAATCCCAGTATCCCCTGCTCGAGCGGCGATTTGAGCACCAGGGTGAAAAGCCCATAAGTGAATAGGCTGACGCCGACACTGTACACGGCGGCTGCGAGGAGGTTGCGGCCCTCGAATGCGATCAGGGCAAACAGCAAGAGCGACATTGTGACGATGAAGCCGAGCGTCGTGTAGAGCGCGACCGCGGCCGCCGTAATGGCGAGGACCCGGGCCGCATGGGGCAGGTCGCTCCAGCCGATGTCGGAAAACGGCGCACTCGCCCCGCCGCGCGCGACCAGGATCGCGCCGAACAGAATCATCAGGGCACAGACGAGCTTCGGCATCATGCCGGCGCCCGGAAACGCCAACGTGCCGAACGGCAGGTCGCCGCTCACCGCCAATACGGCAACCGCCGCCGCGATGGCGGCGCCTCCGGCGACATGGTCAGCGCGCAAGGTCATGGGTGAGCAGATGACGGATGACAGATGACGGAGGTCGGCACGATCAGAGCACCGATGGCAGGTGCTGTCATTTCGCTTTCTGACCTCCGTCCTCTGACCTCCGACATCTGAAACCTACCCCTCTACCCGTCCGATCGATCGTACCGCGTCTTCGACGCGCTTGGCGTCGGCATCCCAGAAGGCGCGGAACTCGGCCTGATCGAGATAGTCGACGTCCTGGCCGATGTTCGCCATCAGCTCCTTGAACTTGGGAGTCATGACGGCTGCGCGCGTGAAGTCGCGGATCTTGGTCACGATCGGCTCAGGGGTGCCCTTGGGGGCGAACAGGCCGACCCACAGGTAAAACTCGATGTCGTAGCCCAGCTCCTTCATGGTCGGCACGTCCGGCAGTGCGTGCGAGCGCTGGGCGCCGAATGACGCAAGCGCCCGCGCCTTGCCGCCCTTGATCTGGCCCAGGCAGGCGGCGATCGAGGACACGAGCACCTGAGAATTATTGCCGATCAGCGCGGTGAGCGCCGGGCCGCCGCCGTTGGTCGGGAGATGGCGCAGCTTGATTCCTGCCGCCTTCAGGTAAAGCGCCATGGGCAGATGAAGCGCACCATAGAGACCTGACGACGAGAAGATGATCTCGTTCGGCCGCTTCATGGCGTCGTCGACGAATTCCCTCAACGTGCGGTAGGGCGTCTGGTCGTTGACGATCAGAACGCACGGGTCGGCGATGAACCGCGCGATCGGAATGAAATCCGCGCGGGTAAATTTCGGCTGCCGGCCGAACAGCTTGTCGACCTCGGAAAACCCCGAGATTGAAACGATATGCAGCAGCAGCGCGTAGCCGTCCGGCTTTGCATTCGCGGCGACCTGCGCGCCAACCGCACCTGCGGCGCCCGCCTTGGTGTCGATCACGGCCGGCTGCTTGATGATCGGTTCCAGCACTGCAGCAAACGGCCGTCCCACCACATCGGCGGCGCCTCCCGGCGGAAACGGATTGATGAATGTGATGGCGCGGGACGGATAGTTGGCGGCGTCCTGCGCGAAGGCCCCGCCCGGGAGCAGCGTCGCGGCGGTTGCGGCTGTCGAGCCTATGACGAAGCTGCGTCTATCCATTGAAACCTCCCCAGTCGCGGCTACGACTGCAGCGCCGTCGCCATCACTTCCGGTTCGCGGCCGTTGGCTTCGGCCGCTTCGAAATTGAGCTCGATCTTGACGCCGTTGGGGTCGAGCAGGAACAGCTGGTAGAGGCCCTGGTCGTTGACGCGGCGTTCTTTGAAATCGATGCCCTTCCGCTTGAGATGATCAATCAAATCGAGGAGGCCGGTGGCGCGAAACGCCACGTGGTCGACCACTCCCGACCCGGTGGTGGCTGTCGACTGTTGGCCAAGATACTTCATGCGGTTTTCCGAGACTTTGGCGCCGCCCTGGGTGATGTGCAGCACGTCATCGTCGCCAAGATAGAGCCAATACACCGGAAACTTGAAATCCGGATGCGGCCCGACCCGCATGCCGAGTACATCCACGTACCAGTCCTTGGTCTTTTCGAGATTCTCGGTCTGGATCAGAAAGTGCTGCAGATGTTGAAGCGGCATTGCATGTCTCCTGAAGGATTTCGATCGCTTGTTTCCGTTGAGCCTGAGAGGGGCAAAACTCGTGGCGGTTCCTACTTGGTCATGGCCGGGCTTGTCCCGGCCATCTCGATAATCGGCGCACTGTCCCCTGATCGAGATCGCCGGGACAAGCCCGGCGATGACGCATAGGCTGCGACGAGTTTTACCCCTGTTTCCATTGAGCCTCTCATGAACACAAACCCGCATTCGAATTTTGCCGAACGGTCTCGATCAGCGTAAACTTCGTCCATCGCCGCTGATAAGTCCAGCTGGGCAGCACCATTTGGATGTGTGGGGGAGGTCCATGCCCGCCTATTGGGTCGCACGTTCGCGCATCATCGATCCGGCCGCGTACAAGAAGTACACCGATCGCATCCCGGCCATCTTCGCCAAATACGGCGGCCGCGTGCTTGCCCGCGGCGGGCGCTTCCAGATCATGGAAGGTCCGGAGAAATTTCATCGCTTCGTGGTCGTGGAATTCGACACCTTCGAGCAGGGCGTCGCATGCTTTCAATCACCCGAGTATGAAGAAGCCGCGGCGTTCCGTCGCAACGGCGCGGGAGAAGTCGAGACCATCGTGGTGGAAGGCGGCGATGCGACGCCCTCCTTCCCCGTGTAGGGGCGACCCTTGTGGTCGCCCCGTTTTCCGCGGATGTGATGGACGGGCTTAACAGCGCTGAGTCTGCAAAAACCGGGCGACCACAAGGGTCGCCTACAGGACAGGAAGGGGCGCGTCGATTGGCCTTAAGGCCGCGCCTCTGGCGCACCGCTTTGAAGTGGCCGTAATATGGCACCCGGCACGAGGGCCGTCGCGAAAAAATTCATACGGAGGAAATGACATGCGTTTCAGGCTCAATTCCGCGCTTGCGGCCGCAGCCGTGGCCGCCGTCATGGCCGCTGCGCTCACGGGCGGGGCGGCGGCACAATCAGGTGCACCGATCAAGATCGGCTTTAGCATGGCAATGACGGGGGGCCTTGCGGCCAACGGCAAGTCCGCGCTCCTCTCCCAGAAGATCTGGGAAGAGGACGTCAACGCCAAGGGCGGGTTGTTGGGCCGGCCCGTCAAGCTCGTCTACTACGACGACCAGAGCAATCCCTCGACGGTGCCTGGCATCTACACCAAGCTTCTCGACATCGACAAGGTCGACCTCATCATCGGCCCCTATGCGACAGCGCAGATGGCCCCCGCGATGCCGATCGTCATTCAACGTAACAAGGTCTTCATCACGCTGCTCGGGCTCGCAGTGAACAGCGAGTTCAAGTATCCGAACTACTTCGCCATGATCCCGTCCGGTCCCGATCCGAAGGCGGCATTCACTGACGGCTTCTTCGAAGCCGCGATGGCGCAGAATCCGAAACCGACGACGGTCGCGATCGTGGCAGCGGACCAGGAATTCTCCCGCAATGCCGCCGACGGCGCCCGCGAAAATGCCAGCAAGGCGAAACTCAAGGTCGTCTACGACAAGACTTATCCGCCCACGACCGCCGATTTCTCGCCGATCGTGCGGGCGATCGCGGCCACCAATCCGGACATCGTGGTGATCTGTTCTTACCCGCCGGATTCGGTCGGCATGGTCAAGGCCGTCAACGAAATCGGCTTTAAGCCGAAGATGATCGGCGGCGCCATGGTGGGTCTGCAAGCCACCGCCCTCAAGGCGCAGCTCGGCCCGATGCTCAACGGCTTCGTCAACTATGACATGTGGCTGCCGGTGACGAAGATGCAGTTCCCCGGTGTCGAAGACTTGATCAAAAAATACCAGGCGCGGGCCCAGGCCGAAGGCGTCGACGCGCTCGGCTATTACATGGCGCCGTGGGGTTACGCGCAGCTCCAGGTGCTGGCGCAGGCGATCGAGGGGACGAAGAGCGTCGAGGACAAGAAGCTCGCCGACTACATCCGCGCCAACACCTTCAAGACCGTGCTGGGCGACGTAAAGTTCGGCCGAGACGGCGAATGGGCCCTGCCGCGGATGCTGCAAATCCAGTTCCACGACGTCAAGGGCAACGACGTCGAGCAGTTCCGAGCGATGAACACCCAGACCGTGGTGACGCCAGCCGAATACAAATCCGGCGATGTGATCTATCCGTACGAAAAGGCGAAGTGACTGGGCGTCGTCCAGGGTCGATCATATGCACTCCGATGTGTCATCGCCCGGCTTGACCGGGCGATCCAGTAACCCCTGTGCTATCGACTGAACTGAAGTCGTGCACCATTTTCAGTCGTGTGGCTACTGGATCGCTCGGTCAAGCCGGGCGATGACAGTTTGGAATGGTTGCAACGAGAATCTGACTTTCCGCGACCAGCCCTGCCTCACAACCCCAGATAAAACTTCCGGATCAGATTATTGTTGTTGAGTTCCTCGGCCGACTTGCCCTCGAAGGCGATCTTGCCGTGGACGATGACGTAGCCACGGTCGGCGATGCGCAGGGCTTGGGGGAAGTTCTGTTCCGCCATCAGCACCGTGAGCTGGTATTGCTGCTTGAGTTCGCGGATGGCGTCGATGGTGCGGCTGACCAGAACCGGGGCGAGGCCGACCGAGGGCTCGTCGATCAGGAGGATGCGCGGCGCCAGCATCAGGGCGCGGCCGAGGGCCAGCATCTGCTGCTCACCGCCGCTCATGGAGCCGGCGAGCTGGCGCCGGCGTTCGGCCAAGCGGGGAAAAGCCGAAAAGCAGAAATCCATATTGGCCTTGATCTGGGCGCGAGCCTTGGGCCGGAACGCCCCGAGGAGGAGATTTTCCTCAACCGTCAGGCGCGGGAACAGCCGGCGGCCCTCAGGCACCAACGCGATGCCGAGGTCGACGATCTCCTCGGTGGCGCGGCCGATCAGATCGTGGCGCTCGCCCTCGATCTCGGCTGTGATCGTGCCGGCGCTCGGCCGCACGATGCCCATGATGCCCTTCATGAGCGTGCTCTTGCCGTTGCCGTTGGTGCCGAGCAGCACCACGGTCTCGCCGCTGCCCACCTGAATGGATACGTCCTCCAGCACGCGAACGGCGCCGTAGCCGGCATGGACGCCCGCGATGGTGAGGCTATTGACCAAGATACGCCCTCTCGACCTCGCCATCGCGGATCACGTCGTCGGGGCGGCCGTCGGCGATTTTCTTGCCGGAGACCAGCACGACGAGACGTTGGGAGAAGCTCATCACGGCACGCATGATGTGCTCGATGAGGATGACGGTGACGCCGTGTTCGTTGAGCCGGATCAGCAGCGCGACGATGTCGTTGACTTCGGAATTGGAGAGCCCCGCCATCGCCTCGTCGGCAATCAGGAGCTTGGGTTCCGTGGCCATGGCGCGGGCGAGTTCGAGCTTGCGCATGTCCACCTGGGTGAGATCGCGCGGCAAGTGTCGCGAACGGTCGGCGAGGCCCACGAGGGTCAAGAGCTCCTCGCAGCGCGTTCCGATTTCGGATTCGGCAAGCGGCTGGCGGCGCGCATTGACGGTGTAGAGCAGCGGCACCTTGAGATTGTCGGCGATCGTCATGCTGGCGAAGGGGCGGGGCAGCTGGAAGCTGCGCGCCATCCCGAGGTGCGTGCGCTGGTGGGCGCTCCGCCTGGCAAGGTCGCGCCCTTCGAACCGCACCGTGCCGGCTTCGTTGACGAGAGTGCCGCACAGGCAGTTCACGAGCGTGCTCTTGCCGGAACCGTTGGGGCCGATCAGGCCGACCCGTTCGCCAGCCGCCACTGAAAGATCGATCTCGTCGAGCGCAACGAAGCCGCCGAACCGCTTGGAGAGCCTTTCCACTTCGAGAAGCTGTGTCGCCATGGACTATTGCTTCGAAAACAAGCGCCGCCACAGCCCGATGAGGCCGTTCGGCGCAATGATCACAAACCCCACCAGAAGCACGCCGACAACGAGGAGGTTGACCGCCGAGGAGATCGTCACGGTCGTGACCTGCTGCAGCGTGCCAAGGAGCAGCGCGCCCATCAACGGGCCGACCCAGCTGGTGGTGCCGCCGATCATCGGCATGGCAATAGAGTTTACGGCATATTCGAGCGCGAAGGCGGAGGAGGGTTGCAGGTAGCCGATATAATAGGGGAATGGCGCTCCAGCCATGCCCATCAGGGCGCCCGACAGCGTGGTAGCGATGAGCTTGAGCCGGAGCGTCGGCACGCCGGATGCCTCGGCGGCCATCTCGTCGTCCCGGATCGCTGCGAATCCGTAGCCGAGCTTTGAGTGCTCGACGATGCGCGCGGTCGCGATGGCCAACACGGCCAGCGCCAGCATGATCAGGAACAGGTACTGAATGTATGGCAGCGAAAGCGCCTCGACCTCGGCCGGGCGGATCACATAGGCGCCCCGCGCGCCGCCTACATAGTTCCAGTTGACCACCAGGGTCTGCAGCACGACGGCGAGCGCGAGCGTCGCGATGGCGAAGAACGCCCCGCGAAGCCGCAACGTCAGATAGCCCGTGCCGAGTCCCACCAGACCCGACACGACGGCGCCGATGATAAGCAGCACCGGCACAGGCATCGGGTAGAATTTGTGGAAGAACACAGTCGCATAGGCGCCGAGCGCGAAGAACGCCGCGGTGCCGAAGTTCACGTAGCCCGTATAGCCGCCGAGGATATTCCAGGCGGTCGCGAGCACGATGAACTGCAATATCGTGTAACCGGCGAAGAATACATAGTCGTTGCCGGCCGCCCGGGCGCCCGCGAACACGAGGGCGGCGACCACCGCGCACGCGAGGACGAAAGTGCCGGAACGGATGGCGGAGTTCATGGCCGGCCTGCCATCTATCGCCCCAGCAGCCCTGCGGGCCGGAACGCCAGCGTCAGCAGCAGGAGCCCGAACGAGACCGCGGGCGCCCATGACGGACCGTAGAAGGTCGCCGTGAAGCTCTCGACGATGCCGAGCAGCACGGCGCCGAGCAGTGTTCCGGGCAGGCTGCCGAGGCCCCCGAGCACGCAGATCGCGAACACCCGGCCGATATAGTCGCGCCCGATCGAGGGCTCGACCGGTTGAATGATGATGAGGAACGCCCCTGCCAGCGAGGTGGTCGCAATCGAAATCGCGAACGCAATACGTTTGATGCGGATCGGGTCGGCCGCCATCAGTTGCAGGGCCAGCTGGTCCTGGGCGACGGCCATGACGGCGCGGCCCGTGAACGTGCGGGTCAGGAAGAGCTGTAGCGCCGCCAGCATCGCAAGCGACATGAGGCACGGCACCAACATGCGCAGCGGCAAATCGATGACTCCGACATGCCAGCTCTGTTGAGTGTAGCCGGCCTGCACGTAGCGGTAGTCGACACCGAAGGTCAGAACCAATGTCACCTCGGTGATGAATAGAATGCCGAAAAAGAACGCAAGGCCGCGCAGCGGTTCCTGGCCGCGCTTTTCGAATGACAGGTAATAAATCTGGTAGATCGCCGCACCGAGCGCATAGAAAGCCGGCAGCGCAATGATGCTCGCGGCGATCGGATCAAGGCCGAATTGTGCGTTGATGATGTAGGCGATGTAGGAGCCCAGGATGATGAAGGCTGGATGCGCAATGTTGACGATGTCGAGAATGCCGAAGGAGATCGAGATGCCGACCGTCACGGCCGCATAGAAGCCGCCGAGCAAGAGCCCGGCCGTCACTGCGTTGAGCAGCAGGTCGTAGGACAACAGTTCCCCCCAATCACGCCCAACCAGGCCTATCAGTGTCATTGCCCTCCCCGGACTTGATCCGGGGATTGACCGGGCAGGCCCCTCCCTACCCTCCCCCGCTTGCGGGGGAGAGGGAGGGGGCGTCGGTGGTTACTGGATCGCCCGGTCAATCCCCGGATCAAGTCCGGGGAGGGCGATGACACCGCTGTTGCCGATAGGCAAGTCAACACGTTCCTCACTTCGCGCCGCCTTGCGCCTGATCTCCTCCGGGATCGCAAGCGGCGCGTTGGCGCTTTCCAGAAACTCGACCGTCATGAACACCATGTCACCGTCGCCGATATTCTGAAGATCATGCACCTTGAATTCCCCGGGCCCATAGGTCTCGTGCCGGGTCTCGCCCGGTGCGTACGTGTATTCGACAGTCGTGCCGTCCATCAGGTGCTGGCGCCCACGGCACGGAGTTATGGCGGTCCAGAAATAATTGAGCACGTGTCGATGAAAGCCGAACCGCTGTCCGGGCTTGAGCCTGATGGTCCATACCCGAACCTTGTCGGTTTCCGACACCAGCTCGCTCCCCACGCAGCCATTGGGGCTGCGCGCTTCTCGGGCGAACTCCTCCTGCAGCGCGACCGGCCATTCGCTGCGGTCCTGCCGCGCTGCCTCTTTGTCGGACATGGTCAAGGCCATGGAATTCCTCCGTTGCCCCCTCCCTGCCCTCCCCCGCTTGCGGGGGAGGGCAGGGAGGGGGCAGGATCCAGTTTGATACCTTGCCCGCAGCCGTAAACCAAGAGCGCCGATTGCTTCAGCAAATCTGAAGGGATCGGAGCTCGTGAAATGCGAGGAAATGTAGGGGCGACCCTAGTGGTCGCCCCGTTGCCGGCCGACGCGGTGCGCAAACGGACCACGAGGGGCGCCCCTACAGCAGCAACGTTGGAGGACCTTCAATGAGCGCGCCCGGCGGTCGCGCCATCGTGATCGGCGGATCGCTCGCGGGCCTGTTCGCGGGATTGCTGCTGCGCCGGCAATTCGCCGTCGACATCTATGAGCGCGCCGATGCCGAACTCGCCGGGCGGGGCGCCGGCATCGTCACGCACGACCTGTTAGGGGAGGCGCTCGATGCCGCCGGGATCGCGTGGCGAGAGGGGCTCGGCATCGAGGTGCGGACGCGGCGCTTTCTCGAGCGCGACGGCCGGCTGGGATTGGAATATCCCTATCGACAGACCCTCACGGCCTGGGACCGGCTCTACGACATGCTGCGCCGTGCATTCCCGGCGGCACACTATCATTGCGGCAAGGAGCTGGTGGCGGTCGAGGAGCGGTCCGGCGGTGTCGTGGCGCGGTTCGCCGATGGTTCGGCCGCCGCCGGAGACCTCCTGATCGGCGCCGACGGATTGCGCTCGACGGTGCGCGCACAACTTCTCCCCGAAGCAACCCCGATCTATGTCGGCTATGCGGCCTGGAGGGCTCTGGTGCCGGAGCACACCATCGGGCCTGAGCTGCACGCCGAGATGTTTGACCATATGGCATTCTGCCTGCCGCCCGGCGAGCAGATGCTCGGCTATCCGGTCGCAGGGCCGAACAACGACCTGCGTCCCGACCGCCGCCGCTACAATCTGGTCTGGTATCGGCCGGCCGATGAAGTCGAGCTGCAGCGGCTGTTGACCGACGAAGCCGGGACCCTCCACGCACTTTCAATCCCGCCGCCGCTGATTTCTCGCGCCGTCATCGCCGAGATGCGAGAGGCCGCCGAGGCCGTGCTGGCGCCGCAGTTCCGCGACCTGATCCGGCTGGCCGATCGACCCATCCTGCAGGCCATATACGATATCGAATCGCCCCGCATGGCATTCGGTCGCGTCGCCCTCATCGGCGATGCCGCCTTCGTGGCGCGCCCGCATGTGGGCGCCGGCGTCGTCAAAGCCGCCCAGGACGCACTTGCATTGGTGCGGGCGCTGGAGCGCGCCGACGACATCGCGGCGGCGCTCAAGCGGATGGAGGCGACGCAACGGCCGTTCGGCCGCCGCATCATCGCGCGGGCCCGCGCACTCGGCGCTTGCCTGCAGCCGCGCCACGCCAGCGCGGCGGAGCGGGCGAATGCCGCCCGGTTCCGCACCCCGCAGGCGACGCTTCAAGAGACCGCAACGTTGGAGTTTTTGGACACACAATGAGTTGCCGCTATTAGCGTTGGCGATGATCGGCCAACAGCCGATATCGAACGGCACCCGCAGCCCGTTTATGGGCTGGGCGTTTCTCTTCAGACTTTCTCCGCCGTGACGGCAACTGGCCTTGCGGCTCATCGGATGGAGAAGCTTCTGGGTCTCGTTCTCCTGTCTTCACAGCGTCCGTCGGGATGAGATGGCGGAAGCGGTGAATTTCACGCTGCGCCTGGTCCGATCGCGATTCATGCAAGGCCTGCAGCAGGCTTTGCATGATCCTCACGATAAATCCGCGCGCCGGGCCTCCCGGTCGCAAGGCACAGATGTTCGGAGCGACCGTGGGATCGCGACTGATCCGGTCGCAGCGGGATGGCGCAGCATTCAGGGGCGGCATCGGGCATCCTTTCACAAGCATGGGACCTCGACTGACCGGACAGCTACGCGCCGCGACCTTGATGTACAATTGCTTCCGAAATAATGTGATTTATCATCTCTGGTGATGAGTTGACCGCAGTGGACCTGAGGATGTTGACGATATTCGTCAAGGTCGGCGAGCGGCGCAGCTTCGTGCGAGCCGCCGCGGAACTCGGCATGGGCCAGTCTGGCGTGAGCAACGCCATTAATCGGCTCGAAGATGAATTGGGCGTGCAACTGCTGGCCCGCACCACGCGAAGCGTCAACCTGACCGAGGACGGGGCCGCGTTTCTGCAGCGTTGCCGGCAGATTCTTGCGGACCTTGGTGAAGCGCAGCAGGTGCTGGGCCAGGCGCGCTCGCAGCCGACCGGACGATTGCGCATTGACCTTCCGAGTTCGTTCGGACGCCTGAAAATCGTCCCGCTGCTGGGTGCATTCCGTGCCGCGTATCCGGCGCTCAAGCTCGCCGTCACCTTGACGGACCGTTACATCGATCTTGTGGAGGAAGCCGTGGATGTGACGATCCGCATCGGGGCATTGCAGGACTCGAGCTTGATCGCGCGCCGGCTGACGCAATCCCAATTCAGGACGGTCGGGGCGCCCGGCTATTTCGCCCGCCATGGCCGACCGCGAAAACCTGAGGACCTGATCGACCATAATTGCCTGTCATTCCTCACCCGTGACACGGGCGCCGTCAGGGAGTGGCGGTTCCGACGGAACGGGGCAGAGTTCACACTGGCGCCCCAGGGCGACATGAGCTTCAACGACGGCGGCGCGTTGTCGATTGCGGTGCGTGACGGGTACGGTCTTGCTCAAATCCAGGATTATTACGCTGATCATGCCATTGCAGCGGGCGAGCTTGAGCCTGTGCTGGCGAAGTTCAATCCGAGCCCCAATCCCATATCGCTGGTTTATCCGCAGACGCGGCATCTTTCACCGAAAGTCCGGGTGTTCGTCGATTTCATGATTGCTCAATTTCGCTGATCGGCCGCGGCGCCCGCGTGGTTTGTCCGGTTGCCGTGCACTCGCCGAAGTCGCCCGCATCCGATATATCATTATGAGTGATAAATAATAGTCAATCAGCGACGATTATGTACAACGATCGAACCGCTTAGGTGTCAGCACGTAAGGTCTCAATTTGGAGTGTGCCATGACAACCGAACACTGCGACAGCACGACCCGGCCCGAATCAACCACACACGTAACGGCGCTTGTCGTCGGAGTCTGGATTCTCCTGAACGCGCTCGCGTCGGCGTACGTGGCTAGCCACGCCGACTCGACGGGGGTGCGGCAATTCCTGGAGCGATTGAACGCGGCCGATGCGCCGGCGCTGCCGAATTACATCGACTAGCGATCGGCTACGGCGCACTGGTCAGGCCAAGTCCGGTGAATGCCGTACACGAAGACAGCAAGGCGGGAGGTGGATGATTCCTCTCTTATTATAGGCCAACAGCCGACATCGAACGGCACACACGGCCCGTTCATGAGCTGCACGTTTCTCTTCAGAGATTCTCCGCCATGACGGTGACCGGCTTTTCCCCGCCGCGTAGCTTCGCGGCCTGCACCAGCGGCGGGCACCGCTTGTCGTCATAATATTCGACTTGGCAATCGAGGCACTGAAAGCACTCCGCCGTGACGATCTTGCCGGTTTTCTCGATCGCCCGAACCGGGCACGACCGTTCGCACAAATGGCAGGGATTGCCGCATTCGGGGCGGCGTTTGAGCAGATTGAGAAGGTGCAGCCGGTCGAGGAAGGCGAGCACGCCGCCGAGCGGACACAGGAAGCGGCAATAGGCCCGCTCCGAAAACAGCCCGATGGCCAGCAACGCGACCGCATAGGTCACATAAGGCCAGGCGCGCGTAAACTTTGAGGTGATCGCCGTCTTGAACGGCTCGATCTCAAGCGTCGCCCCCGATGGGTCGACCTGCGTCATCACCAAGACCAGCACAGTTGCGGCTGCAATGTACTTGCCCAGCCACAAGCGCTTCTCCAGCGCGGCCGACGGGTTCCATTGCGGCACGCGCAGCGCGCGGGACAACTGGCCAAGCAGCTCCTGCAGCGCTCCGAATGGACACAGCCAGCCACAGAACACGCCGCGCCCGATCAACACCACCGAGAGGAGCGTGTAGCCGGCGATGATGACCATCAGCGGCTCGGCGAGGTAGAAACCGATATCGAAGTGACTGAACGGGGCCATGACATAGTTCATGACGTTGACGATCGAGAGCTGCACGCCGGCGGTCCAGCCGAGCCAGACCAGAACCACAGCCAAGAATCCGTTGCGCACCAGCAGGTGGGCAAGGCGAGAGCGCGCCAGCTTCGCCTGGAATACGAAGATCAGGGTGAGCACCGACAACAGCACCGCCAGAATCGCCAGATTCAGCCGCGCGTCGTGCCAAGCGTCGACCCAGGCAGGGACCGGGCTGTCGTCCAAGGCCTCGACCAAGGCAGGGGCCAGCGGCGCCTCGGGCCCGGCCGGCCTCCGAGCGTCGGCGTTCGTGCTGGCTCCGGCACCCGTTCCCCCCACCCTACCCTCCCCCGTTTGCGGGGAGGCCGGGGGCAGTTGGGCGCGACGCTCGCCGCGCGTATCGTCAAGGCTGGTGGTGAGGGCCTGCAAGTCGGGAACATTGTAGTCGAGCCCGAACGCGACCGTCACCGACGGGGCACCTGCACCAATGACCTCGCCGTTGACCAGGAGTTCCAGCCGCCACGGCTTCAATGGATCGAAGCCCGAATCGGCGGGCAGCGCGAACAGCCCGGCATCCTCCTGCCCCCGGATCCCTTCGCCGAAAGGGTTGACCCATTGGTAGTCGTCCTGCCGGAACTCGAACGTCCTCCCATCTTGAACGACCCGCAGGCGATCGAAGCGCCGGTCGCGGCCCTGAAAGTATCTCGTGCCGAGAAAATTGTAAGGACCGTTGGACGCAATGAAGATCGCTTGGGCGTCAGTCGGCATCTTGCGCTTGAAATCCTCGAAATTGATCATGCCGACCAGATTGCCGCCGATGGCGGCGGGCGTGAACAGCGCCGTGGCGAATTCGATATAGAGCCTGTCGCCCCTGCCCAGCGTCACCTCAAGCTGCGCATCCGGCGCACCCGCTGCGGCGAGTGCCGCCGCTACGTCGCCCGAAGTCACCCGCCGGCGCACGACGGCACCGGCGGCGAGGAGCGCGTCCCAGGACTTGCGGCTGAAGCTTTCGACATCGAGGGCCGGAGTTGGGCCCTGAGCCGGGACCCCGGAGGCCGCAACCGCCGCAGGGGGCCGCGCGAGGCGTGGGCGCAGCACCAGTCCCGCGGTGATGCTGACGGCGGCGCGCATGGCGCGCGTGCTGATCGTCGCGCCGGCGACGAAGTCAGGCGGCAGCATGTTGGTGCCGCCGCGCAGTGGCCTGCCCGCTTCGCGGGCGAGAAACGTGTCGAGCAAGCGCTGGCGCTGGGCGTCGTGAACGATATAGGGCTCGTTGTGGAACACCACCTTGGCGCCGGTGATGCGGCCGGCAAGATCGACCCCGGCGATCACGTCGAACGGCGTCGTCGAATAACCGGGAGCCGCGATGATATCGAGGGTCGAAAACACATAAGCCGCAACCTGTCCACCCTGGTAAACCGCGATCGCAGGCGGCGAGCCTTCCTCGGGTCCGAGCCGTTCGGCCCCGCCGGGAAAGACCACTGCCATCACCTCCGGCGTGAGCCGCTCGCGCAACTTGCCCTTTTCTGCAAGCGCAGGTGAAACGAAGACGAGCGCCATCAAGGCGATAGAGGCGCCGCACACCCATTCAATGAGCCATGGAGATGCATTGACACCGCGCACGGACAGAAAGTTCAACATTCGAATCATACTCGGGATGTCGGCCGCACCAAAAAATCTGCCCCCTTTCCTTCCCGGCAAGCGGGGAAGGAAAGGTTGGCCTGCTCAGAAGTCCGCCTTGTCGGCAATCGGTATGTGGTAGTCGAACAAATGCTGGTTGTTTTCGGCGCAAGCTTCCTCATGCATGGGCATCTGCACCCGCGTGAAGTTGTTGATTGCGGACCAGGGCTCGTAGAACGTGTCCGCATCCTCGACCCGGAAAGTCACTTGCAGCGTCTTGCCGCCGTCAACCAATTTATAGCGTTCGACCACATGCAGCTTCTCGGTATGGGGCGTGCGGAAATTGTCCAGATAGGTCTTGTCGTTCATTCCGACGGTATCCACCACCAGCGTATCGCCCTCGTAACGGCCGACCGACTCGCCGTACCAGGACGGTCTCGGGTTCGGCGAATGCGGCACGTCGAGATAGACGCGGCGAACCTGCGCATCGCCCGAAAAGATCATCGTCACGGCCCTCGACGTTTGCACGAAGTGGATCGGCTCGACGACTGCGAAGGCCATGAAGGCAGGAACACCTGCCGGCATGCAACTCGCTCTTGCCCCATAGGGGATTCCCCCGGAGAGCACTTTGCCGTTCTCCCGCTTCATGACCTCCTTGGCCCACGGTTTGATGTTGGGATTGGTGAGATCGGCAACGCGAAATGTCGGCTGGGCTCCGGTGCTCCGGAAGACGTTGTTGGTGACGTAGGGATGGGCGGGATCGTTTCGGGTCGGGCCGGGTCCACCCGGGATGGGTATGTAGTCACCGTTGGTAAGAACCCATGCGGAGTTGTTGGATGAAAAATCAGGCGTCGATCCGCCCGGTTCCGCCGCGAGCATCGGCCCTGCCGCTGCGCCGACGAGTCCGGACAAAATGCCGGCCGCAAGAACGGCTTTTGGTGGATTGAAATTGGGCATGGCCCGCTCCCTCAGTGCAGTGCGTCGCCAGAACCGATGTTCGGCGATAGAGTGTTATCGTTGATACGAATTTACGCTGCTCCGACGCATTCGTCACGCGTCAACTGTACGAGCTCAACTGAACACAAGAATGTGCTCGTCATTTGGTATGCGCCGTTCGCCATTCCCTTGTGATGGGTAGCCTGCCACGCGCTCGAATTGACAAGTGGTAGCGTAGGGTGGGCAAAGGCGCATGGCGCAGAGCAGGTTTGTTGGCACGGACCGTCGTGCGCCTTTGCCCACGCTGTCCGACCTCGCCGCTTGACCGCGTGGGCAAAGTCGCGCGCGGTCGGCGCCCCATGCCATCAGCTCCGGCAGGCGACTTGCCCACCCTGCGACGCGTGATGGGAGGATTGCAAAGAACGCGTCACACCCCCAGGAGCCTCCTGGCATTTCCTCCCGCGATGGCGGCGCGGGCGGCCTCATCAAGGCTCGCGGTTGCCGCCAAATGTTGCAGCGGCTCGTACTCGGCCATGTCGTAGGGGTAGTCCGTTCCCATCAGCACGTGGTCGATCCCGAAGGTCGCGACCAGCGCTGTGAGCTGCTCCGGCGTGAACACCACCGTGTCGACATAGATCTTCTTGAGGTAAGTGGACGGCGGCTTTGGCAACTCGCCTTTCGCATCGCCGCGCGCCCCCCAGGCATGGCACGCCGTCGAAGATGAGACAGTGCAGCGCGATCGTGGTCTCCAGCGGATTGCCGATGACGTTGTTGAAGTAGAAGCGGGCGAAGCGTCGCGCCTCGGTGAAGCCGTTGGGATGAATGAGCACGACCGCGCCGAGTTCCTCGGCCTTCTTCCAGAACGGCGCGAAGGCGGGGTCGGAGAGTTCCTGACCGGCCACGTTGGTGAGAATCTGCACGCCTTTGAACCCAAGCTGCGTCATGCAGCGCTCAAGCTCGCGCGCGGCCTCGTTGCCGTCAGGCAGCGGCACCGTGCCGAGCGCCACGAAGCGGTCGGGCGTTGCCGCCACGTAGGCGGCAACGCCGTCATTGATGATCCGGGCGGCCTTGACGGCGATATCCAGCGGAACCGTGTAATAGCACTGCGGCGGCGGACACATCACGAGCTGCAGGTCGATGCCCATGGCGTCGAGATCGGCAAGGCGCTGGTCGTGGCCGGTCATCAGCCCGCGGCGGTCGCTGTCCTGGCGCGCATTGAGGGCCTTGGTCTGCGGCGTCGCGAAATTGATGAGCGGAATGGTCGCCGGATCGAGATGCGGCTTGACGAGCTCCGCCGCCTGCAGGATCGCGATGTGGGAATGGATGTCGATGGTCATGCTTTGCGGCCGCGTCGCCCGCCCGGGCGTCGCGCCTTGCGGGCGCGCGGCGGTAGGGCCGTAACGATTCCAGTCCTGAGGCATGTCGACACCTTTGTTGGAGTTACAGTGCGTGAAGCAAAATTCTGACCTCATCCTGAGGAGCGCGCTCTTGCGCGCGTCTCGAAGGATGGCCACTTGCTCGGCCGTGCCCGTGGCGATCCTTCGAGACGGCCGCCCAAGAGGGCGGCCTCCTCAGGATGAGGTCAGAATGTTTTATATTTACTATTCGCGGAATGACACGTCAGCAGTCGATTTCGCTACCGCTTTCGCTTCGCTTTACCCGTCATGCGCTCGTCCCTGTCCGGAATGATGGGCAGCAGCAGGTAATTCGGCGTCTTCCGTCCGAAATGCAGCGTGGTCATGCCGGCGAAAATCTCCGGCGGGCGATCTTGCGGGTCGTCGTGCAGGAACGGGCCGCAGCCGGTCAGTTCGTTCTTGAAATTCGAAAGCTTGCCGCCGCTCGCGCCGCCATACCGGTAGTCCTTGCCGCGAATGGTGAGAGCGATGCGGTATCCGGGCGGAGCTACGATCGAGGTTGGCCAGATCTCGATGTCGAGTTCGACGACTTCGCCGTCGCGAAGCGGCTCTTCGGCATCGTGGGTATGATAGGGCCGATAGGGCAGCGACCGCTCAAGATCGAGTTCGCGATGGGAGGCGCGCAACCAGCCCTGGGCGATGGGGGTGTGCGGATCGATCGCGCCCTGGAACACCACTTCCTTGAGGTCG
>WNFR01003720.1_pt1 | contig 32804 bp, 45 predicted proteins | sample 5400221 | NCBI WGS metagenome assembly WNFR01 (sample SAMN13153357, study PRJNA577476) | soil metagenome | isolation source: 40 cm soil under Madrone tree | place: USA:California | collected 2016-06-14
CTATGATGATGGCGCGCGCTGGTCGGACGCACAGGAGCCCCGTGGGTGTTACGGTCGCTTACAATATCGGGTACAGGCATTGGTGTATGGACATATTGTTGGCCACTCGGATTCCCTGTTCGGGACAGTATGGCCTGAGGCTGAGATGTAGGTGACATCGGCATCGGCAACAACATCGATCCTTGTGAGGATGGGGTGTGCCCAAGAAGAGTTGTAGAACCGGTTTCATGAGACGGCGTCCTGTTTGTAATGTGCGCCGCAACGGGGTGCGTCGGCCCTTGAACAGGTGCAACAACTTGAGACCGAGATCGAGGAGACGGATTCCCAGGCTTAACTTTAGGTGATGGATTATTTGTTGATGCATTAGCTACGGACGGATTATTAATGGCGGAGCTTGCTTCTACATGAGTACGAGACGAAGAGGATGGGTATATGGATGCGGCAGGGTATGCTGACGGGTTCAAATTTTGCATTTGCATGTTTTGAACGCCAGGCTGAGAAGTGTCATGAGCTTGCGGTAGGTCGAGGTGAAAAGTGGACTGTAGCTGATAGGTTGGGGCAAGAATAGACGGCGGAATAGACTTGGGAGGCGTCCCTTGGTTCATGTGGCGGGGGTGTAGATTTGGGGACGCCTTGGTCGACCGCGGGGTGCGCTCGCTGGAAGGCACGATACTCACTAGGCGCTCAGGATTTTCCTGACTTTGGCCGTGTCGATCCCACTGATCTAGTACATCCCTTGATACTCGTGTTTCCTGTGCACGCTCCTCCTGAGGCGAGTGCCGATGATGCACCTCCACGTTATCCTCTCGGATTGGAAACGCAGCAGCCAAGTCAAGCGCTATTGGCCGGGATGGCGGTAGGGCAACACGGGCCGCTGGAGTGTCGACATATCCCCCAGTAGATCGATGCCTTGAGGTCTTGGTACCAACCACATCAGGGACAACAGATGTAGCGCCTTGCGGGGACGCACGTTGGCCATTCATAGCCGCGGGTAATGGAACTGGGTGAGAAGAAATCGTCGGAGCTAGTGATCGGTTATTTGTAGTGGTATTGGGTGACCAGGGTATGTCCTGCAGCGCCTGAGTATGATTAGGGCTCTCTTGCTTTGGAGGTCCATGCTGTAAGCGGGCCGACATCGTTTGCCGATGCGTCTCCGCCATGGCAGCCGGTGGTGCCAAAGAGACAGGAAAAACCATAGGAGAGGGCACAATAGCTGGGCGGGGCGCTGGCGACATAGGATGGAGCATTGGAGGCACGGGTAGAGGTGCTGGAGACATAGGTAGAGGCGCTGGAGACATAGGCAGAGGTGCTGGAGACATCGGTTGAGGCTCTGTCGACCACTGCACAGATTGCAACCATGGCTGGGGTGAAGCAAGTTGCGCAGCTGAAGTATGGCTGAGGGGGTCAAGTTGTACACTAGCCATGGTGCGAGGTACGGCACGTGGCTGCCTATCATATGTCTGAGGTTGCTGTAGCACTTGCACCGTAGGTAGAGGCTGAGCTGCCGTATCTCTAACGGCGGGAGTTACAGTTGGTGGCACCGCTCGTCTACCATTAGTTTCTTGCAGGTAGTCTGCGGGGCCTTCACTAGCTCTGATGCTGACAACCCGAGGGATAGGCTCAGAAGTATCGTTACGCATGACGGGCGGAGGGACAACACGAGTAGCCTGAGTGGCGTTTTGGTTTGTGGCATGAGCATCCGCAGACTTGGGGTGCGAGCCAGTCCCCTCCCGGTGAAATGTCCAGCCACTAAATCCACCTTTCGACTGCTTCTGCAGGACACTTGAACACTGCTTTGCAGAGGATATCAAGATGGTACGAACCTCAGGTTTATGAGAACTCCGGTCAATGGGCGGTTGTACATGCGGCGTAGAAGGTGGTTTGTACACTGCTTCATGGGCAATGCTGGTGCGGTGTCCGCCAGATGTCCGGGGACGTTCCATTGACCGACCATTCTCGACAAGTTTCGACCGCTGATGAAACGGTTAGGTTGACCACCAATATTCATGTTACGACAACTCACATGCTCTCTTTTCGATGCATGCTCACTATCGCTCGCGGAGATAGCATAACCGGGAGGGTACGGCACGGTTAAATTCTGACTAGGCGAGCCTTTGTGAGGCTTCGCGCTGTGCTTCTCATGAGAGGCGCCGAGTATCACATTTGACGGCTGTCCCAGAGTTGCCGCTGGCCGAGATTCATTCAGGTATAACGAAGGGCCGTTCTCAGGTTGACCCGTTGATATCGTGACCGGAGCAGAAGCGGTGGGATACGTTGACTGACGCAAGACTGTGGGGACAACAGCCTAGGAGAATTAACGTCAGGTGCGTTTCTAGCGGCTTCATCAACGAGTTGTCAGACTCGTCTGAATCCTTGACACGCGCGAATCTTGGGTCCTTTCCCTGAAACAAAAGAGGTATAGAACCGTCCTTGAGCTCGGGTCGCCTCTCCTGTTGTTGGGTGGCTCTCTGGGTGTGGTCGTCTTTGACCCTCTGCTCGTGGTGACTCTCGTCGCGGCGCTGCTCCTCTTCCCTGCGCCTCTCCTTCTCATCACGTCGATGTTCCTCTTTACGACGACGTCGCTCTTCTTCGTGCCTTGCGCCTTGCTCTCGTTGGTCACGAGAAGCTTGCTCTCGGATTCTCTCTGTACGCCCCCTTTCTTTTGATTTGGAAGTTGGTTTTGACTCATCCTTTGCTTTGGTTCTGCTCTGCTCCTTATCTTTTTCTCTGCCATCTGGACTTACTCTTTTAAGAAAGGCAGAGGTGATAGGCCAGTTTGAGGTAGTTTGAGGTTCCGCACTTTCGAGAGCTGCGAGTGGGACGGTGCGAGATCGGTGACGAGAACTCTTGTGATGATGATCGTCGGAGTGGCGAACCGGACCCGAGGATACGGGGTGCTTCTTGTCCGCAGCAGCGGCAGCTCTCTGGGACGTAGTTCGGGGATCATGGGTGGGGTCTAAATGTCTTTCAGCCGGTACAGGATGAATCTCCTGAGGAAAAGACGAGGCTGGAAGCGGTGTCTTCTGTGACATGTTTGCTGGGTGCGCTTGAAAGGTTTGTGTGGATGTATGTTGATTGTGAGATGCCCTGCTAGCGGTGGGCAAAGATGGGGCGGCAGGCGGTGGGTGAGTGGGTGCAAGGGATTGTGACGATGGAGGGGGACCATCGGAGACGTAACCGCGGGCGGAACGTAGCCTGGCATTGTCTTTGCCAGCGGGACGAGCGTCTGGGTTCTTGTGATGTGAGGAAGAAGGGAAGGGCTTTTGTCTCTGACGATCGGGTTCTTGGCTGAGCGATACACTGGTCTGTTTCCAGAACTTATTGGTGGTCATAGTCAGACGAGAATAAGTAACGAAACTCTGCCTCTCGGATGGAGAGGAAGGCCTTTGCGGCCCCAGAACTCGGGTGCTTGAAATGTGCCGCACCGTCGGGAGACAAAATCGGAAAGGTGAGCACGTCGGACGACCGACATGAGGTGGATTCGAGGTGCTGCTGCCTTCTACTTATGGTTACGCTTACATCGAACACCCGGTCGCTACTCTCTTAAATTGTGTCATTTACAGTACATCTACGTGTGTGCCCAAATAACAATGATCAAAGGTCCAGTGGGTCTAGCTGGGGCTGACTATCCATCGTCAAATTGGCTTGCCAAAAGGTAGCACAAACTCCAAAACGGAGTTAAGAACAGAAAGATCCAGTCCCTTATGGCCTATTCTCACACGGTTTTGACTCACTACCGACAGTGAACAGCGCAGATAACGCTGATGGAGAGTTCTCCTCTGTCGAGATGGTTTAAGGACCGTGTATTAAGGAGAGAGAGAGAAGGGTCGTCTCGCTTTCCTCCCCGTGTGGCAAAAGTTCGGCAGTCTCCGTGAGTGTGGTGTGCTTGGTCTTCATCGGGTCATCCACGATCTCACTGCACTGCGACTGCGTCACCTTTGCCTTGCGCGTTCACTCTTTCTTTTCGGAGGGTCAGCCATTTTTAATACTGTATCAATAAAACCCTCTCCGCATACAACATTCAACCATACCATCCGGGCATGGTGCGACAATCTCCAAATGATATTGATAACCAGGGCGCGATGACTGACTTCTCCTCTCCGCGTCACAGAGCGACATGGAAACGTTAGACGAGAAGGTTAACGGTGCACCCCCAATGGATATCGACGAACCTGTGTCCGTCAGAGATCGTGTGTACCCATTCATTCGTCCTCTTAGCATCTTTTCGTGAACCCCTCCACAGACGAAGCCTTTGCCGCGAAGCATATGCCAGATTTAGGTCATGATGTCAAGGAGTTCAGAGTCTTCTCATGGAAACTCACTGGCTGGAAAAAGCTTGAGAAAAAGTTAACCAGTCCAGAGTTCGACTGTGGCGGACATCGCTGGTGAGTACCTTTCACACCTTTTTTATGCATCTCACCCTTACCATTGGAACCGCGAAGGCGCATACTACTCTTTCCTTTTGGTAATTCGAATGCCCCTCCGAATGATACCGTCTCGGTCTACCTTGATTACGCTGATCCGAAACGAGCCCCCGAAGGCTGGCACGCATGTGCTCAGTTTGCCTTAGTCATCTCCAATCCGCACGATCCCACCATTTATACTGTCAGCCGTAAGTGCTTGGCGCATGTCAGAGACCATAGTTTAATATACCCCTCGACTCACTTCCAGATGCACATCACCGCTTCATTGCCGAGGAATGTGACTGGGGCTTCACTCGCTTCAGCGAGCTGCGCAAATTGTTTACCATTCAAGAAGGCCACAGTAGACCGACAATTGAAGATGAGTGTGCCGATGTTTCAGTGTTCGTTCGCGTACTAGAAGACCCGACGGGTGTGCTATGGCATAACTTCGTAAAGTGAGTACATCGTCTTCTCGGTCTGCTAACAATTTACGCCAATCCCTCTAGCTATGATTCGAAGAAAGAGACCGGCTATGTTGGCTTGAAAAATCAGGGTGCGACATGTTACATGAACTCGCTACTCCAATCTCTCTACTGCACACGATATTTTCGCAAGGTGAGATCCCCGATGTTTGACAGGCTGGACCACGAATTCATTGTCCTCTAGGCTGTCTACGAAATCCCCACGGAAGAAGAGCGCCCAACAGAAAGTGTGGCCTTGGCTCTTCAGCGTGTCTTTTACCACTTGCAGACATCAGATCAGCCCGTCGGTATGTTGCACCGTTCTCGGTTCCATCCACCTATTCACCATTGTCACAGGCACTACCGAGTTGACAAAATCGTTCGGGTGGACTTCACTGGACTCTTTCTTGCAACACGATGTGCAAGAATTCAATCGCGTCTTACAGGATAAGTTGGAGTCCAAGATGAAGGTACATCTATCCTATACCCTTCCTTTATAGGCGACTAATGTTTTCGCAGGGCACGAAGGCGGAGGGTGCTATTGCCAAGCTCTTTGTCGGAAAGATGAAAAGTTACATTAAATGTGTCAACGTCGATTTCGAGTCCTCACGAATCGAAGAATTCAATGGTACGTCTTATCAGTGCAGTGAAATTAGACGCCCATAAACGGATTCATAGATTTGCAACTCAATGTCAAGGGGATGAAAAACCTCTATGACTCGTTTCGAGATTATGTCGCCGTTGAGACGCTTGACGGTGAGAACAAGTACCAGGCAGAGGGGTATGGTCTACAAGACGCAAAGAAGGGGATTATTTTCCAGTCTTTCCCTCCGGTTCTTCACCTTCAACTCAAGCGCTTTGAATACGATGTTCAAAGAGACGCTATGGTCAAGGTAAGCTTCGTGTCTGATGCCCCTCAATCCATAACCGATCAGTGGTTCGCAGATCAATGATCGACATGAATTTCCCTTTGAGATCGACCTATCTGAATTTTTAGACGAGACTGCCGACAGATCACAGCCATGGGTGTACAAGTTACATGGTGTGCTAGTTCACTCTGGGGATCTCCATGGGGGTCATTACTTTGCTTGTATCAAGCCTGATGCCGCCAGTCGATGGCTCAAATTTGATGACGACCGAGTCACACCTGTGACCGACCGTGAGGTCCTCGAGGAGAACTACGGGGGAGAAGTTCTCAATGGAGTTCCTCCGACGTTGCAGCGCAATCAAGTTCGCTCGATGAAGAGGTTCTCAAACGCATACATGTTGGTATACATACGTGAGGCCCTTGCGGACGAAGTACTACCACCGTTTAAAGAGGAGGATACACCTACTCATCTCAGTAAGCGATATCATCCCCCCCTCTCCCGATACTAATATGTTTGTATCAGAAAGGCGCCTGGAGGAGGAGCGCCTCCAGGTGGAAGCGAAGCGTCGGGAACGTGAAGAACAACACCTCTTCCTCACAGCGAAGGTGAGCTCGCAACCACCATTCTTGGGGGCATTAATTCTTGTTTGAGTAGGTCATCACCGATGAAACTTTCTCCAACCACGAGGGCTTCGACCTTGCCAGTTTTGATGAGAAGAACTGGCCACCATCAGAACTTCCAACATTCCGTGTGCTCAAAACCGAGACCTACAGTGTCTTCAAAGCTCGAGTAGCCCAACATTTCAACTATCCTGAGAATCAGATCCGCTTGTGGGTGTTGGTGAACCGGCAAAACAAGACAGTCCGACCCGACACCCACATACCCGAAAATGAGCCCACACTGAGTGTGTAATGGGTGTTTGTATAATAATGGCGTTCTCTAATCTGTCATACAGCGGTCGACGTCATCCGTAATAATATGGCTGCGAGACAAACTGACCTCCGCCTTTACTTGGACGTCATTCCAGATCCGAGCAAGGTACCTTTCTGACCTACAGTCGTGTCCTGTCTTACGTTTTTGCGCAGCCGGAGCTTCCTCAAGGAACAATCATGGTTTTCTTGAAGCACTTCGATACGTCAAAGCAGACGTTACACGGTATTGGGAAATGCTATGCGCAGCGTAATGCCAAAATCAGTGACGTTGTCCCAACAATCAACGAGAGAATGAGGTGGACTCCGGGAACCCCGCTAAAACTTTACGAAGAGATCAAGCCGGGAATGATTGAACTCATGAAACCTAAGCTCACGTTCTCCCAGAGCGAAATTCAGGATGGTGACGTGATATGTTTCCAAGTGGATCTCTCCGAGAAAGAGTAAGTTCTTAATATACTCGTCTATGTTTCGTCTAATACTGTCCAGGATTCATGATCTTGAAATGCAGAGCCTTTACTCGAATCCCATCAATTTCTATGACTTCTTGCAAAATCGCGTGATGATAATCTTCCGGCCCAAGTCCGATACTGATTATGATGGCCCCGAGTTCAGTCTAGTGCTAAGCAAAAAGCAGACATATGACACGGTACAAGTCTCCCGTTATCTGAGGAATAACCAGACTCACCAGCGTATCACGACTCGTACAGATGGCGGCTAAAGTTGCCGAATATCTTCGCCATGATCCTATAAAGCTTCGCTTCACAACGACACACGCATCGAACGCTTCTCCCAAGGCAATCTTGAAGCGATCGTTAAACCAAAGCATTGCTGAGATCATCTCACCGTCCTATACGAGTCCCTCCACAACAGTTATCTTATTTGAGAAGCTGGAAGTTAGCATCGTGGAGCTTGAAACGAAGCGGAGCCTCAAAGTCATTTGGACGGGCATTCACAACAGGGAGGAATCGACCCACACGTTCCTCCTCCCCAAGACAAGCATGGTACATGAGCTAGCAGACCATCTGTCTAAACAGGTGACGATGTCAACAAGTGGGCAGGGGTCCGGTAAAATTCGGGTGTTTGAGGTGTCGAAGGACGGCAAAACACAGAAGGAATTCACTGGCTCAGAGATGATAGGGAACATTCCCGACCCGGTGGAGTTATATGCAGAGGTAAAGAAGCTGTGTGCTCTGTTTGATCCTTTACTCAATCTTGGTGTTTTAGGAAATACCATGGGAAGAGCTCGAAGCCGAAGACTTGGACAAGGTGATCAACGTGTTCCATTTTTCAAAGGAGGTTCAGCGAACGCACGGCGTTCCCTTCAAATTTGTCGTCAAACAAGTAAGTCCCAGTTCTCTGGATGAGAATACATTGCTGAACGGGAGACTAGGGGGAACGCTTTGCGGATACGAAAAAGCGGCTCCAGGCTCGAATTGGCGCGTCCGACAAAGACTTTTCACGATTCCGATTTGCATTGATTCAGGCGGTGACATTCAAGCAACCATCGTACATAGAAGACGGTGAGCCCTATCTTGGTTCTCTCCGTTAGAATGATCGTATAACTATTGTAGACGACACCATCTATGACCATAAGTTCGCGCCGGATGATGTTCTAGGGCTGGATCATGTCGACAAGTCTGGAAAGACGCGGACGGGTACAGGCGAAAAAGCAATCGTGATTCGCGGTTAAGAGAACTTGGTCCTCCGTCGCTTTTTTCAGCACTTATTACCTTTCGACTTTGACATTGTATTTTTGACTCCACGGTCACGGTCATCCTCGCCATAACACCACGTTGTGCCCCTCGAGACCAGTATGAAGATTACGATTTGGATAACTGCACAGAACAGGGAGGTGCACATAAATACTGTAGAATAGGAACTATTTTCGCTTCTTCGACTTCTTGGCGGACTGAATCAATAACAATGAGCATCCCGCAAGGGATTAATGCCGAATTCGAATACTTACGCGGTTGCGTGGACTTGCTTCACTCTCACTGGAAACACCATCTGCACCTGCGCTAGCTGCGGGAGGTGCGAGAGATGAAGACTTTGTCGAGGGCTTTGGAATTGTAGGACCACTCGATGCGGATGCAGGAATGGTGGACGCCTGTGTGCCAGGCTGACCTTTGCCATACTTCGCCTCTGACAAACCAATCAGACATAGAATCAAGGGTCAGACCGATGATTATAGATACCATTCCGTGCGCGCTCCAGGGGTATCTGCTCGACGATTCCCCTCGTCTTCTCATTGGCAACCATCTCACTTGCCGTCTGGAAAAGCACGTGGCCCCATCCCTCGACAAACGAATTAGCCTCGGCGTGAACTTCGACAATCTCTGCCTCGAGTTCCTTCTCAGCGGCAAGGAGGCTGTTCCAGAGGTCGTCTCCAACAGAGCCCTTTTGCAGCAGGTTTTGAAGTGCTTGTTTGTCTTCGCGTAAGCGGAGGATACGCTGGACATCTGCGACCGCCCGCCGGACTAGCGCAGCTTTCAACAGCGCATCGGAAGCAGGAGGATCGGTACGCTGAAGGAGTGTGACATAAGTGTCTCTTTCGTGGTGTCTCGGAAAGTAGGACTCGATGTGTTTGTCTGAAGAATTCGCCTAGTAAGTTCCAAGGACATGCTGTTGCAGCGTTTAAAACGGAAAGCGGCGTACTCGCACTACGCTTCCTGTAGAAATGGCCGAAAATAAAAAGGCCGCCGAAGACGACGAGAATGTAGAATACGGGGACGAGTACAGATGCCATGGGACGGAAGAAAAGAAAGTAGCAGATGCACGTGGTCGAGAAGCGTGTCAATTTGCATGTATTTGGGTATCCTGGACGCGATGATCACCCCCGGACCGGAGGCCCACTTTCGGACTAAAAGTGGACTGAAATGCTCCGTCGTTGCACGCTTCGTTCGCTCACGTTCCTAAGCACTCGCGTCGGCACACAGAGGTTTGCCTCAACTAAGGTTCGCTTCACAACGTATCTGTGGGCTGTCTCAATCTTAAATTCTGTTGATATAGACTCTGAAAGAGGCACTTGAAGAAGTCATACCAATCAAGCAGGAGCAACTTAAAAGACTGGTGTGGCTGGTCATAGCTGGTGTCTTAAATCAGAATTTGAACAAGTGCTCAGAAATCAGAGCACTCTCAAAAAGTGGTTGGCGATGTCAAGGTCGAGAACATTCTAGGGGGTATGCGCGGATTGAAATCTATGTTGTGGGAGGCTTCCGTGTTGGACCCGAACGAGGCGAGTTCACCCGCGTCATTTGGTTCCTAAGCTCTCATCGTGTTAACAGGGGATACGGTTCCATGGCCTGAGTATTCCTGACTGCCAGCGGCGACTTCCGGCAGCTCCAGGTGGCAAGGAAATCATTGCCGAGAGTATGCTCTGGCTGCTTCTAACCGGCAAGGTTCCCACCGAAGCGGAGACGCGCCAGCTCTCGCGTCAGCTTGCAGAGAAGGGCGACCTCCCGACCTACGTCGAGAAGCTCATCGACGGGTAGGAGTTCCTTTCGTTTGTACTAAACCCACCGACAACTCCGATCATGGAATAGACTCTCCCCGTCTCTGCATCCGATGACGCAGCTCGGCGTCGGCGTCGCGGCCTTGAACCATGACAGCGTGTTCCAGAAGGCGTATGAATCAGGAATAAAGAAAACCGAGTACTGGACATACACGCTAGAGGACTGTCTTACGCTCATTGCGCGTCTCCCAGCCCTTGCAGCACGCATTTACAGGAACGTCTACAGACAGGGCGCTGCTGCGCCCGCAATCAACAAGGAATTGGACCTCGTTGGCAATTATGCCATGCTGATGGGATATGGAGCGAACAAGGATTTGACCGAGTACCTTCGGTTATACATCTCCATCCATGGTGACCACGAGGGCGGAAATGCTTCCGCGCACACTGCCCGTATGCCATCGCTGTTATCCTTGCCTATAATTTGTCATGAAACAGTGAGTAGATCTTGTGGGTTCGACATTGGCGGACCCGTACCTCGCCTATTCCGCTGCTCTGTTCGCTCTGGCTGGACCATTACACGGGTAAGGCACAGACTTCCATCCTTTGTACGTGATATAATTCAGATCTTGTCTTGACAGGCTTGCCAATCAGGAAGTGTTGCGATGGCAGTTGGCAATGCTAAAAGAACTCGGTGACAATGTCACCCTCGACAATATAAAGGACTATCTCTGGAAGACTCTGAAGAGCGGTCAAGTTGTGCCGGGGTTAGTTGTTAATGTTTCCCCGAGAAAAGCGTCTATAACGAAGAACTTTCAGTTATGGGCACGGTGTCTTGCGCAAGTCCGATCCGCGCTTCATCGCACTCCAGGAATTCTGCGACACTCGGCCAGACTTACTCAAGAGCCCGACAATTGGACTCGTGAAAAAGGTACGGTTGCTCGACAACAAGCTTTCGAATTGAGGAATGACAAACATGGTACTCAAGACCTATGAAGTTGCCCCTGGCGTCTTAACTGAACACGGGAAGGTGAGCGGTACCTGGGTATGAGCCCATGGGTGGTACTGACCTGAAACGTGCTAGACTAAGAATCCGTGGCCCAACGTTGACGCCACCTCCGGTTCGTTGGTTCACAAGATCCCTTCTCGTTTGCTAATCAACACTATAGGATGCGTACTCTACCACTACGGTCTCACCGAGTTCAAGGTACCGTGATGTCAACATTCAGTACTGAACTGGTTGATCATTTTAACTTGCCCTGATTACTCGAACAAGTATTACACTGTGATCTTCGGGGTCTCCCGCGGTACGTGGTATGAATGCGCTTATGAAAACCCCATAAAAGCTTATGCGTAACCATGTAGCATTGGGCGCATTGACTCAACTAGTGTGGGCCCGCGGTACGTTATGCGGACCATCGCGTTGAAAGTGTCACCTGATGACCCAATTACTGTAGCGCTCGGCCTTCCCTTGGAACGACCAAAGTGTAAGGGTTGCTTTAGCAGAAGAATGGCCCTTATGCTAACAGCTGTCATAGCCGTATCCATGGACACCCTCCAAGACATAATCAGCACAGGCGCTTAACGACGAGCGAGGAGCTAGTGAACAAGTCAATAGTGACAATGAAAACAATATTTGATTTGTCTGCTGCGATGTGCCGTTTAGGATATGGGTATATCGAGGTGTTTGCAGCCTTAAGCTATCATAAACTCCACAAGGAACCCCCACGTGAACCCTTTCATTCACAATATTCAAACAACAGAAATCCATCAATCTCGAAAAACCACATAAAGGGGAGGAAAAATCAGGGTAAGGAGCCAGCAATCAACGACCATGTAGAAGATGGAATATAAATAATGCTTAGCAGAGTGTGGCAAAGGCACTGAAGCGGGCACTAGAACCGTCGCATGCCTTGTTGTGCCTGCTGTGGCAGAGGTGAACGGCTTGCAGAACCTGTGCTAGGGACAACAGCGACACCCTGACGAGGTTGGCCAGGGCCAGGCATGTAACCTTGAGGTGGGGGAGGGCCTTGAGCACGCACAGCAGGATAACCTTGTGGAGGGCGATTCTGCGGAGGTACGCCTGCCTGTGCTGAAGGACCACGCTGGAGCATCTGCTGCTGCGCGGGTGCGGGTCCAGGGTCACGAAGAGAGACAGGAGGTGGACGACCGTTCGGGCCGGGTATGGGAGTAGCTGCCTGTGGGTTCTTTTCTGCAGCTTTGATAATCTCATCGCTACCAAGAACTCACGTGAGTACTGGATGGTTGAAGAAAGACCCAGGGTCTGGGGCTCACTCTAGGAGATTCAAGGCGGCACAGAGCACAACCCACTCAACGCAGTCCTCGTTACCCTCTCCAAGTGTCTGCCAAACCGACTTCTCTTCCGAAGTCTTTCCCGAGATGGTGATGCGTGTGCCGCCGCCGTTCGGCCCAGGAGGATTTTTCTGGATTTTGCCAAACTCGATGCGCTTCGGTGGTATGTTATGGCCAGCATAGGCGAAATAGAACATGCTCCAGAATGCAGCATTGGGATTAGGCTTGGAGATTTGGAAGAGCGGGAGGTCTGGCGAGTCAGGGGAGGGAAGGGCGAGTTTGTAGATGGGGGAGATTACGCCAGTATTGGTAATGGACCATTTGAGATTTCTCGAGGCCTCGCAACGTACGACGCGTGATGAAGTGCCACCGTGTCCTGAGCCATGGCCTGGATCGGAGGCTGAGGCCTTAATGGCAGGATTATTGGCACGTGGCGGGAAAAGTTTGGCGACGCAGAGATCGCCCTGCGGAGAAGGTGTCAAGAGGTAATTTTCCGAATTCTGTGAATAGTCAATGGACAGCAAAGAGAGAAAGGGTTGAGATAGCGTACGAAGTTGGTGTGCAAGTAGGAATAGAGAATATTGGAAGGCTGACCTGGTGAAGAAATGAGAGGATAAAAGGTAGAAGATGAGGAAACAAACCGTGGGGGGTCACAATAAGAGTTGGGAGATGATTGGGTATTGGGGGGTGCGTTGGGGAGGTGTAGACAGAGTAGATGGCGGCCATAGTTTGTGGTGGTAGGGTACTAGCGGGGTAGGGCAAAGGACACTTGGGCGGATAGCCGTGACTGGTCACGATTCTCACGGGCTGTATCGAATCGCATCGCAATCGTTCACATCGACGTCGACCGCCATGAAAAGCTTCAAGAAATCCTTGGTAATATTTTCTTACTCTTTCCCTCTTTCCCTCTCACTTTTTCACTCCAGCTTCGTGGCAAAGATTCAAATTCTTCAAAAAATAAGCCCACTCAACAGTCTTCCACTCCATCCTCCTCGTCTTCCACATTACCTCCTCCATCCTCCGCATCAGTTCAAGCCCCTCTCCCGACAAACTCCACACATAACGGAAGCAATCACACACTCCCCCCACAACCCTCTCCACAGTCCTCGCGCTCCTCCATTCAACCTGCAGCCCCCCAAGATCGTAGACTTGCCGCCGACAGCAGAGCGACTCCTGCGCCGCCCATCGTCGTTGTCAGTCCAGACAACTCGGACCAGTCACCGAGAAACAGTACTGTCTATGGCTCCCCCGAACGCTTGTCTATCGGGCTCGAATTAGGAGGGTCCGCTACTCCCCCTCGAACGAGCCCCTTGAATCGTCTCCGAGGACCTAAGGATACCATACCGGTGGTCGGTAAGACCCCAAGAAAGCAAAGGAGCAGTCGCTTTGTCGTTACTGAGAAAATCGAAATCGAACGGCTCCCTGCCTTCACGGGTTCGTTGTGCCGATTTCCAACTACTCTATCCTTGTCTCATCACCGCCTTAGAAACACCCCCTAGCGAGCGCCCCCAGCTTTTCGTTAAAAAGCTACATCAGTGCCACGTCCTTTTTGACTTCAATGACGCCAGCTCCGAGCTCAAAGGCAAGCAAATCAAGGCACAGACACTGCATGAAATGCTAGAGTATATCACCACCCAGCGTGGTGTCATTTCTGAAAATATATACCCGGAGGTAGTCAAGATGGTGCGCCTCTAGTTTCGTTAATCTGAGCCTACTTGCTGAGAGATTTTCCCGCTTAGTTTGCGACTAACCTCTTCCGCTCCATACCCCCTCCTGTGAATCCCACAGGTGATGCATTTGACCCAGAAGAAGATGAACCCGTGCTCGAGCTTGCTTGGCCTCACTTAAAGATCGTCTATGAGTTCTTCCTCCGCTTCGTCGAGAGCCCCGATTTCAACACAAACCTAGCGAAACGCTACATTGATCAATCATTCGTCTTAAACTTACTTGAACTCTTCGACTCTGAGGACCCTCGCGAACGCGACTTTTTGAAGACGACTTTACACAGGATATACGGCAAATTTCTTAACCTTCGTGCACCCATCAGGCGTTCCATCAACAACGTATTTTACCACTTCATCTACGAGACTGAACGACATAACGGCATTGCTGAACTTTTAGAGATTCTCGGGTCTATCATCAATGGCTTTGCCCTGCCGCTGAAGGAAGAGCACAAGACCTTTTTGTTGCGTTTGCTCATCCCGCTTCATAAGGTCAAGAGTCTCTCTATGTACCATCCACAACTTGCGTACTGCGTCGTCCAATTTCTGGAAAAGGATGGCTCCCTGGCGGAGGAGGTCGTACTCGGGCTTCTCAAGTATTGGCCCAAAGTCAACTCGCCCAAGGAAGTGATGTTTTTGAGCGAAGTGGAAGAGATTCTCGATGTGATCGATCCTGCCGAGTTTCAAAAAATCCAAGTTCCGCTGTTCCAACAGCTCGCGCGGTGCATCAACAGCCAGCACTTCCAAGTCGCGGAACGCGCGTTATACTACTGGAATAACGAATATATCGTCAACCTGATGAGCGACAACATGGCGGTTATCCTGCCAATCGTGTTCCCTGCTCTGTATCAAAACTCGAAATCACATTGGAACCGGTACGTTCAAGTTCCCGTTGCGATCTTCGACTTGACTCATTCCATGTCCCAGTACAATACATGGGATGGTGTACAATGCTCTCAAACTTTTCATGGAACTTAATCCGGACTTGTTCGACGAGACGATGCAACAGTACAAGCAACGAAGAATCGAGTATGTTGTACGTTGAACCTCGCCAAAATGATACCTAATCATTCCTGCAGCGAGCGGCAACACGCCATGGAACGATACGAGGGCTGGAAGAAGATTCGGGAAAGAGCGCTTCAGAATGCAAATGGCCACTTACCTGATGGCTTTATGGAGGACGAGCCGCAACCTCCTCCGTCGCCCTCGCCTGACGATGGTGACATTGTTGACCTAGCAATGGATCTCAATGCCGTATCGATCGACGGCGAGGTCCCTCACGAGCTAGATGACAGCGGAATTGAACGGGTCCCAACGGCGGATCCTGAGCTGGACGTGGGTATAAACATCCTAAGAGTCAGTCGTTGTGCGTCTAATGTATGTGTATAGCGGCCACTCCCCGAAGTGGGGACCAGCTTAGAGCAAGCATCACCTCTGGGAAGTGGAACGCACGTTCGTAGGAGAAGTGTATTACCAGGCAAGTGACCATGTACGTCCTTGAGAAAAAGAAATGATTATTCGATCCAGCAGTGGATCCAACAGTGCTGCGAGATTTGCAAGCTCACCGCAGCTTAGATGATGGACTTGGGTCACGGGGAGGATAGGACGTGGACGTGGGACTGTACTTATTGTACTATTGAAATCGAAAGGCGATGCTTAGATAAGCTGTGTGAAGTGTGTTGTGGAAAGCCAAAGAAGGCTCTGGAAAGCCGTCGAAAGAGAAAGAAAAAAAGTATTATAAAAACCTGCGAGCCGGGCGAACCCTCTTTCCACATCTTTCTTCTTATCCATAACATTGACAATGAGCACCTCCAAGGCTGTCGGTATCGATCTTGGCACAACATACTCGTCAGTCCTTATTTCTCATCTTCTTACTGTCCGTCATTGCTCACCCGTCATTCGATCCAGTTGCGTTGGCGTTTGGCAAAATGATCGCGTTGAGATCATTGCAAACGACCAAGGTAACCGCACTACCCCATCATACGTCTCCTTTTCAGAAAGCGAGCGTCTCATCGGTGATGCCGCGAAGAATCAAGTTGCGATGAATCCCCACAACACGTATGTATATGCTTTAATCTTATCGTTATATCATCTGACTCGGATCTACGCTAGTGTCTTTGACGCGAAACGTCTCATTGGTCGCAAGTTCGATGAACCCGAGGTGCAGGCGGATCTCAAACACTTCCCTTTCAAGGTCTATAACAAGACCGGAAAGCCCTACATCCGCGTTCAATACCGTGGCGAGGATAAAGAATTTGTGAGTTGCAGTATAATTCTAATCAACCAATTGCTTGAGCTCATACCTTGTGTAGTCGCCCGAGGAGATCTCGTCCATGGTTCTTTTGAAAATGAAGGAAACAGCCGAGTCTTACCTTGGCACCCCCATCATAAACGCCGTCGTCACAGTCCCGGCGTACTTCAACGACTCGCAACGCCAAGCTACAAAGGATGCTGGCACAATCTCTGGCCTCAATGTTCTTCGTATTATCAACGAACCCACTGCTGCCGCCATTGCATACGGTCTTGACAAGAAGGTTTCGGGCGAGCGCAATGTTCTCATCTTCGATTTGGGTGGAGGAACTTTTGATGTCTCCCTTCTGACTATCGAGGAGGGCATCTTCGAGGTCAAGGCGACTGCAGGCGACACTCACCTTGGTGGCGAGGACTTTGACAATCGTCTCGTCAATCACTTTGTCCAAGAGTTCAAGCGCAAGTTTAAGAAGGACCTGTCTTCGAATCCTCGTGCTCTTCGCCGTCTTCGCACTGCTTGCGAGCGTGCTAAGCGTACCCTTTCCTCGGCTACCAATACCACACTTGAGATTGACTCACTCTATGAGGGTATCGACTTCTACACCTCTCTCACTCGCGCGCGTTTCGAAGAGCTCTGCCAGGATTTGTTCCGGAGTACTTTGGACCCAGTTGAGAAGGTTCTTCGGGACTCGAAGATTGACAAGTCCAACGTTCACGAGATCGTCCTCGTTGGTGGCTCCACCCGTATCCCGCGTATCGTCAAGCTCGTCTCCGATTTTTTCAATGGCAAGGAGCCCAATAAAAGCATCAACCCAGACGAAGCCGTTGCCTACGGCGCTGCAGTACAAGCTGCCATTCTTTCTGGTGACACGTCGGAGAAGACTCAGGATCTTCTTCTCCTTGATGTCGCCCCCCTGTCACTTGGGTGAGTTTGGTGTATACGTACCCTCCGACAGTAATAACTTTCGTTCTAGTATTGAGACCGCTGGAGGTGTAATGACTGCGCTTATTAAGCGCAACACAACGGTCCCAACCAAGAAGTCCGAGATCTTCTCCACATATTCCGACAACCAACCCGGCGTGCTCATTCAAGTCTACGAGGGTGAGCGCGCACGTACGAAGGACAATAACCTTCTTGGAAAGTTCGAGTTGTCTGGTATTCCACCAGCTCCTCGCGGTGTCCCTCAAGTAGAAGTCACATTTGATATTGATGCCAACGGAATTTTGAATGTCTCTGCGGCCGACAAGACGACCGGTAAATCCAACCGCATAACGATTACGAATGATAAGGGTCGTTTGTCGAAGGAGGAGATCGAGCGCATGGTCAATGACGCTGAAAAGTACAAGGGTGGGTACATCAATCTTTTTTGTTGGTGATTTTTCTCAATCAGTATATGTTAGCCGAGGACGACGCTGCCGCCACTCGTATCACTGCCAAAAATGGTCTCGAGTCGTACGCATATAACCTCCGGAACTCGTTGACGGATGAAAAGCTTGCGGATAAATTCGACCCAGCAGATAAGTCAAAGTTAGAAGCTGCGGTCAACGAGGCTATCCATTGGCTCGATTCGTCGCAAGAGGCGTCTACCGACGAGTACAGCGAGAAGCAGAAAGAGCTCGAAGGCGGTGCTGGTGGCGAGGATGGACCCAGTGTGGAGGAAGTTGACTAACGGTGTTGACTGTGCGTGTTGGTTGTTGTATCATTACCATTTGGACTTGGCTATCATCAAAAGTAATGACGTTCGTGTAGGGTAGCTTCCTCATATGTCTAGAATCTCATCATATCATCGCATTCTTCTTCTACAACTAACCCATGATGCAACGACGGGTCGAGTGCAAGCGATCATCAAGAAATTTTATATAAATGATTGTGGCAAACGTTGGATTTCAAGACACCGGCATTTACAGAATCTCCTGCGACGGGACCAGACAACTTGTTCTCCTAAACAGAAACAGACGGGGCAAGGTAAGACACACAGTTGGCTGTCACCGGAGAGTATGAGAGTATGGCCGTGTTGTCGATCTTATGGCGCGGCCTGGAGGCACGATAGCCATCCAAGGCTTCCTAAAAATCTACTTGGAAGTGGAAAGAGTGTCAAAAAGCCCTGCGGCGGATGCGAATCAATCACGTTCGTCATAGACTGATATTGCTCTTGTGTGTGACCCATCATAGATCGATTGGGAAACGACGAGATGGTACTATTGACGACTAAGAGTGTGATGTAGTGTTACTCTAACGATAACACCGTATAACATACCTTGTCCCGATTGAGTGCACGATCACAGTCCCCTGAAAGCACAATCAGAATAGATAAGAGTAGACAGCAAGCCAAACTTGCTCACGGGTGTCCAGCATGCTTAAGTCCCAGGTTGGAAGGCCAATGCCCTGTCTTTTCGCGTGCCCGACAAATCGCTTGTGTATTGCGTTGGTGTCCCACCGTCCAAGTTGGTCGAGCCGAAGAACAGAACAGAATAGAAAGGAGCCAGAAAATCATTTTTTCCAAAACAACTAGCTGAGAAGGCCCCTTTATAACGGCGACAAAGGCGGTGACGGAGCTTGCTCAGTCACTCGCGGCCATCGCGGCCATCTTACGTTCAGTACCCAATTATACGAGCTTCAAATCGAACATCGAACATGAGGGATGTGACTCGTTCGAATGCGGTGATATCGGTGACCGTCCGTTTTGGTTGGTGTTGGTGGACAGTGCATAAGAAATAGTCGTCAACCATGCAAGCCTCGGTCATCAGTGGAACTGATGAGACAGAAGATGATGTTGGGAAGTGTGACACTGAAGGTCCTTGGAGTGTAGTGGGGGGATAGCCATCAGCTAGTCATCAGAAAGGGCAATTGTAATTAAGCACAGGCGCTCTTCGATGGCCACTTAGAAGGGCGATTTCAGCAGTGAGGCAACCATGCTACATAACCCAAGCTCTTGTTAGGCTATCAAGACATCAAAGTGGGATGAACCTAGGAACGATAGGAACGATGAAACTCAGGCTCAACCGTTCAAACGTTCAAGCCGGGTGCCGTATGGGGCAAAAGGGTGGACTAGACAGCGGAGACTGCAATCGTGTACGATTCACCGCAGCTTCTACAGGTTAGAGAACGCCGCGATGTCGAACTCAGCCTCACTAATTTTGCCTTTCCGCAATTTCTTCGCGAGCCTTTCTTCCTCGGCCAATAAAGCCCAATCGTCCTCAGATTCAATTGAGCCAACCCTTTTCTCCTCACCCTCGGCTCGCGTCCTTTTGAGGGCAGAACGCTCTTGGCATAGGGGAGCGGGTGAAATCACCCCCCTTTTCTTTGCCTTTTGCGTGCGTCGTTTCTCCTTCGCGTCCTTCTTGGCCAGTTGCTTGCTCCAGGGAATACGACCTTTTTGATGAGCTGAGGGCGGTTTCGAGTCATGGTCTTGTTGGGCTTCCGACTTTAATCGTTTCATCTCCTGAGCTTTGTCGGCATAAGAGTAGGTGTCCCACTAAATGGTCATCAACTATGACGAGCGGATTCTTCATGGTATATCTTACCTCAATATCGGCGTCATGCCAACGTGACGTCTCTACGTCTCTCAGTTCTGGCATTCGTGGCAGGCGGAGAAGGCCATAACTCTCAGCAACTCCAGAGAGATCAAGTCTTTTCAACCGAAATATATAGGAAGCTTCGTGTTTACTATAGGCCTGTATAAAAGATACAAAGGCCTTAGTTGCCTAGATCCCGAGGTGATTAGACAGAACGGGTGGTGAAAAAAATTGTGTGGGGGATACCACATCGTGCAGGGCTCTGTCTCGCAACAGATGTTTTCGGATTGTAGCAAGATATGTCGATACCGTCTCGGCTTCTGGCTCACCGCTGGGGCTAGTTGTTACGCCATCTTCGATTAAACGCTCGTGCCGCGTTACGGGTATTTTGCGAACGGCAAGGAAATCTCCGATCAATGAGTGTCCGAACACGTCATCGCAGGAATGGAAATAATGATATCTACCGAAATATCTATACTCTTGGTCCGTCAGGAGAACCCAAGCTCGTCCGCGCCTGCCAGCGCGGGCAGTACGGCCGCATCGGTGGGAAAATGCCTTGGCGTCGGTGGGTGGATCGAACTGTACGACAGCATCTACGTCAGGAATGTCTAAGCCTCGGGCAGCGACATCAGTAGCCAGGAGTAGCGAAGGTGCCAGAGTGGTCGGACTAGAAGCTGTGAACGAGGCCAACGTTCGGGTCCGTGCGGGAGGAGTTAGACGACCGTGAAGTGAAAAGAGCTGGACAGCTTCAGGCAAAAACAAAGGGAGAATCTGCAAGCTTTAACGCGGGACAGCGGACACAGTAAAATTAAGCAACACACTTTATAGAAGTAGTCAACAGAGGCGCCAGTTGCAAAATATAGAATGAACCGAATTGACTGATGCTGTTGACTCTCATGTAGAATGATTCGTACAAGTTGAATTAACCTCTCTGAAGCGTGGCACACGAGACCAAATATTTTTAAACTACGCCACGCGAAAAGATGCGTGCGTCAGAGTTTACATACAAGCTGTGGGGACGTACGTACCTGGAAGGAATTCGGCGTTCATTTGGCGCGCCTCCTGATTCCACGAGCATACCGCCGACTGCCTGTGATTGCTTGGATTGCACTTTGACGACGATACGAACAGGGTTTCGCAAGCCTGCCCTCACGAGCTCTGACATTGCATCAGCGTCTGTCATCGTTGCACTGAATAAGCCGGTCCTTCTTTGCTTGGGTAGCTGGGATAGAATTCTTGTCAGGCTTTGTTGAAAGCCCAGGTCAAGTAATCTACGTGATCACGCTATCGAGTGAGAGATGTAGTAACTTTGGATGTAACGGCCCTACCGATCAGCTTCGTCGAGAACAAGCACCTCTAGCTCCCTTGCGTTGACAGAAGCTTTCCCCAAAAACTCTTCCACGCGACCGGGGGTGCCAATTATAATGTCTGATCCATGTGTAAGGAATCGTTCCACATCCTGCGCGGGGGAAGACTGCGACGAAGAAACAAGGAGAAGGGCGGGAGGAAGACGACAGCCGGAGGAACTCTGAGAAGGATCGAAATCGGGTTGAGATGATAAAAAGGAAGTGAAAACAGAGTGTATCTGCGATGCTAACTCCCTACGCAACCTCGAATTGAGTGACTTGAAAGCATGCAGTAAGAAGTCACCTCGTTGGGCTGATAATCAAGGCGCCAATTTCGTCGCGCTTCAATTTCTTTTCCCTCCTGATGATACGTTCGAGAACCGGTACTACAAATGCTAATGTCTTTCCCGAGCCGGTCACGGCCTCAACAACCACGTCCTTGTTCTGCATAAATATGGGAATGGTGGAGGCCTGGACGGGTGTCATTTGTGTGTGACCCATTGACTGAACCACATCAAAGCTGATGATGTAGTTAAGTGAGGAGAGAAAGGAGGTTCTAGACAGGCAGAATTACATACATCCAATCAGTCAATGATGTGGGCAAGGAAGACCAAGATCCAGCAAATGCTGGTGCAACAGCGGACATGACGGTGGTTGAGCAGAGGAACAGAATTCCGGCCCGGATCAGGTCAACAACAACATCGTCGGCGGCGTCAACGTTTACTCGCTCGCTGGCAGCTGGGGTTCCACATGGGGTCTGATAGCGTGGATGTGCAGCTTTCAAGTGGTTTCTCTCTACATAAGCGGAGGCCCTCGTCACCCTCGTCAACTACCACGCTCAACCACACACACATCTCCGAGGCATTATTGAAATCAGAAGACAATGGTGCAACTTTGGACTTTAGTCACCGCGGTCTCACAGACGTAGATGAATATAGTGCCGCCCAGCTCGCTGTCATTGGGCGTGAGGATTCGATGGAAGATGAGAGCCCTGTGCTGAGGTGTGCTTGTTCTTCACCTGCATCTATCCTCGCAAACATGGTCGTTTCACAGAGTTACATTGGCCTCTAACCGTCTACCCACACTACCCATGACATTTGCGCTGCTTTCTCGCCTTCGTTACCTCAACTTGAAAAATAACTGCCTTACCGTGTTCCCTGAAGTTGTGAGCTCATCAGTTGTTCGCTTGACAAACTGCCCACTCACAGTTGACACATGTCATTAAGCTTACCTCCATGCCTTCACTTGAGATTCTAGACATCGGCCGCAACAAGATCGGGAAGCTACCCTCCCAGCCCGGGTCTCTAATAAATCTCCGAGTACGCCCGCCTGTCCCACTGTACTGATGCGTCGCTTTACTACTAAACATTTCAGGTGTTTTCGTTCTACAAGAACAAAATCGCAAGATTACCCCCCTACGTAGTTAAATTTACTCGCCTCTCTATTCTTCGAGCAGAGCAGAATCCCTGGGACTGGCCTCCCAAGAGCATCATGGAAATACAATCCACGACGAAGGATTTTGTCATAACAGTCCAGCAATGGATTACGGAAAATGCTCCTTCGGAACACCGCGAAGAATTAGAACGAGAGTCGCGACAGTAAGGTTCCTCTTCGTCTCCAGGCGATCTGGCCTCAATACTCACCGTCAGGACTAATTTCGAGATATACGAGAACCGAGAGGATGGCTTCCTCAATGGGTCTACTCCCCATGTACGGTCCTTCTCCCCGTCATCCAATTATTTAGAGAACTCTGCTACTCAGTCGTCTGACACATCGCCTGCTCGTTCTGGACGGCCCTCTCTATTACCACTAGACCCTGTTTCTTTCACTGGCCGGACTTCCCCACCCTCTCACTCACCAGACACATATTTCCCGACTCACGAAGTCTTCATCGATTTGTCAGCCGATGGTGACATATCAAAGCCCACTTGTTCTGACACCCTCGCGCACGTCCGCAATGCATCTTATGCCGGATCTAGTCGTTTTTCAGGACGAGTCAAACTGTATTCGAAGAAGAGTTTACCTGATCTTAGGCATACTAAGCTTCCGTTAGCTGAGAGACCCATAAGGTCACCTTCTGCCCCTTTATGGAATAGCCAGTCTGTTGACCAGCCACCTTCTGCCCGACAAGACTCTTCTGCTGGCTCCTCCGATAGTGGACCGATCAACTCTCGTCCCGGCCCGGCTTTCCTTCACGGGGAAATGCCTTCTTCTCCAATCGTTCCGAATCACCCCGCCCCGACAATGGACAGTGAGCGGCATTCATATTTCCGCCGCTTCTCTGTCCTGCAGTCGTCCTCCATTTCCAAGACTATCCCCGACTCTCTTCTCCGGCTTGTGGATGCAGCTCGTGGCATGTTATTTGCAGTATCACAGATTTATCAGGCACTTCGACGCTATACAGTAGATGCCATCGACGAGCGGCTGGCGTCCGTACTGCTGAAAGTGCTTGACCCTGCCAGCAGTTATATAACACAACTGATCAACGCGTTGGACCGCTTCGATTCAATGAGTCGTCGGACACTGCCAACGCCTCTGGTCTGCAGGGGCGTGTTTGAGAGTTGTAAGGATAACGTAGCTATTTTCGGTAAAGCTGTAGGAGTCCTTGCCCTTCAGCTGAAAGTGCTGGCCACTCAAGACGACGTTCGGTATACGAGGCAGATGTTGTTGGTACTCTATGGCGCAGCTGCGGAAATCTCTAACGCATGGCGTTCAATGGTTCCGCACCTCGAGAGTGTTGAACCTCTGCTTAAAGACCATCGGCCACCTCCTACAACAAAAACGCGTCCAGGTGGTCAAAGCCTAGCGCACCCTGTGTCCCCGAACACGATATCTCCCGCACCTCCTTTAAGCACCTACCTTTCTCGGCCTACTTTGAAGCGATCGATGCCATGAGCAAGGCCGTGGAGGCTGCTCCGCCTGTATGGACCATGATGGACAGCATCATTGCGGACATATCTGAAAAGCGAGAAGACATCAAGGAGACGCTCGTCAGGGCACATGATGTGACACAGCAATTGAAAAGCGACATCTCATCGCTACGGGATGGCACATATGTCGACAGACGATTGCTCAGAAATGATGCGCACTTCTTTGTGAAGGTGAGCTGGACTATATTATGGGGCTCACTGGTCTCGCGAGCTCAATGTTTTTAGCTCGTGGTCCACCTCTCAACTGACGTGAAGACATATGTCGATTCGCACCCCTTGTCTGCTGCCTTGCGTGCCAACATGGTCAAGCTCACAAACGCTACTGAAGAGTTTGTCATTTTACTACACGTGTCATCTTTTTCCAATGCTTCGACGCCACGAACATACACGCCTCTAGTGAATGGGCTCTCTAGCAATAGCGCTGTTATCGGTCCAACCTCTGAATATTCACACCTTGACGCAAGCCTCACACGACCCCGCAGTGCACTTGCTTCGACGTCCAGACCTGTGACCACTCCTTCGAAAGACATGCCGCTTAGTGCGTTGACTCAGCAGGCGTTTCGTATACCGCCCATTCCACATCGGCTCAAGACGACAGAAGATGGTCGTGACGTCATTTGACACTGGTGTGGCACAACTCGATCTACCTCGGTACTCCGTCCGAATCACACTTGCTCACTCTCCTCATGTACCCAGCTTATCGTCTCTTCTCGCTGAGACTTAGGACTCGAGCAGTTCCCTTCTGGATGCAGCCTTCCAACGTGCGACGAAGAAGTGGAGGGAAGGCGAGAGTCTATCCTAGAACCTGTCATTCGAATGCAAAATATGGAATAGCAAGCATAGAGCAAGTGTCATGAAGTCGGAATGCACAACACAACTGGCGTGTGGGAATCACAGCGTTTCAATTCGTCAGGTTTTTCGACTTCGCGCTTTCATGCGGAGATATGAGTCCACCTTCTTGCGCCCCAGCAACCAATTTGTCGATCTCTGCGCGAATCTCATGCAAGTTGCTTTTCAAAGTCTTTGCGTCTTCGAACTTGCGGTGAGCTTTGGCCTCCTCGATGAAGGACTCTAAAAGTGCTTCCTGCTCAAGGAGAGGCTGAATAGCACGCGCAAGCTCGGAATGTGGGTCAATGACGGGACCATCGGCCGATGTTGTTTGCAAAGACGCTGATTTAGAAGGTTTCGGAAGCGACTATTTCCCATACATAGATGAGATACATCGATGAAATACACTCAGTACTCACCTGCAAGGGGAACATATGTTTTTGTAGAAAGATATTAGCTCTGGTGTGCACAGCTGCCAAGACTCGGTCCTGAGAACTTCCGGGCCCTGAGGTGGGGAGTTTTCGAATTCGCTTGGCGAGGGCATCATATTGCGCAAAAGCATCCAGCAACCGTTTCCTCGCAGCAGACGCTTCTGCAGTGGGGCGGTCCTCGGAGCTGTGGTGGTTGATGACATGGGCCGTCATAGATGCATTCACAGAGGACTCACCTGAGAGTCAGGAAAAGCTCTTGGAACTGGGGTAAAGCGTCTTCAATTTCTCGCTCAAGACTTATGAACACATCATAGAGCTTTGAGAAGGTGGGTGATGTCGCCTTGTCCTGGGCATATTGCTTGCGTCTGCAGAAAAGAACATCAATATGTGTTGCCATCAGAGACAAAATACCTCACAATAACGTCGGGCGGCAGTCGCGGCATATCCTAATTCCCTTCAAGAATCTCTCTTCGGGGTTAAGTCCATCCCTAATTGCCACATGTCCTGGGGAACTAAGTGTCCGTCGTCGCACACCATAGTCAACTCCTTCGCGAACTTCTTCTATCTGACCCGTCATTGAGTCAACTACGAAAAGTAAGGAACAAGTAAAAGGTCGTTGTGGGTGTTTAACGGGCAAGGAGCAAATGATCTTGCCACATAGACGACAGTGGTGTTTACGATTTGTTATTGGATGAAACGATGCTCTAGATGGCATGAGTGAGGGAAACTGACAGAATAAAGGCTAGGCGACGCACGCGCATGAAGGGCATTGCGAGACATCAGCGTCACTCTGCCAAGGCGTGATGTTCTGTTCAGTAGCTACCAAACGATGATAATGACCAAAGGTTCGTTCGAGGCAAGAACACAAGAACACACCCCGAAAATCAGATTTGCCTCCAGATGCGACCTGGCTCTGAATCACACCCCTCCAAAGATCGCCCGGCCCCATATTTCTGATGTCTAGCTCCCATATTGAAGACACCCGCCTCACCTGTTTTGGCCGTGCGGGCACTCTCTTATCTGTGCCCTCCCCAAAGTGCAGGTTTATCAGCTTTTCGAGGCGGCGTTCCAGGCGCGTTTGCTCTATGCGTCCTGAATCGCGGCGCGATCGGCGCATCTCGAGAAACTCATCCGTAAGAGGCCGATACACGCCCTTGGGCTGAAATCCTGGACGGTATGGAGCTGGAGACCGTACGGGTGTGCTGGTTTGCGTCGATGATGGCAAAGAGGAGATAAAGGATGAGGGTACAGCGGGAGGAAGAGACGGTGTCGCTGACGACGTCCTCTGCATAGGAACTGGTGAGTCAGCAAGCGAAGTACCGCCTACTGTTTTGGTGAGGGTTTGTTGATTAGGATCACCCTGAGGCTGAGTAGACGCCGCAGCCGCAGCGTTGCTGGTGGGTGCATCCTCTGGAATATCTATCGGAGATGAGTTATTGAAAAGGGAGACAGTGGAAAGACGACTATGAGGTCTAGAAGCTTTGTTCGAGTCGAGGTTGCGCAAATGAAGGGAGCTTGCGCGTACTTGGTTTCCTATGCTCAATGGAAAGGGAGCTATGGGTGTCGATGGAGCACGCGAGGGAACATGACGAAAGGTCGAGGTCCTTCGAGTAGTTATCGAAGTTGGTGTAGAGCCAGTGCTCGTGGACGCTGTAGACTGCGCGACCGAAACCACCACCGGAGGAGTTAAGGATGCTATAGGCGAAACAGGCACAATGTGGGGTTGAGAAGGCGAAGAGCTGACCCCTGATGTGACTGCGGGGATGGGAATTGGAGCCGAGAGCGTCGTTGTGACGGGTAGGCTCTCTGAAGTAGTAATTTGTGTGTTTTCGGGTACGTGTTGTTGGGATTGAGGCGTAGGTGTAGGTATAGGTTGGACGATGAGTGTGTCAGGTGAGGGCGAAGGCGAGATGGTCAACCAGTTATTGGAAAGACTGCGAGAATGTCTCTTTGACTATGGTGGCGAATAATATTAAGCGAGAGTCGAGGAGACGGATAACGGCGTACCTTATAAGCCTGATAGGGAACATAAGGAGAGGTCATCAGAGTTGACAGTCAAGGTGTAGTGGCCCGACCATCATCACCATCATGTCCGCCACATCTGGTATCGCCGTTTCACCAGAGTTGGCCTCCACCTTCGCAAACGCCGTCTCTTCGAACAACGTCCGCTTTCTCAAAATATCTATCCAGGATGGTCTGCACCACTCTCTGTCGTCTTACTTTCACCTCATATTTCACTTCCAGAGGCACTAGTTGCCGATGCTACCCTTCCACCATCTTCCACTCTCGAAAACGACCTCAACTCTCTTCAGCCCTTGCTGGACGACAATTTACCGGCATATATACTCGTCCGTCTCGACGATCCTCCCTCTGCATGGCTCATCATCCACTATGTCCCCGATACCGCTAGAGTTAGAGACAAGGTGCCTGCCAGTGACATTACTCCCATCGTACTTGGCCCCTCACCGCTTGTCAGATGCTTTACGCCTCTACGCGTAACGCCGTGACGAAAAGCTTAGGCGCCACGTTGTTCGTAGACACAATCTTCGCCACATCCAGGCAGGATTTGACTCCTGAAGGATACGCCGCACATAAACGCCAACTCACTGCACCCAAGCCGATGAGTGCTATAGAGAAAGAAATGGCCGATATCAAAGCAGCCGAGCGAGAAGCCGGAGGTACATCGTATAATGTCAATGCAACCAGGACAAGTCCCTTCGGAGGAGGCGTTGGCTTAAAGTGGTCCAGTGATGTCGAAGCTGCCGTCCGTGACCTTGCAGATGTCACCGAAGACCACGTAGTGACTATCGTAAGATCCTGATTATGCCTGAGATGGCTTTGTCGGCTCTTAACTGGCTCATTGCAGACCATCAATCCTTCATCTGAGACCCTGGTTCTGGCTAAGGTGGTTGCTATCACAGTAGATGAACTCGGGAGCAATATACCCTTATCTGATCCTTGTGAGTAAGAGACGGCTTCAGTCTTCATATACTAAACTTTCGCCACAGCTTTCGCATTTTTTTCCTGGTCCGATGGTGGTTCCGAGCGACGCATCGGTGAATGGCCAGTCGCTCTAAGGTCCTCATTTCACTGACCGGCTCTCGAATAGTCTTCATTTATTCTTGCCCGTCTCTGTCCCCAGTGAAGCATCGAATGTTGTACTCGTCTGGCTCGTCCTCCGTCTATCAAACGGCGAAATCTCTCCTGCCGCCCCTCCTGCTTGCACCACGTAAAGTAGAGACCTCTGATCCTCATGAGTTAGGTGCATCTTTTTTACGTGCCGGGCTCGGTCAAAGTAAAGAGTCGAGTTGGGCGGGCACACCGAGCAATGCGGGGCTCGGAGGAGCAGCTTTTGCTCGACCAAAGGTCCCATATAAGAGACGGTGAACGTAATAATAAATATTAGTTCGGCCCGGTCAGCAATATATATTTAGCTTCACGATCTACCACTATGTGATCCGTTCATTTACTGGTCATCATGCTTTCTCGTCCTCTTCGCTGTCGTGCAGGACTTCCGTTCGTTCACCTTGTCAGGGCATATGCTGTACCGGCGAATACTCACGTCCCAAGGAAGAAGAAAGTTTGGAACTCTGTAGACGAGGCTGTCAGCATAGTCAAGTCGGGGGATGTGCTGCTCAGTGGGGGTGCGCTTCTTTTTCAACATCAAGCCCAGATGCTCAATACAATAGTCAGGTTTTGGCCTTTGCGGTACACCAGGTGGGTTATTTGGCAGGGTTCACGTAACCGTGCTCAAAGTTTGGACACATATACCACAGACACCTTGATCGGCGCGCTTGCAGCACGAGGGGATGTGCGCAATTTGACCGCTGTCTCCAACAACGCTGGTTCTGGTTTGCATGGACTTGGTGCGTGCTCATCTCTGTACTTGTGCACTTGTCGCTGAGCGGCGTCTTTCTTAGGAAAACTGCTCTATGCAGGACAAATTGACAAGATGATATCTTCGTATATCGGGTCGTTCGTAGCATTGGTTTACTCTCTTCGATCGTATCCGTGATCTCGTTTTTATCCAGGAACAAGTTCTTTGAGCAACTCTATCTTCAAGGAAAGATTTCTTTAGAACTCGTGCCGCAGGGCACTCTTGCCGAACGTCTCCGAGCGCACTCCGCTGGTATACCCGCATTTTTTACACCCACTGGCGCTTCTACTGCGGTGGAAGAGGGTTCGATTCCCATTCGTTATCATGATGGCGGCATGTCCAAAGGCGTCAAGATTCCCGGGAACAAGAAGGAATTCCGAGAGATCAGTGGACGGAGATATGTCCTCGAACCTGCTATTGCTGGAGATGTTGCCTTCGTGAAAGCGTGGAAAGTGGATGAGGTAGGCAATACGGTATTTAGGTCCGCTTCGCAACGAAGACCACCTATCACTCCCTCAACGAAGCTTTCGGTAGGTATGCTGCCAACAACTTCAGCGCTGTCATGGCAAAAAATGCAAAATTAACTATCGTCGAGGCAAGATTGTTTTTTGCTAATGATTTGACGCTCTAACTGAAGATACTCATTACTCGAGGCTGAGAACATCGTCCCCGTTGGCTCAATATCCCCCAATGCTATCCACCTACCGGGAATATATGTCAATCGTATCGTGCTGGCATCCGCAGACAAGCAAATAGAAATCAAGACCCTTGCTCAGCCTCTCTCCGAGAGCCAAGGGGAAAGCCGGCCTGCTACTCTTGACATGCGTCACCGGATTGCGCGACGCGCGGCAAGAGAACTCAGGGACGGGTACCACGTGAACTTGGGCATCGGCATACCAACTCTTGTCCCGGAATACCTCCCCACTGGCGTCAAGGTGTGGTTGCAAAGTGAAAATGGGATTCTTGGTATGGGACCATACCCGACCAAGGAGCAGCTCGATGCGTGCGGCCACCTTTCCAATGACTACTATCCGCGTATTGAATGTATTCGTTTAGGGATATTATCAACGCCGGAAAAGAGACCGTTACTTTATTGCCCGGTGCATCAGTGTTTGGTCAGTAGCGTTTCAGGGATTATGCGGTCAAATGGTAGAATGAGGCTGCAGATACCAGTGAATCGTTTGCAATGATACGTGGCGGGCACATTGATGTCGCCATTCTCGGGGTCAGTTTAAACATAACGTAGACGGTATGACAGATACTGACTGGACTTTCCAGGCGATGCAAGTTTCGCAGGGCGGCGACATTGCAAATTTTATGATACCCGGGAAGCTTGTTAAAGGTGCCTTCCGGTGTCCACTATTAAACACGAATTGGTTGCTCACAGAACAGTGGTGCAGGTATTGGTGGTGCCATGGATTTGGTTTCGAATCCCGACAATACAAAGGTCATTGTCGTGATGGAACATTGCGCGAAAGATGGTAGCCCAAAGATTCTGAGGGAGTGCACACTACCCTTGACCGGTGCAAGAGCAGTCAGCCAGATTGTCACTGAGCTTGGCGCGTTCGATGTGGATCGCCGGAAGGGAGAGCTCACGTTGATTGATTTGGCGGAGGGCATCACAGTGGAAGAAGTGAGGGCGAAGACGGGCTGCGAGTTCCATGTAGGGATCAGTTAGGTCAGCTTTGAGGTTACAACCCTTGATGGTGAACATGTCACCGTTCAATATTCAAATTTACCCTGTTTACAAGGTTCTATCAAGGTTCTATACCTCACCGCCGAACATGACCATAAACGCGTAAACAAGGCCACACATGACCATGCCTGGCCTGCTACACCCTGATTCTCCTCGTCCGACTTTTCTTTGGCTCACAATCCTTTCCACCTCCAATCTCTCAGCCTCTTTCAATATCCCCACAACGCTTGTGGCACCAGCAACGTCCTTTCGCAGATATAGCGCCTTGATGAACATCTTGCACAGTGGTTTGGTTTGATATGCAGTGCGAACGATAGCCGAGTGCACGTGTCAAGTACCGCACCTGCTTCCCTCATCGCCATTTCACTGGGTCCAAACGGTACGCCACTGCCCTCCCTCGCGTACACGCTCCATGCAAAATAATCAGACACCTGGCGCACAAGTGCCACATCCAGCGCGCCGGGCCACCGCAATGCGGCCTTGACGACGACGTTCGTAGTGACTCGGTCGGAAACAAACCCGACAAGCAGCCGGAGTGTGCGCAACACGCTAGCCAAGTGCCGATAACCACGCACCTAGGCGTGAGTTACTTGTTCATCAACGATGATATTCCCCAACGCGGCGCGCCCCCCTTCGTTATGTAATGTACGGATCGTCCGATATGCGCCCTTCGCCTGGCCTGTACCCCGCGTACGCACGAGTAATTTCAAGCAATTACGGCAATCAGCAGCGGTAAGTGCCCGCCGCGTGACCCAGTGACGCAAAAGACCCGTTGCCCGATGTCTTCGGCCCAATCGCGTACGTGCGACCACGTCGACAAGCCGTTTCGGTAGTTGGGCTTCCATACGGGCGTGCCAAGCCAAGGAGCAAAAAATGGTTTCAGCGCAAGCGTGGGGAAAGCTTTGCGATTTCCATGGCATCGCGGAACTGTCTGTGTCGAAGTAACATAGAAAGGAAGGTGCGAAGAACACGCGGTTGGACTACGGTTTCAGTTGCCCGCGCAATGCGTGGGGTCTCCCGGATTCCTCTCCGATTCGGACAGATTGAAATCAAGGAGGATCAATTACACCTGCTCATCGAGAAAACGGACAACGAGTGCGTCCACCATTAAAAAATCCTGGGTCCCATGTGTACAGGTTCTTGAAGATAGTGACAGCAGCACGCGCCTGTGCCGAACACGCAAGCGAGCAGCGCCCACGCCATGTGGCGACGAGCAGATGTTGTCTGGGGTGGCGCTTCGGGTATAGATACGGACTGAAGGGCTTTTGCAATGATGGCTGCCGGCTCAAGGTCAATGTACCAGCTCCCCTGCTTGGTGAGTGGCCGAAGGACGGTCCCAAGGGAAGGTCCTGTAAATGTGATATCGGGTATTGCGAGGTCTTTCTGACGCTCTTGCACGAGCATTGTGTTAAAACCTGAACAGTTTAATCCCTCAGTCAGGAAGAAAAAGACTTATTATGTTTATCTACCTGAACAGTTTAATCTAATGTATGGTTAGCATGGCGGGTAAGAGGAACAGTGGTCAATAGCGACGTACCCCTCAGTCAGGAAGAAAAAGACTGAGGGATAGATGCGGAACATCAGATCACGTGTATGATGACATCAGTGTCGTGACCCGAAACTCGACACATTGGGCCAAAGTGCACCAAGAGATCCGGCAAAGGTTGATAGCGCCTCCATAGGTCATACACGTCCACCGCACGTTGCGCATCGAGGCGAACGAGGCGCAGGATCGTCTTGAAGAGCAACATGGGGTGCCACTGCGGAAACGCGATGTGTGGTG
>WNFR01002136.1_pt1 | contig 32800 bp, 29 predicted proteins | sample 5400221 | NCBI WGS metagenome assembly WNFR01 (sample SAMN13153357, study PRJNA577476) | soil metagenome | isolation source: 40 cm soil under Madrone tree | place: USA:California | collected 2016-06-14
TCACACGATCACGTATTTCACTCCGGTAGCTCCTATGGCATTACCGGATCCTAATACTCTTCCCCTGGGTACTGACGCCTGCTCCGTACCTAGGCCGACCTCCGGGCCCTTCGTCACGCCAGCCTGCGGAACCATCGGTAACTTCGGGCGCAACGTGTTCCATGGACCTAAGGGTTTCTATTCGGACTTGTCGGTGTCAAAGAGGTTCCTTGTGACCGAGAGGCTCAGCTTACAGTTCCGCGCGGATGCTTTCAATGTGTTCAATCACCCGGTTTACGCATTCAGCGCAAATAACGGGGCCCAAACCTGCATAGATTGCCAAGGCGGCAACAATGGGAAGATTACAAGTCTGGAGGGTGGTTCTACCATGCGCGAATTGCAGTTTGCCCTGCGGTTTGATTTCTAAGTTTGCCGCAGACTTGCTTTCGAGGAGGGAGTCAACGACTCCCTCCTTTTTTATGTTCCAATACATTTGTGCCCAAAGTGAGCGATCTACATTGGTGCAAGAACACAATGCACTGTCTCGTGATCCTACTGATTGCCTTCTGTGCCTTGGCTGGCGGCGGATTGGTTCCGAGCACGTCCGCAGCCGATAAAGACGATTCTTCCTCGCCAGCGTCTTCCGAATTCGCCCATTCCCGCCAGCTGCTCCAGCAAGGCAAATACGACGATGCAATTGCTGAGCTGCGGCAGCTTTCGAGTTCCCAGCCCAGCTTGAAAGGTCTTTCCCATGAACTGGGAATGGCCTTTTACAAAAAAGGCGATTATCCTCACGCTACCGATTCCTTCAAGCAGGCATTGCAGCAGGACCCGCACGACAATGAAGCCACGCAGTTGCTCGGCCTTTCTTATTACCTGGCCGGCAATCCCAGTGCTGCCATCCCGTTCCTGGAGAAGGTGCAGGGGTGGTATCCGCGCGCCAACGTGGATGCCTCTTACATTCTGGGCCAGTGCTACATACAGACCAAAGATTATCCGCACGCGCAGCGGACGTTCGCGAAGATGTTCGATTTGCAGCCTGATTCGGCTGCCAGCTATTTGCTGACCGCGCGCATGTTGTTTCGGCAAGAGTTTGAGCCGGTGGCGCTCGAGCATGTGGAGAAGTCGATTGCGCTCGATCCCAAACTTCCGCTGGCCCATTTCCTGCGTGGCGAGATCCATCTTTTCAAATCGCAAGTTCCCGAAGCGATTGCCGATTTTCAGCAGGAGCTGGCGCTTGATCCCGGTCATGCAGCTACCTATTACAAACTGGCCGACGCGTATTCACGAATTCAGAAATTTGATGACGCTGAAAGGCTCCTGCAGCGGGCCATCTGGCTCGATCCAACTTCGACGGGACCATATATTCTGATGGGAAAAGTGCTCGAGAAAAAAGGTGAGCCGGAGCTGGCTATCCGAGCGTTGCAGCGCGCAGCTTCGATGGACCCCAACAATTCCATGACTCATCATCTGCTCGGGCAGGCTTACCGCGATCTCGGGAAAAATGAAGAAGCGGAGAGGGAGTTGAAGATCGCGAGCCAGTTGCAGGGAGCCTCTGACTCGCAATGATTTACGCGACCGACGTTTAACGAATGCCGACGTCCGTCAACGGCTAAAGCCGCCACCTCTCTCGGTCCGCTACGGCATGGCTGGAAGCCATGCCCTTTCAAAGCAATCTGCATCCCACCGACAAGCATCACCGCTCTATTAATCTCCCCAATAGGCCCATAAATAAAAACGGTGCCGGACATTGTCAGGCACCGTTCGAATCATGCAGTTTTTTCGAAGTTCATCCTTGCGAAGGATGTAGCACACGATACGTGTTGCCGCCGTTCGACCAGACCAGCACCAGAGCATCCTGGCCTGAGCCGATCTTGCCGAGCTCTTTCGCCGCCTCCGACGCCGATTGCACCGGGTGGCGATTGACTTCGAGGATCACATCTCCCTGGCGCAAACCGGCATTGTCTGCCGGGCTGCCGGGCTGAACATTGCCTACAAGCGCCCCGTTGATTTCTTTAGGGGCTTGCAGTTCACCGCGTGCGTCAGGACTCAGGTCTTCCAATCCCAGCCCCCAGCGCGGCTTTCCGTGCTCGGACGTTGCGGACTCATCCTCGCCATTGCGGCCACCCATTGCCTGAAGGGTGACGGGGACCTTCATGCTCTTACCTTCACGCATGACGTCCAGGTCAATCGTGGTGCCTGGACGCTTTTGGCCCACTTGCACTTGCAGCTCTCCGGCGTCGTTCACTGCCTGCCCGTTGAGTCCGGTGATCACGTCACCAGTCTTCAGACCGGCTTTTGCTCCCGGCGAGTTGGGCTCAACCTCAGTCACCAGCGCGCCTTCGGCTTTCTTCACGTCGAAGAACTTGGAGTTCTCAGGAGTCACATCGCTGATCCCAATCCCCATGTAACCATGGCTGACTTTGCCGTACTTGATCAGTGTTTCTACAGTCGGACGAACGATCTGTGCAGGAATTGCAAAGCCGGCGCCCGAGAACGAACCTGATCCCGAGATCAGGAAAGTGTTGATCCCGATCACTTCGCCACGCGCATCGACGAGTGGACCACCGGAATTTCCGGGGTTAATGGCCGCGTCCGTCTGAATGAATTGACCAGGCTTGCGGCGGTCAGTTGCCGACGGGTTCGGACGGTTGAGTGCGCTAACGATTCCACGCGTCACGGTGAAGCGCAATCCAAATGGATTGCCGAACGCCAGCACCGTCTGTCCCGGACGCAGCTTGGTCGAATCACCCCAAGGCACGCTGGGCAGGTCAGACGCGTTCACTTTAATAACGGCCAGATCAGTAAGCGAGTCGGTACCCACCACCTTAGCCGGCAGAATGCGGCGATCGTTCAGGGTTACGCTGACGTTTACTGCTCCATCCACAACGTGATTGTTGGTAACGATGTATCCGTCAGGCGAGATAATCACGCCACTGCCGAGTCCATGCTCAATCTGCGGACGCTGCGGTTGCATTGGGAGGCCGAATTGCCTGCCGAAGGGATTGAACTGCTGCATGCCGCCCTCCGGATCTTCGCCATCTTCCATTTTTGCGTTCGCTTTGGACGCGACCGTGACGTTCACGATCGCAGGGGTCACCCGCGCGGCGAGCGCTTCCATCGCGCGGTCTAAGGAGAGCAATGCTCCCACACTGTTGTCGTCGAGAGCCGCAGCTGCAGGCGCGGGGGCCGCGACTGCTGCACTCACAGGCTTCGCCAGTTCATATCCAGCCATCGACACCGCGGTCGCAACCGCGATGGCAGGCACGATAAGGCGCCGGCTTAGCTTTGTTTTGTAATTCTGTATCCAACGTTTCATTCTTGTTTTCTCCTGGTAATAACTAATTGTTTAGTTGTTGATGGCAAAAAAATATTTAGATCGACTTGGCTACTAGCTCTGCTCTGAACGTATTGCTTTCCGCATCCGGGAAGGTCACACGCCACACACAATAATTCACTTTCGCCGGACTAAGTCCGTCATACTCCGTGGTCCGCACGAAGAGCAGCAACTGCGGTTCGGGCGCGGACTGTCGGGCTGCGATACGAACCAGCAAAGCCGGGGCTGCGCGGACCTGTTTCTGCTTCGCGGTAAGCTGACTCACGGCGCCTGCGCGAGCCGATTTCATAGAGGCGACACGCAATGGCGGAGGCATGACAGCTTTCGCGGGCACGTACATACGATTCTGTTCACCAGCGCTCACCGGAGCTACCGCAGCCGATATTTGAGCAGGTGTCCGGGACAGAACGCGTGATGGCGCACTATTTTCAAATGCGATCAGCCGTGGCGCCCCCGGCAGGGCCACCAAGCAAAGCGCTGCAAGCCCCGCAACCACGGCCAGCACAGGCTTGAAAACTCGCGGCGCAACCGGCGCCGCATCGAGAATCCGCGCTAAGCGCAAAGACGTTTCGCGCGCCCGGCCGATGAGCGATTGCGCCATGGCAACTCCGCGATGCATGAAACTCTTCTCCGCCAGCGACACCAGGCACTCGGCGTAGGCGCGACGATTCGCCGTTTCCGCTAGCACCACTTCGTCGCAGGCCATCTCGCGCTCCAGCGCAAGCCGCCTCTCGATCCACCACACTGCCGGATGAAAGAAGAAAACGATGCGCACCAGCTTCTGCGCCAGGTTCGTCCAATCGTCGCCGCGCCGCAGGTGAGCAAGTTCATGCAAGACAATGGCCTTCAAGTCCTCAGCCGGGAGTTCCCGAAGCGTCCACTCTGGAATCAGAACGGCCGGCTTGAAAAATCCAATTGCGGTAGGCACGCGGACATCTGGTGAACTGCAGACTTCGACAGGCCGGGCAGAACGGAATTCTTCTATGGTTTGTTGCGTCCCTGAAGGGAGATCCCTGAGAGAAATTGGGGTGCAATTCTTGCGCAACCGTCGCAATCTCCAGATCCCCAATATCAGGCGCGTTAAAGCAACAGCCGCAATCATAATCCAGCCCACAAAGATCGCCCGCGCCCAATCAGACGACAACGTCAATTGCGCATGCAGCCCCTCAGCCACATGCCCCGGCCCGCCCAAAGCCGGGACAAACGGTAGGGCGGCGATCGCCAACAGGGCCATGAACCACACGGCGAATCGCGTTTCTGAGCTTTGTTTCCCGAACGCGCGCAGCGCCAGCCAGGCAAGTGCTGCCATCAGCAATCCTGCCGGTATCGCGTTCAGTGCCCGCTCCGCTGCGATTTGCGCGAACAATCCAAAGCCGCTCATTTCCTGCCGCTCCGTTCCAGCATCTGCCTAAGCCGGGTCAACTCTTCTGGATCCACCCCGCGGTCCTCCAAAATATTAAGTACCAATTGCTCGTGCGAGTTCTTAAAAAACCTGCTCACCAAATGATGAATTTCTGACCGAGTTGCCTCTTGCCGCTCCACAACCGGGACATAGATGTGCACCCGTCCGTCTTTCACGTGCTTGACGTATCCCTTCTTTTCCAGAATTCGAATGGTTGTCAGCACCGAGTTGTAAGCAAGGGGCTGCTTACTGGGCATGGTATCGAGCACCTGCTGGACAGTACCCGACCCGCGCTGCCAGAGCACGTTCATAATGCGCAGCTCAGCTTCGGTTAAGGTTACTGATTGCCTTGGTGGCACTTCAATCTCCCTCTAACCAATTAGACGTGCGACGCGTAAAAAAGTAACTAATAATTTAGTTGCACTAGGGGGAGCTTTGGTTGTCGACGCCAGGAAGCGTGCACAGAAGAGCTGAGACAAACTCTTTATCAGGAAGGGAATACACCACTGTCAGAAAAACGTCTCCACAACATCGATCACTTGAAAGTGTGAGTCGAGCACGGGCAGGTACCGCCACTTGTCGAAGGTCAAGCAAGGATGCGAGATGTCGAACCCAATCATGTCGCCCACGCGAAGGTCTGCTTTTTCTTCGATTTGAAGGTACGCATGCTGGTCCATCATGCGGGTGAGCTTCCACGTACCGGGCGCTGTGTTCGGGGCGGGACTTCCCGGGCGATAATGTAGTGCGGGGACGGGCAATCCTGCATCGAACGCGGCATCCCGCTTGCCTAGGCCGATGATGGCTTTTTGATTTTCGGGGATGGATTGCACATAGGCCCACAACTGCAATGCAGGAACCAGAGTGGATTCCATGCTCCTGGCTACAGGGTTGCGAGCAATGATCAGCTGCTGCGCAGTGCGATAGACGCCGATGTCGTGGGTTAGGTAGCATCCTGGCCGCAGGATTACTTCGAATGCCTCGCCCAGATCCGTTTTCGAAAAAACCTCGGCAACCACGTCGTACCACGCAGATCCGGCCCCGGAAAGAATGGCAGGGGAACGATCGAATTGTTTGTTGGCCGCAAGCTCTCCGGCCACGTTGACGACATTCTGCAAGAATTCTCTGATGGAAGTCTCGTCGTCCAATACGCCTTCGAAAACTTCGATACCCGACAACGCAATGCGGTCGCGGCTGCGCGACAATGCATCCAGCGTTCTGCGTAATTGTTCGCGGTTACGTACCCCGGTTCGGCCGCCATCAACTCCGAGTTCGAGCAACACGTTCAGCCGTTGCCCGCGGTCTTTAAAAAATCGGCCAAGCAACTCGACATGCTGGTCCGAATCGACAAGGCAGAAGAACTCGAATTTCGGGTCTTCCATCAATGTCGAGATAATCGACATGTTCTGCCGGCCGACCAATTGATTGGCCATCAGCACTCGTGGGACGCCATGCGCGTGTGCAACCCGCGTCTGGTGGGCAGTTGCAAGCGTTATCCCCCACGCGCCAGCTTCTATTTGGCGTGCAAACAGTTTCGGAGCCATCGTTGTTTTGCCATGAGGCGCAAGCTTGGCTCCATATGCGGTCACGAATTTCTGCATCCATTGCAGGTTGTGCGACAGTTTGTCTTCGTACAGAACCGCAGTGGGCAGGCTCAAATCTTCGTGCAGCAGGTTCCATCCCCGGGCGGCTATTTCCGCAGCCGAAAGTGGTTGCTCCATCCATCCCATGCCTTTGGACAGCGGTCGCACCAGCGAAGCACTTTCGCCCCGGGCAGACTCCATGCTATGTGTCGTATGCTTCATCGCAGAAGGCGTCGCCGCACGGTAAAAGTTAACACAATGACAAGGTGTGTTTGGTACTGATACTTTTATCAAACACTTTGGTCAATCCAGGAGAGCCATGTTTCACTCCGACACGCTGATTCGCAATGTGAAAATCATCGATGGCAGTGGCGGCGATGCCAGCTTCGGCAGCGTGGCGATTAAGGGGCATGCAATCGAACGTGTAGGCGATTTCGACGGAGCGTCCGCCGAGCAGACTATTGACGGTGGTGGTAAGGTCCTCGCGCCCGGCTTCATTGATTCGCACTCGCATGACGATTTGTACTTGATCCGCGCTCCGGAGATGCTTCCCAAGCTATCGCAAGGCGTCACCACGGTGATTGTGGGGAATTGCGGGATCAGCGCCTCGCCAGTGACTCTGCGGGAAGAACCACCTCGCCCGATGAACCTGCTGGGAGAAACCAGCGCATTCCGTTATCCGAAATTTGCGGACTATGTTGCGGCCGTGGCTACAGCCAGTCCCACGCTAAACGTTGCCGCGTTTGTGGGCCATACCTCACTGCGCAACAACTCGATGGATCGCTTAGACCGTGCCGCGACGTCCACCGAAATTGCCCATATGCGCGACCAATTGAGTTACGCGCTTGATAGCGGCGCGCTGGGGTTGAGCACCGGCTTGGCGTACTCGGCGGCAAACTCCGCATCGACCGAAGAGGTGATGGCACTGGCTGAGCTGCTTTTTCGTTCAGGCGGTATCTACGCGACCCATCTTCGCACCGAGGGAGACCTCGTTCTGGAAGCGATGGAGGAAGCTTTCCACATTGGCAAAGATGCCAAGGTCCCGGTGATCATTTCTCATCTCAAATGCGCGGGGGTTAACAACTGGAAACGCAGTGGCGAACTTCTCCGCTCTTTGGAACAAGCGCGCGACGCGAGTGGGATCGGGTGGGACTGCTATCCTTATGCAGCCAGTTCGACCGTGCTCGATCTCAAGCAGGTGGACGAGCGGGTTACGATTGTGATCACGTGGTCGACTGCACATCCGGAAATGGCGGGGAAGACGCTAGCTGAGATTGCAACAGGTTGGGGATCAGAACAAATCGAGGCGGCGAAGAAATTGCAACCGGCAGGCGCTATTTATCACTGCATGTCTGAAGAGGATGTGCGGGCGATCCTTCGGCATCCGGGAACTATGGTTGGCTCGGATGGCCTGCCCAACGATGCATTCCCGCATCCCCGGCTTTGGGGCACGTTCCCGCGTGTGTTGGGACATTACAGCCGCGAGCAAAAGTTATTTCCACTCAGTGAGGCTGTCCGTAAAATGACGAGTTTGCCCGCCCAGCGCTTCGGCTTGAGCGATCGCGGTTTGTTGAAAGAAGGGTACGTGGCGGATTTGGTATTGTTTGACCCTGAAGTCGTGCGCGATACTGCAAGCTTTGGGGATCCCGTCCGCGCGGCGGTTGGTATTCACGCGGTTTGGGTCAATGGGGCATTGACGTATCGGGAGGGATCGCCCACAGGTCGGCGTGCTGGACGTTTCCTGCCGCGGCAATAAAAAGCTGAAGAATCTTGAAATAGGGCGGGACCAGTTACACAGAGGAGCAGCGAAAGATGAGCATTAAGCGCTATGGCGCCGAGGGTGGGAAGGCGAGCGGAGGCCAGCATCTTCCGTTTGCGCGCGCCGTCGGGGCCGATGGCTGGCTTTATGTTTCCGGCCAAGTGCCGATGTCTGGTGGCGAGGTCGTCGAGGGCAACATCACTGTACAAGCGCATCAGGCAATACGAAATCTCATCGCGGTGTTGCGAGAAGCAGGTTACGGCCCCGAAGACGTAGTGCGTTGCGGCGTCTGGCTCGACGATCCGCGTGATTTCTATCCTTTCAATACAGTTTTCAGAGAATATTTCGGCGCGAACCCGCCAGCCCGCGCCTGCGTGGTTTCCAGCATGGTGGTGGACTGCAAAGTGGAGATCGACTGCGTCGCCTACAAGCGGCCATCAGAATAGCTTCAAACTAATTTTTCGATTGCAGTAAGTAGCGGCTACCTATGATCAACAGCCATGATGCTTATCTGCTTGTCTCTGCTCTGGTCTCTATCGTTGCGCTCGTCGTTCTAATTGCGCGATTCAAGGTGAATGCGTTCATCGTGCTGATGACGGTATCGCTTGCGCTCGCAATCGTGACGCGCATGCCGCCACAAAATATTGTGAAGTCGTTCGAGGCGGGCCTGGGTGGAACCCTGGGTCACATCGCTATCATCGTGGCGCTTGGAACGATGTTGGGGAAAATGATGGCGGAGTCGGGTGGCGCCGACCGCATCGCGCAAACTCTGATCCAGTTTTTCGGCGAGCGGCGGGTGCCTTGGGCAATGGCAGCGGTGGGTTTTCTGGTGGGCTTGCCAGTATTTTTTGAAGTGGGCTTTGTGCTGCTGGTGCCGATTGCATTCAACGTTGCGCGACGCACAGGCACTTCGCTGATCCTGGTCGGCCTGCCTATGGTGGCGGGGCTCTCGGTCGTCCACGGGTTGGTGCCGCCCCATCCCGCGGCGATGCTGGCCGTCACTGCCTACAATGCCGACATCGGACGAACTGTCTTGTTCGCCATACTCGTGGGAATTCCGACTGTCATTCTCGCTGGGCCGGTTTACGCCAAGCTGATTGCTCCTTACGTGCAGCTCGAACTCCGCAATCCGATCTCGGCACAGTTTCTCGATGAGACTCCGAAACGCGACTTGCCCAGCTTTGGACTGACAGTGGGAACCATTTTGCTTCCCATCGGCTTGATGCTCGTCGGCAGTTGGGCAGATTCGATTTCATCTCCCCAAACTACCTTGAACGGGGGATTGCATCTGCTCGGCAGCGCTGATGTAGCTTTGCTGGTTGGAGCAGTGGCAAGTTTTGTGACCCTGGGCAGAATGCGGGGCTTCAGCCGTGAGACAATTCTGCGGTTCTCGGACGAATGTTTAGCCCCGACTGCGATGATCACTCTTCTGATTGGCGCTGGTGGCGGGTTTGGGCGCATCCTGCAGGATAGTGGCACCTCTCAGGCAATCATTGATGTCGCGCTTCGCGCGCATATCTCGATTCTGTTTTCTGCATGGCTGGTCGCCGCGCTAGTGCGTCTCGCGACTGGGTCGGCTACTGTGGCCATGACCATGGCTTCGGGAATTGTTGCCCCTCTCGCCGCCCATACCGCAGTCCGCCCGGAGCTGCTGACCATTGCAACTGGCGCGGGATCGTTAGTCCTCTCGCACTTCAATGACGGCGGCTTCTGGCTGGTAAAGGAATATTTCGGAATGAGCGTTTCTCAAACTCTGAAGAGCTGGTCAGTCTGCGAAACCATAATTTCGGTAGTCGCGCTCGTGCTGACGCTGGGGTTGTCAGCTGTGATCTGAAAATCGAGGACTCATGAAAATAATTGTTTGCTGGTTGATGTTGGTGCTGGCGCTGCTTTTGGCTGCGGCGGCAAGTCCGGCTGAAGGCGTTGGGAAGAGCTATCTCCTCTATGTGGGAACTTATACAAAAGGCGAGAGCAAGGGAATTTACGGGTTTCGTTTCGATGCCACATCAGGTCAGGCGACGGGGCTGGGGGTTGCGGCCGAAACTGTCAATCCTTCCTTCCTAACCATCGACGTCAGCGGCAAGTTCCTGTATGCGGTCAATGAGATTCCTGATTACAAAGGCACGGCCAGCGGTGCAGTGACCGCATTCTCCATCGATCGCAGCAGCGGAAAATTGTCCCGCCTGAATGAAGTCGCTTCACGCGGCGCGGATCCTTGCTACATATCGTTCGATAAGACAGGAAAGTACCTGCTGGTGGCGAACTACACTGGCGGGAATATTGCTGTGTTCCCGGTCCAGAGTAACGGGCGGCTGGGAGATGCGTCCGCGTTCGTACAGCATTCTGGTTCGAGCGTTAATAAGCAGCGCCAGGAAGGGCCCCACGCTCACTGGATTGAGACCACTGCCGACAATCGCTTCGCGATTGCTGCAGATCTGGGATTAGATAAGTTGCTGGTGTACCGCTTCGATCAGGCGCGGGGTGGGCTGACTCCGAATGATCCGGCGTTTGCCGCGGTGGAAGCTGATTCGGGGCCGCGGCACGTCGCCTTTGCGCCGAATGAAAAATTTGCGTACTCCGTGAATGAACTGGCGTCCACGGTCGCTGCGTTCACATTCGATGTGGCACACGGCGCGCTGCATTCCTTCCAAACGATTTCGACACTGCCCAAAGGCTTCTCAGGGGAGAATGATACCGCCGAAATTCACATTCATCCCAACGGCAGATTCCTGTTCGCATCGAACCGCGGCCATAACAGCATTGCAGTATTCTCAATCGACAAAACAACCGGACGTCTCACAGCTGCTGGCGATTTCTCGACCCAAGGCAAGACGCCAAGAAACTTCGAGATCGATCCCACGGGATCACGGCTGTTTGTGGCCAACCAGGACAGTGGAAATATTGTGATTTTCCGCATCGATCCCAACACTGGAGCACTGAGCGCCACCGGACAGATTCTCAACATACCTTCGCCCGTTAGTCTCAAATTTACGCGGCTCGATTGATTTTTAATCGCGCGCGGTTTTCCGATTGCCTGGCGAACTTAGGTTGCAGCTGTTTCTTTCGCTGGAATCCAGTACACCTCTTCCTTCAAATGTTGTTTGGTGAACCCGATCCGCTTCAGCATGCTTTTGCCATTTTCGATCATGTCGGGATGACCGCAGAGATAGCCAACGGAATTGGTGCCATCTAGGCCCCACAGGTCAGAGTACTTCCGCATCACGTCATCTACCCGCCCAAGTTCGCCCTTCCATTTTTCGTCGTCCCATGGACGACTCACCGTCGGCGCATATTTTAGCCAGGGGACCTCATCTGCGAATTTGCACAACTCCTCGTAGTACCCGAATTCCCATGAGCGACTCGCTCCGTTCAATAGGAAAAGTTTCTGCTCCCCTTTGAATGTACCCTCTTTCCAAGCGCGGTAGAGAGTGCGTACATAGCTGACAAAAGGTGCAACGCCGGTGACGGTGGAGACAAGAAAGTGATTGGTGCGGCCACTCTTCTGGTCTAGTGTAAACAGGCCTTTGGCTGACTTGCGCATCAAAACTTCATCGCCTGGCTTCAAGGCGTAGAGTTTCGGCGTTAGCTCTCCTTGCGGAACAAGTTCGAAGAAAAATTCTATTTCGCTTTCCAGAGGAGAAGAGACGATCGAGTAAGCGCGCTCGATTCGTTTTTCTTCGGTCTGCACGCCGAGAGTCGCGTACTGGCCCGGCTTGAAGGTGAAGGGGCCGCCGGGATCCACCCGGATCATCCATAGATCGTCAGCAAAATCGGTACGGGTCAGGATTTTGGCACGATAGAACTTGTCATCAGGAATATCCATTTGGCCTCATATTGGGGGAGCGAAATAGTTTACAGGATTGACTAAGGCTGTGGTGTTGTCTGGCCGGAGTCGGAGTTTTTCGTGGCTGCGGGCGTCCCGACTGGTTGCGCTTGCTGCCAGCTTTTCAGTTTCTGGATCTCCGCCTCAGTGCTGGCCCACGATTTCCGATTCTTCTTGGTATGGAATGGCGCGTTGAGGTTCGAGTAAAACTCCAGAATGTTTGCCTGCAATTCCGGCGTCAACTGGGGGAAATTGTTCGTGCTCAGGTCGTCAAGCAGGCGAGCGTACGTGCTATCGGCCAGCGAGTATTCGGCACCGCTGGTCGCACGGCCGGTGTCACAGTCAGTGTCGGGCAGTCTTAGATTCCCCTTTTGTTGCTCCTTCAAAAGCGTTTGATAGTTGTCGACCGTATGGTTCACGCTCTTGATATACATATCTTCAGTTTGTGTACTCGGTATTTTGAAGGCCAGGGCGCTGGCCCACCCCACCTTTGGAACTGCTCGCAAGAAAAAGGCCAACACCCTAACGCCAAAACTCGGTCTGTTATAGCCCTTCCCCCATTCCTTTTCGTAATTGGCGCGCGATAGGTGATAGAGAAACTTCCGGCGGTCGAAATTTGGCGTGTCCCGAACAATGTCGGCGCGCCGGTTCAGCAAAGCCGCCTTCGTAAGTTTTGGGATGAAAGCGCTCACGGCGCGACGAAAACTGCCGATCGCCCGATCCTCGTCTCCAAGTACATCTGAGAGCTTCAGGCCATAGCTCTTCAAGAACGCGCGTTCCAGCAACGGCTGAGCAACCTCGAATCCGATAAAGTCGTGGTAGCTGTCCGAGGTGTAGCGGTTTTTTGCAACCTGCACCATATCAAATCCGAATTCCGTGCGGATGTGGGCCTTGGGATCGTCCGCATACGTGACCTCGTTGCCATATTTCGCTTTCAGCTTGGGGAATTCGATCGCAACCACGTGATTGATGGTGGGATGACCCATGTTGTCGGAGGAGTAATGCGCCAAAGCTCCGAGCGCGAAGGCATATTCATTGATATCTGTTGATTCCTGCAAGAGTGCCGTGACGAAATCTCCGGTGCGCACGTAATGCAGCAGATCGCTGAAATACTTTTTGCCGAACGGATAGTATCCCATGTCTTGCACGAGGCTTCCTCCGTAAGCGAAGGCGTGCGCGTGCTTCAACTCGTCGGGCGTAGCTTGTGGGAAGCGCACCAATAGCATCGGCCGCAACTGGTCTTGCCATACCAGATCCACAATCTGTTCATGGGTCAGAACGGAATAAGCCGGACCGGGAATGGAGCAAACCATAATGCATGCGACCAAAGCGGCCACCCATCGCAGTTTTTTCATAGAGGGAGTTTAATGCAGAGTTGGATTACTTGGCTCGATTGTCGTTTCAACACTCATTCCCCTTTAACGGTGTTCCGCACAGCCATCAGGCCAGCAGATTGTAAGCTCACTTTGGATGTCCGGAACCGTTTATGCGGACGCCCAGTTCGATCTAAAATAGACCAAGAGGTAAACGTTGTCTTCGCTGCAAGAAGTTCTTAATCAGCACGTCCGCGAGGGCGAGCTGTACGAGAAAATCGAACGGAACCGCATCCGCTGCTTCGCTTGCGGGCATTGTTGCCCAATTCCCGAGGGACAACCTGGTGTCTGTAAGGTCCGCTACAACCGCGGCGGGAAGCTCTACGTTCCCTGGGGATACGTTGGAGGAGTGCAATGCGATCCCATCGAGAAGAAGCCTTTCTTTCATGCTTATCCCGGGGCGCTCGCCTACAGCTTCGGCATGCTCGGGTGCGATCTTCATTGCTCATATTGCCAGAACTGGGTTACGTCGCAGGCGTTGCGCGATCCACACGCTGTCTCGCCGCCGCTTGGAGCTTCGCCAGAATTGTTGGTGCGTGACGCGATTCGCCAAGGTGCAAAAGTCCTGGTGAGCACGTACAACGAGCCGTTGATCACCGCCGAGTGGGGCATGGCGATTTTTAAAGAGGCGAAGGCTGCGGGCCTGAAGACGGCATTTGTTTCGAATGGCAACGGCACGCCTCAAGTGCTCGAATACATCCGACCCTGGATCGATTTCTACAAAGTCGATCTCAAGAGCTTCGATGATCGCCATTATCGCCAGCTCGGTGGCCGTATTGCACCAATTCTTGACACCATTCGCCGACTCCATGACATGGGCATTTGGTTGGAGATTGTGACCCTGCTGATTCCGGGATTCAACGACTCCGATGACGAACTGCGCCAGCTTGCGGAATTTCTGGTGAGCGTTTCAGCCGATATCCCATGGCACGTCACCGCGTTTCACAAGGACTACAAGATGTCCGATCCGGATGACACGAGGCCGGAAGATCTGATGCGTGCTGCTGATATCGGCAAGAATGCCGGACTACGGTATGTGTATGCCGGCAATCTTCCAGGCAGAGTCGGTGATTTCGAAAACACCCATTGCCGCCATTGCGGGAGCACCGTGATCCGCCGCTACGGTTATTTCATCCAAGAGTATCGTTTGACTCCAAACGGCTGTTGTCCAGACTGCGGAAGCGCTGTGCCGGGAAGATGGGCGGAGAAATTCGAAGGCCAGATTGCAGACCGGCCGTTCATACCGGGCCGCAGGACGGATTTCATCGCGATCACTTAGGGAAAGTCCGTCGCAGTGCAGGGACCAGGAGAGCTAATTCCGGGCAGTTGCCACTTTCGTGTGCTTGCTTTCTTCGCAGTACTTGGTCAGTCCCTTGAACAGCGATTCCGCGATCAGTTGGCGATACTCGGAGCTCTGCAGCTTGTTCTCATCGTCGGGGCTGCTCACAAACGAAACCTCGGCAAGCACTGCGGGCATTTGGGTTCCGGTTAGCACAACGTACTGCGCTTGTTTGACACCGCGGTTTCTGATGTCAGGATTCCGTGCGACGAGGCCACCGTAGAGTGCTTGCTGCACGTCCGCCGCGAAACGACGCGAGCCGCTCACCTTTTCGCGAATGTCGATACCCGTCCAATCCACATTTTTGATCGAAACGCTGCTGTCTGCGGTCCGGGCCTTGATCGATGAATAGGTATTTGTGTAATAAGTTTCTATCCCGCGCGCGGTAGCAAGGTCGCTATAGTTCGCGTGCACTGAAAGAAACAGGTCTGCCTCAGCAAGATTTGCAATCTCTGCGCGTTTTTCGAGCGGAAGATAAGAATCATCCTGACGAGTGTAGATAACCTGCGCGCCTAGCTTATTCTCAACTAGCTGCCCGAGGCGATTCACAATGTCCAAGACCAGGTCTTTTTCGAGCAGCCCTTTTTTCCCAATCGTGCCGAGGTCCCACCCACCGTGGCCTGCATCGAGCACAATCCGAAAGTCCGCTGGACTTAAGAGGGCTTGGTGTGAAAGTTTTTTTGGCGAGAGCTCAACGGCAGGAGAAGGCTTGCTTAGGCTTATTGGCTTTGTGGTGGCGCTCGCTGCCGGTTTATGTACTTCGATCGTAAGCCGGTAAGGATTCGAATCGAGTTTAACCGAGAACTCTAATTCGCCCTTTGTTTCGAGCACGACTCGCGTCACACTCTCTGTCGGTTGAGCCATTCGGATGCGTTTTAGAAATCCGTCGTTCACGTCAATGCTTTGATTGAGTAGGCCTGCGGTCATCTTTGTGTCGTGCAGGTCAAAGTAGATTCTCGGAGGGTTATCCAAGGAGTGGGTTTCGTACTGCACCTGGTCTTCGACATCAACCACTACCGTGCTCGAGTCCGCCGAAGACCAGTGGCTGATACCGGTCACCTGCGGGGTGCTACCCGGTCTTGGGGCCGGCGAAGATGTGCTCGGTCCAGGTATCTCCACTCTCGCGCTCGGGCTCACCGCTTGCGTATTGGCGCTGATCGATTGCTCCATATGCCTGATCTGGCGTATCCGCCATGACAACGCGCTGCCTAACCCAATCACCACCAGCACAAGAGCCGCAGTCAGCAAAATCCCCGAAAATGATCGAGACTCGGTCCTAAGCGAAACACGAGGTACACTACCAGGCGCTTCCAGGTTCGATGCTGGCACAAGAACGGCCGGAGCATCGTGTTCAGCTTCCGCCGTCGGCGCAACTGTGGCTGCGGGCTTCGGCGCGAACTTCTCGTCGACCAGAACTTTGGCAGGCGCAACCGCAGGATGCGCTGTGTCCTCAACGATCTCTCGTGATTCAACAGGACTCACAGGAACAATACTGGTCGCTAACTCTGCCAGCCGATCTTCTTCTTCCGGGCGAATCGCCGCTAAAATCAGTTCGCCCAAAAGATTCAGGCTTCTGACATCGCTGTCGTTAAATCCGTAGGTTTCGCTCGAAAACGCCTCAATCAACCCGACGACCCGCTGCTTAGCAGACAACGGAACGGCGATCATCGATCGAGTTCCTAGTGCGCGGCAGGCCTGAGCATTTACTCGCGCATCGGTGTCTGAGTCGTCACAGCGAATAGTTTGTCCGCTGCGGAGACATGCGCCCGAAAATCCTGAATTTGGGTCGAGCCGGACGCCTGGATCAGGAGCAATTTGCCCGACAGAAGCGCGGCAGACAATCGCTTCGTCTTCGGCGAGGGCGATTGCCACCCCGTCAGCCCCAGTGATTGAAACGGCACGCGCGGCCACCAAGCGGAGCACTTCATCGAGACCAAACTCTTCGTCTTTGGAAATTGTCGGACGATCCGGCGAGGACTTTGCTTGGCGGCGTTTCGCGGCCTGCTCGTGAATGCAGGCGAACGCCAAAAGGGCCTGCAACGCGTCGCGCCCGGAGACACTTTCGTCGGGCAGTTCTGCGCTCAGGTTCGATGGGCCTACAAGCGAACCACTCCATCCCGCTTCGGCATTATTTGCAGTCGCACTCATTGCAATACCAAAACCGCGCCTTCACCGCAGCTGGCGGTTTCTCTTCTAGGTAAAGCAGCGGTGCAAAGTTTTGGCGCTTGGTCTTTGTAAATCCTAAGTTGTACATTACAAGGGATTAGGAGCGACTGCAATATTTCTCTTTGCAACCGTGCGCCCTTGGTGCTGTTCTTTAGTAAGGCGCCCCTAGACGGGGCTGCTAGAATGGGACTCTCGGGTTCGCGATGCCAGATGGAAAGAAGTCTCGCTGGAAGTTGCCCCTTGGTTTAATGGCCACCGGAGTGGCAGGGGCGGCAGTATTGGTGCTGCGCGGTTGCTGGCACCGCAAGATGAGCTGGCCTGTCCGCTACCAGCAACATTCGTATCAGGTTTGCCTAGGCTGCGGAATCAAGCGCCTTTTCGACGAAAAGTTGTTCCGGGCTTATGGGCCGTATAGTTACGACCTCAATCGGTTGATCAGTTGGGATACTGCCAATCGCGAGAAGATCCGCGAGCAGGAATCGCCTCAACAGCGTCCGGCCTAGATTTGCAGCGACTTCACATCAAGCATTTCCCCTTCAGTCTTGGTTAAGACTACGGCCCTCCCTTTCTCGGTGGCGAGCGGATAACGGGCGAACGCCTTCTTACCTGAACCACAAACGTCACTGCGGGCTCCCATCCAAGCTGGCTAAGATTTGACGATGGTGTATAGTCCGCAGGTTTTCGAGCTGGAGCCGCAGGTGCACCTCAGGCGCCGCAGCTATCCCCGGCAGACTCTTCGTTCGCTCGCATATGTGAAGCTTGACCAGGGGAACGGGGGAATCGTTCGTGATTTGACCGAGACGGGAATGGCAGTGCAGGCCGTCGCCCCCTTGAGAGCCGGCGAAGAGGTCGGTCTGCGTTTTGAGCTGTTATCGCCGCGCGTGCGTGTGGATGTGCGCGGCCGGGTGGCCTGGTCTGATTCGAGCGGTCAGGGCGGAGTCCACTTTTTGGATCTCACGCCTCGAACTCAGCGAGCTCTTCGAGATTGGCTTTTTACGCAGATTCTTTCTTCCGCGGCGATCACAGGACGCGACTCTATGTTCACTATGCCGGATGCCGAACTCACATTTTCCGCAGCCGCGCGACCTGCAATTATTGTTGAGCCAGACATGACGGCAGTTGCCGAATACTTGGAAACGCCCCGCGTGAGTTGGGGACTTCTCTCGCTGTCAGTCCGCAGCTTTTCGGTTTTTGTGGATACGTTGGTCTTGCTTTGCGCAATCCTGCTCTTCTCAATCAGCTCTGTCGCGGTGATGGGAGGCCTGCCCGAATGGCCGCTTGCTGCTGCGCTTTTCCTTACGACTTCGACCATCTTTGTGGCGGTCTATCAATTATTGTTTTCCGACGTTTTGTGCGGAGCGAGTCCAGGAAATCGGCTGGCTCGTTTAGCAGTGATTCAAGGGGATACAAGAGAAGAAGTTCAACGGTTTCGTTGAGTTCGCGCGGTATCAACATCACAGACCCAAGCAGCAGGAATTGACTTGTAAGCTCGCCGGAGAACATCGGCATCGGGTTTAACAGAAGCTTATGGGAAAAATGAAGGCTGTGCTTGTTGTGGTTGCTCTCGTGCTTTCTTGGACATCGCCTGCAGGCTCCCGGAAGGCGACGAAGGCGCATTCTACAAAAGTCTGCATAAGCTGTGAGGAGCAGAGGAGTCCTCTTGCCTCGGGAGCATACGTCTACGCAGTTATGGATCAGATCTGGCCTCCGGCGCTTCCTGTTAGTCGCGGGATCACGGGCGCGATCCTGTTCAGACCAGAGATTAGGATATTTCTGCATACCGATGGCAGCAGGTTTGAATTGTGGATAGACACGGCGGAAATTCCGGGAGATAACGTCGGGCTACGGCCAATCGGAACTACGGGTAAATGCGAAAGCAGGGTAAATGTTCGCTTTTTGGCCAGCTATCCTTCGTTGGCCGATATGGTCTAATAGTCTGGAGTCGGTTCCCACTTCCCCGGGAACTTAACGATTTCAAAATACGTATTTCAGAAAGATGCCGGGAGGGAAGTTGAGACCTCCCACCGGAATCAGGCCCCCTGTTGTCTCCCCGGCGGCAGGGGGAATCGCCTATGCAGATGTTTCTCGATATCGTCCGCCAGTCCCTGGCCACGCTGTGGGCGCACAAGCTCCGGTCTTTTCTCACCATGTTTGGCATTGCGTGGGGAGTTGGCTCGCTGCTGCTGCTTGTCGGATTGGGCGAAGGCTTCCGCAGTGGACAGGAAAAAAACCTGAAGGAACTTGGCTCCGACATTCTGTTCTGCTTCCCCGGCCGAATTCCAGCAGTTGAAGGCAGCCAGCGCTCTGGGCGGACATGGAATTTCACATATGGCGACTACCTCGCTGTGCGGGACGGAGCCAAGCATTTGCGCGCCATCTCTCCGGTGCTGAACCGGGAAGACATTCGTGCCGTCAGCGCCTACGGAACGACCAACGGCCAGGTCTTCGGAGTAGCTCCTGCGTATAACCAGATTCGAACCGTCCCAGTGAGCACTGGGCGCTGGTTCAATGACGAGGACAACCAAGAGCATCGTCGTGTTGCGATTGTGGGATGGGAGTTACTGAAAAACATGTTTCCTGGCTGGCCTGCCGTGGGATCGACAATTCTGCTGAATGGCATGAACTTCGAAGTGATCGGTGTAGTCGATAAGGTTGGCCGCGAAGCCAATAACGGCACCAATGCACGAATCTTCATCCCGATCGGCACCATGCGCACGCTCTTCCGGCTGAAAGGTGAAAGTCAAGAGGACGCGCTTTCGTTTATTAACTATCAGCCGCTTACGAGAGAGGAGCACCTTGCAGCCAAGGCCGAAGTGCATGAAATTATCGCGCGCCGGCATCGATTCGATCCCAAGTTGGAGGATGCATTTGAAGACTGGGACACGATTGATAACTCAAAGAAAGTTGCAAAAATCTTTGACGCGATGGATTGGTTTCTCGGTGTCGTGGGAGTTGTGACACTGGGGCTGGGCGCGATTGGAATTATCAACATCATGCTGGTTTCGGTGACCGAGCGAACCAAAGAGATTGGCTTGCGGAAAGCGTTAGGGGCGACCTACCGCAGCATCCTTACGCAGTTCTTCATTGAAGGCGCCTTCTTGACGCTTTTGAGTGGAGGATTCGGCCTGCTTTGCGTGACAACGCTGGTCGTGCTGCTGGCGCAATTGCCTGCACCTGATGGTTTTGACACGCCGCGAATCGTGCCGTCATCCGCGGCCACCGCGATTTTATGTCTGGCGATTGCAGGTGTGTCAGCGGGGATTTATCCGGCGCGCAAAGCGGCACTGCTCGAGCCAGTAGAAGCACTGCGGCAGGAATAAGCGATGCTCAAAGATATCGGCATACAAGCCTACAGTGCGATGCGGCATAATCGCCGCCGCAGCATGCTCACCATGCTGGGAATGGCCTGGGGTATCGCGACGGTGGTGTTGCTGCTCGCGTATGGCTCGGGCTTTGAACGCGGACTGATGGCTGCCTTCACGACCTTCGGCGGGAATCTCATCGCGATCTTTCCTGGCCGGACAGAGTTGCAAGCTGGTGGGACAAAGGCGGGCACGCAGGTGCGGCTCACTGTTAAGGATTTGGAAAACCTGCGCGCCGAGGTCCCGTTTCTCAAGCATTCTTCGCCAGAGGTTAACAAGCAGGGTTTGGTAGTGTATGGAACTCGCAGCGCGACTTATATGATTCGCGGAACGTACGCCAGCTACCAGCAATGCCGCCATATTGACATAACTGACGGAAGTTTCTTCGACGACCAGCAGGATTTTGCTCACATGCGCGTCGCCATAATTGGTGCCGATGTAAAGAAGAAACTGTTCTCCGGCCAGAATGCGATTGGCGAGGACGTTCGAGTCGAAGGCATTACCTACAAAGTAATTGGCGTGATAAAGAAGATGTTGTCTGATGGCGAGGACAATATGAACGCCATGGTGTACATCCCCTACAGCACCATGTCGGATTTGACCGATACTTATCATCTGAATGCGATCGTATTGGGATACGAAGGCGAACATGCGAAAGTCGCCAAGGCTGCGCGTGATTCATTGGCCTTCCACCACAATTTTGATCCCAAGGACAAGCGTGCGGTTTTCGTATTCGACAGCCGCGAAAATCTAAAGGAACTGACAATCATCACTATTGGAATTAAGGTCCTTCTGGGCTTCATCGGACTTTTGACTCTGGGCATCGGTGGTGTCGGGCTGATGAACATCATGCTGGTCTCAGTAACGCAGCGCACTCGCGAGATTGGCGTTGAGAAGGCTCTGGGCGCACGCCGCTGGCATATTCTCTTGCAGTTTCTCGCCGAGGCGCTGGCGATTACCGCACTTGGCGGGGCATTGGGAGTTGCGTTGGCCTATCTGGTCTCGTGGTCAGTTGGCGCATTGCCTTTGTGGAGCGCCTTCGTTGACGACGCAAGTGAGGGTGATATTCACCTGAAGATCGATGCCGCCATCCTCATGTGGTCCACCGTGATTTTGAGCTTCGTAGGGATCATCAGCGGCATGTTGCCCGCTATCAAAGCCGCCAGGCTGGATCCGATTGAGGCGCTAAGGTACGAGTAACAGTCAATAGTGGTATCTTGCTTGAAGAAAGTATACCCAGCCTCCTGCCACGCGATAGACGAGGCGGTGCTCCTGGGTAATTCGGCGTGACCAGCACCCGGCAAAAATATACTTAAGCGGTTCGGGCTTACCGATGCCCGCAAAGGGTTCGCGAAGCACGGCCTCCGCTAGATCAAGAACACGAACTGCTACGCGCCTATCGCTCTCCACCCAGGAACGCAGGTCCTCCCGAAACTGAGCATGGAATACGGCCTCGTATTCAGCGCGGCCCGGCAAGGCCCATCTCCCGGCGCAATTTTTCCAGTGACTCGGGCTTGCCTTTCTTTTGTTTCGAGTCGCGCAGCGCCTTCATGAGCCGTTCCGCATTTTTCGGGGAGCGCAGCAGATGCGCAGTTTCCAGAAGACTCGAGAGTTCATCTGCCGGGATCATGGCCACACGCTGCCCACGTTTGCGGCGGATAATCACTATTTCGCGATCGTTTACCACGCGATCCATGACCGAAGCCAGATTTTCCCGAAGGCTTGTATAGGTCGTTTCAACCATGACATGAATCGTACAGGAATCCTGTACGGCATCCAAGCCCGGCCAATGCGGGTGGGGCTCAGCTTTTTACTGGAGGACGCGGTTCCGTCATGCGTGCAGGATCCAGAATCTCTTTGATCTGATCTTCGCTCAGGAGCTTTCTTTCGCGCACAATTTCGATGATCGATCTACCGGTTGCGACCGATTCCTTCGCGACGTCCGCCGCCTTCGCATAGCCAATGTATGGATTCAAAGCGGTCGCCAGCGAAACTGTTGCCTGAACATAGAAATCGCAGCGCTTTTGGTTTGCAGTAATTCCGGCGACGCACTTGTCCGTGAACTGACGCAGCGTGTTGGTCAGAATCGTTATCGATTGTAGAACGCTGTATGCCATCGTCGGCATCATGACGTTCAGTTCGAGTTGTCCGGCCTGCACTGCCATCGCGACCGCCACGTCGTTGCCCATCACCTGAAATGAAACCATGGCCGCGAGCTCAGGGATCACGGGATTGATCTTTCCCGGCATGATCGACGAACCCGGCTGCAGCGCGGGCAAATTGATTTCTGCGAACCCCGTGTTCGGTCCTGAGGAAAGCAGACGCAAATCATTCGACATCCGAATCACTTCCAGGGCCAGGTTCCGCAAAGAAGAAGAAACCGCTGCCATGGCCAGGTTTGATTGCATGGCATACCGCATGTCGTCGACTGCCGTCAGTTTTTGTCCGGAGATGCGCGCGAGATTCATTATTGCCTTTTCGCGATAGTCCGGATGCGTGTTGATGCCGGTGCCGACGGCTGAACCGCCAAGGCCAAGTTCGCGGAGCATTTCTGCGCTGGATCGGATCGCATTTGCGGCCCGCTTAATGGCCCCGGCGTAAGCCGTGAATTCTTGGCCCAGGCGCATGGGAACGGCATCCTGCATGTGGGTCCGCCCAGACTTCAGGATTTCGTGGAATTCTTTGCCCTTGGCTCCCAGTGCCGACACAAGTGAATCGAGCACCGGATAGAGCTTCTCCAGTTCCAGCAGAGTGGCAACGCGCATTCCGGTAGGAAAGACGTCATTCGTGCTTTGGCCGTAGTTCACATGATCGTTGGGATGAACTTTGGAGTAGTCGCCCAGCTCACCGCCAAGAATCTCAACGGCGCGGTTAGCAATCACCTCGTTACTGTTCATGTGGAAGCTGACACCAGCGCCGGCCTGGAAAACATCCACGACGAATTCGTCGTTCCACTTGCCTTGCTGCACTTCCTTGGCTGCCTGAATAATGGCATTGGCGACTTTCTCGTCTATCAGGCCGAGTTCGCGGTTGGCTTCGGCCGCCGCCTCCTTGACCATGCCAAAGGCGCGAATCAGCGTGGGATGGGCGCGCATCCCGGAGATCGGGTAATTCTCGACGGCCCGCGCAGTCTGTATCCCGTAATACACATTTGCGGGGATTTGTTTCGAGCCGAGGGAATCTTTCTCCACGCGCGTGGCGTTTTGACCGTCAGAGGGCATGATTGGCTCCTGGGGAACCGGAAATTATAGCAACCTAAAGGACGCTTTCAGTTCCCGTCCGTAAGAAAGACTGTTCCTCCCGCAGAACACCGCCATCCGCGAGCCTCAGCGAAGCTCCTTCCTGTTAAAGAAAAACTCAAATGTCGCCGAAAGAATAGGGGTGAGCGTGTCCACGCGCCACGTGTGAGGCCCGAGCATGCCAGAAACGCGTAGGCCCGGTGTTTTGCGGTCCTGTATCAATGCTTCTAAAAGAGAAAAGCCTCTGCGGCGAGCGGCTCGAAAAATCTTGCTGTTTATTGCCTGTCCGACAGCACTGTTGACGACTGCCAATCTCTTTGCGCAACAGCAGACAAAGAACATCGGCGAGGCCAGCTTAGAAGAACTAGCCAATATCACGGTCTACACCGCCTCCCGGCGTGTACAGAAGGAGACCGAAGCGCCGTCGTCGGTATCGGTGATCACTAGAGACGAGATACAGAAGTACGGTTATCGCACTCTGGCTGAAATCTTGCAGAGCGTGCGCGGGTTCGATGTCACTTATGATCGCAACTACACCTATGCCGGAGTGCGCGGTGTAAACCGGCCTGAGGTCTACAACAGCCGCGTGCTCCTGCTGATTGATGGTCACCGCATCAACAACAATATTTACGAACAGGCCCCGCTGGGAACGGAGTTCCCGCTTGATGTGGACTCGATTGAACGAGTGGAAGTGGTCCGCGGTCCCAGTTCCTCGTTATACGGAACCAGCGCCTTCCTGGCGGTGATAAACCTTATTACCCGCAAAGCAGAGCAGTTGAATAGCTGGGAAGTTTCTTTTTCCCCAGCCAGCTTTGGGGCCTACGAAGGGCGGGTCTCTTACGGCGGAAAGCACCGTGGAATCGATATGGCTCTTTCCAGCAGCTTTTACGACAGTGGCGGACAAACATTGTTCTACCCCGAGTTCAATAGCGTGGCCACTAACAATGGCATTTCGCGGAATGCAGACTACGATAACTATCAACATTTCCTAGCGACGGTCAGCTTCCGCGGATTTACCTTGCAGGGCGTGTTCGGCGATCGTAACAAGGGCATTCCTACCGGCTCTTTTGCAACCGTATTTGGTGATCCGCGGTCGCATACGTTTAACAGCCAGCGGTACTTCGATCTCAGTTATCAACATTCGATGAGCAAGGGTTGGAATCTGGCAGCTCACACATCCATAGACAGGCAGAGCTATAACGGCATTTATGTGTACGGGCCAGCCGATCCCGGAGGATCTGATGTTCTGAATTACGATTTTTTCCATGGCACTTGGTGGAGTGGCGAACTGAAAATGCAGCAGAGTCTGGAACGGAATAACCTGACGTTTGGCACGGAGTTCCAGGAGAACCTGCAGCAGGACCAGGGCAATTACAATATCAGTCCATTTTTTCCATACATCGCCAGTCGTCCGGCGCGATCAGGAATCTGGGCGTTCTATGGTCAAGACGAATTTGCTCTTACCCGCAAGCTCTCCTTAAGCGCGGGTTTACGCTATGACCATTACTACACCTTTGGCGGAACCACGAATCCGCGGGTCGGGCTAATCTATCATCCCCTTTTAAGAACCGCTTTCAAGCTCCTCTATGGGAGCGCCTTTCGCGCGCCAAGTGCCTATGAGATGTACTACTACGGGCTGGGGCAGTTCCAGGCAAACCTCCATCTGAGGCCGGAGACCATCAAGAGTTATGAAATCGTGGCGGAACAGGGCTTGGGTAGCCACTTTCACCTAACTACCAGTGTGTTCCGCAAACAGCTAAGCCAGCTAATTATCCAGCAAGTGAATTCCAGCGGTTTTTTGGTTTTCGGAAACGCAGGTGGAGCTCACGTTAACGGGGTTGAGACTGAGATCGCCGGCCGGTTTCCGGGTGGTCTGCAGGGTCGAGCGAGCTACAGTTATACCGATAATCAGGATGCGCAAGCCAGACGTGATCTGACCAATTCTCCGCAGCACCTCGCGAAACTAAATGTGATCGTGCCCATGCTTAGCCAGAAATTATTCGCCGGCATGGAGGGGCAATTCAGCGGTCGAGCCACAACCCTACAAGGAAGAACCACAAGCAGCTTTCAAGTTTTCAACCTGACTCTGCTGGGACACGCTATGGGAAAGCATCTAGACCTCTCCGCGAGCGCTTACAACCTCCTTGACAAAAAGTATTTCGATCCCGCGCCAGTAGGTTTAACCCAGGACCAGATTCAGCAGGACGGAATAAATTTTCGGGCAAAGATTACGGCTAGATTTTAGCGCAGATGGACTTGAGGCCAAATGGCGCAACCTAAAGGCAGAGCTGAGGGGGAGGACCGAGATAGGTGTGTGCGAATGGGGTTCCTCCGAACGGCGCTGTCTGGAAGTCTTGCCATTCTGATTCTGATGGGCTGTGCTCGCGCGCAAGAGGCGAGCGAATATCAAATCAAAGCTGCCTATATTTACAATTTCGCAAAATCGGCCCAATGGCCACCGTCCCTCCTGCCTGATGGCACGGCACCTCTGGTCATTGGAGTCCTTGGTGGTGACGTAGAATTTGTGAACGTTCTGACGGGTATTGTTTCGGGAAAAAGCATTGGAACTCACCCGATTGCCGTGAAGCACCTCAACGGCGCAGATGATTTGAAATGCTGCAATGTCGTTTTCTTTCGAGCGTCGGAGCGGCAGAGCACTCGTGCGGCAATTGCGTCCCTGAATTCTGGCAACGTTCTGCTGGTAGGCGAAGATCCGGCCTTCCTCGGCGACGGAGGCACGATCAACTTGGTGATGGCCAGAGGCAAGATTCAATTTGAGGTTGCGCAAGACGCGCTCGACCGGTCTAGCATTCAGTTCAGCTCAAAGTTTCTAAGCCTGGCGAAAGCCCATCCCGACGCTAATCAGCAAGCGGAGGGTCCTCGCCAGCTTCGGGTTAAGATTGCTCCTGAATATCCCACCATCGCCAAACAAATGAACCTCAAAGGGGCCGCGCAGGTCGAAGCAACAATAGGCCGAGATGGCACAGTGACGGACGTCCGAGTGCTTGGCGGTCACCCCTTGCTTGTCGACGCATTGGTACGGGCCGTTAAACAATGGAAGTACCAGCCAGCAGCTAAGGACAGTACTGAGCTAATCCGGTACAGTTTTGAACCCCAGTAAACGTTTCGCCTGTTTCCCGGCCGCATTACGCGCAAGATTGTCTACCGCAGAAGGCGCTATCGCGCTACGAACGACCCCGCGGCCCTGCTTGAACTTCGGGCGTTGTGAATTCGTTTGATGAGGCCGATGGGGCGTCGTAATCGCATGCTAGAATCTACAATCCTAACGGCAACCCGCCGCCATCAGGACGAGCATTTTGTCCACAAAGCTATTGCCAGATACCCTGCCCAAGCCGCAACTGGAACCTCGTCCCGACATGCGCTCGGACGTCATTGTGATTGGCGCCGGTCCTACGGGTTTGGCATGCGCAATCGAGGCGCAGAGGGCCGGGTTCAAGGCAATCAGCATCGACAAAGGCTGTCTGGTCAACTCTATCTTTCATTATCCGGCCAATATGATCTTCTTTACCACGCCGGAGCTGCTTGAAATTGGCGATATCCCCTTCAGCACCGCCAACCCCAAGCCGAACCGCCTGGAGGCCCTGGAGTACTACCGCAAAGTCGCTGAGCACTACAAGCTGGATGTACGGCAATATCAGAGGGTTGAAACCGTTACCGGGCAGGACGGCGATTTTCACATCACCACCTGTGACCGCCTGGGCCGGATCTACGACTATGGGTGCCGCAAGGTGATTGTTTCAACCGGCTATTATGATCGCGCAAACTTGCTGCACGTTCCCGGCGAGGATTCGCTCAAGGTCTTCCATTACTATCGCGAGCCACATCCATATTTCGATAACGACGTTCTGGTGATCGGAGGAAAGAACTCCGCCGCAATTTCAGCCCTGGATTTGTGGCGCCACGGGTCGCGGGTGACTCTGGTCCATCGCGGCCCTAAGATGCATTCCCACGTGAAGTACTGGATCTTGCCGGATATCGAGAACCGCATTAAGAATGGTGAGATTACGGCCTACTTCAAGACCACCGTGCAAGAGATTGCACCTGACCACGTCAAGCTTCAGACCCCCGACGGGGAAGTGTCCATCAAGAACGATTTCGTGTTTGCCCTAACCGGATATCATCCCGATTACGATTTCCTTACAGCGACGGGGATCGAGCTTTCCTCAGAGCAGTGCCGCCCGGTCTGCGATCCGATTACGCTGGAAAGTAATGTGCCCGGAATCTACGTGGCGGGGGTGATCGTCGCCGGTTCCCGGACGAACGAGATCTTCATAGAAAACGGGCGGTTTCACGGCCAGCAGATTGCCGCACATCTGAAACAGAAATTCAGAGCGCCAGCGTAACTCGAATCTTAATAAACACTTACCGTTTGGTTGCCGAAGCTCCCCAAAAACCAAAACCCCGGGATTATCTCCCAGGGTTAGGGCAGAAGAGGAACGATCAACTCTCGTTTAGGACATCAGCCGACGACGAACCAAGCCAGCGATACCGACAAGGCCAGTTCCGAGCAAGCCTAATGTGCCAGGCTCGGGAACCGGAGGCGGACTGCCGCTCGTGACAACGAAACCGGTATTGCCACTGCAGACGTTACCCGGAGCCACACAGAAGTGAACGCCAAAGCCGGTCAGCTGGTTAACGTTGGCATTCAGAATCGTGAAGCTCAGAGTTGTGGGGAATTGTTGGCCACCCCCAACGTGTGTCTGGAATATAAAGCTGAACGTGAAGCCAGCCAGCGTGTTGTTGTTCTTGAGGCTGGTGCTTAGTCCGTTGATGCTGAAATTGCTCAATGAACTGCCCGTCAATACAAGACCGCCGGTGGTGTTAATTCCGATATCGCCACCATTGATCAGGAGGACGTAGCCAGCGCTCATCGTGATCGTTACATCCACGTTAGCGCCGTTCTGGACGAAATTGACGGTCCCAATCGTCCCGGAAAGCCCGAGGTTGTTGGTTGTCAAAGGTAAGCTGTTAGCCGAAGCCATGGGTACCATGGCGAGAACAGCCATGACCACCAAGGCTAGAATTGAAAATTTGAGAGTGTTAATCCGCACGACATTCCCCCTCTAAGAGGTTGATTTGGTAATACAGCAACGCATTACTAATGGCACGAGGGGTGCCATTCACCTTGCGGAAAACACAATTAGTTAACGCTTTTGTCTTGTGTTACTTACGTCCCATTAGGACGCCGAATAAGACGCATTTAACCAGTGGAGATGCAAATTCCTGCACATTTTGTGATGGGTGTTTCGAAAATGACGGAGGAATAGCCCTCACCGGACCACCCCGGAAAGCGACGAAAGCGGCGTCAGGAGCGGCTTAGGCGGTCAATTTTGGCGGCCATGATGAAGTCGCTCTCCGTCAGGCCGTCGATTTTGTGCGTCCAGAGGGTGATCCCAACTTTTCCCCAGGCCAGAAAGATGTCTGGGTGGTGCCCCTGTTCCTCAGCCAAAGCGCCCACTCGATTCACGAAATCCAAGGCTTGCTTGAAATCGGGGAAGGTGAACTCGCGGGTAACATGGTGTTCGTTCACCACCTTCCAGTGTGCCCACTCCGGAAGTCGTTTGTGAATTTCAGCCAACTCCTTGCCCTTTAAGGGAGGAACACCGCCGCGGCAAGGTACACAGGTCTTGGATTCGAGAGTCTGGCTTTCAACAGGCATATCGGCTCCGATAATGTTCTAGATGCGGAAAACTAACCTGATAGCCGCAGCTTCGGTACAGGTTCCTTAAAACGGGATGTCCTCATCACTAATTGGAGATGCCGCCACTCCGGCGGGCTCCGGTTCGGCTACGCGCTGGTCGAAATTGTTTCCACCGCTCGATGGACGTGATTCTCCGCCCTCGCTGCGGCCGCCCAGCAGCACCAGATCGTTCGCGACAACTTCGGTCATGTATTTCTTCTGGTTCGTCTGCTTATCTTCCCAGGAGCGGGTTTGCAGCCGACCTTCGATGTAAACCTTGCTGCCTTTCTTCAGGTACTCGCCCGCGATTTCAGCCAGACGTTGCCAAAGAACGACATTGTGCCATTCGGTGCGGTCCTGCCATTGTCCGTCCTTGTCCTTGTAGCGTTCATTGGTAGCCAAGGTGAGCTTCGCCACGGGTGTGCCGCTAGGTGTGTATTTGACTTCGGGATCTTTGCCCAGGTTCCCCAGAAGAGTGACTTTATTGACGCTTTTTCCTGCCATGCGAGGACTCCTTAGAATTCAGTGCCGATCAGTGCTTAATTTCGACAAATATACCAGCTTTAATTCGCTGTAAAACGGAAATCGAAGCTGTGAGTTTCGGAACGGGAAAAAACACGGAAACGATTCCAACTCCACGGAAGTCATGCGCTATTTTTTCGCGGCAGAACGGATCGCCTCAAACGTCATCTCTGTCGCATCACTGCCTGTCTGGCGTTTCCACCCGAAGAACAGACCGGCATAGGTCTCGGTGATGTAATCGTCGCGCCTGATTCCAAGTTTGTTGGCAACGGAATCAATCCAATCCGGCGGGCCTTCGATTTCAGCAAAGTTGCCAATGGGAGTTTCATCAATCACCACATGACCCTGATCGCCCTTCCATTCAGCACGAAATTTCTCATAGCGGAAACTGGGTTCGAAGTGCAGGGCGCGAAGAATAGCTTCCATTTTCTCGCCATCTTCAACGCGAGTTTCGGTCTCAACGCGAGTTTTGTGCGGCCTGTTATCTTCGTTGCTCTTCGCTTTGTGAGTGAGAACCCACGATTCCCCATATTTGCGCAAGCGCAGCAGTTCGCCACGACTACGAAGCGGGCCACCGGGGAGGTCAAACAACGTGTTCAACTCATGGGTCCGCGGAGTAATGTCCGCCAGCCCAAGTTCGCGCAATCGAGCGACCAGAGCGTTGAGATCGCTTACACGAAACTTGATTTCAATCTCAGAAGCCATGTTCTCGTGCCTTCGCTCTCCTTCGTGGTTTTTTGCGATGCGGTTGCGGGTTCAGCTGAACGTAGGCAGCTTTACCAGATCGCTCTCCGGAACTTGCTCTACCGGCTGCCCTGCCTTGCGCCAGGCTGCAAGCCCACCCACGATCACGAACGCACGGAATCCCTGCTGTCTGAGTAGCAGCGCCACCCGGGCGCTGGTCGCTTCGCGCGCTCAAGTACAGTACAGATAAATATCCTTGTCCCTGGGTAGAGTCTTTAACTCCTCGGCCAACTGATTGGGTTCGAGCCGGATTGACCCCGCAATCCGCGCCGCCCCAGGGTCGTAGTATCCATGGCTGCGTACGTCGGCCAGGATGATGTCCTTCTGCTCTGCGGAGGCTAATCTTTCAGCGAGTTCCTGCACTTCAATTCGCGGCGCAACTCCCAGCACCCGTGCACGGCGATACTGCACGATGCGATACACGATGTAAACAAAAATGGCTACAACTATGATTTCCGCGAAAACATGGGTAGCACTCTGCATGCCTCGGGTGATTTTGGCGACAACGTCGCGGAATATGTAGCCGATACCCGCGTATCCCAGGATGTAGAGGCAGGCACCCGCCAAATCAAATTGCAGGAACTGCGGGAACTTCATTTTCATGCTGCCGGCGAGTGGTGGCGCCATGCTGTTGATACCGGGAATAAATTTTGCAAACAAAAGAGTTAGCCGGCCGCGCTTATAAAACGATTCGGCCGAGCGCAAAATGCACGTTTCAGGATTCAACGAGAGGCGGCAAATAAAGCTCAGGAGGGCCCACCCGGTATAGCGGCCCAATACAAAAAGCAGCAGATCTCCCATCAACATGCCAACAAGCGCAACTGCGAAGACCGCCGGAGCGCTCAGCAAATGAGCGGCGGCAGCTGCGCCCACAGCAATAAGAGCAACCGCCCCAGGAGCAGGAAGACCCAATGCTTCCGCAAGGACGATCAAAAATACCAGAAGGTATCCGTGGTGCGAAATGGCGGCGAGAAGGTCGTTCATAACCAGAATAAACAGTATATGAAAAAAGGCGGCCGAAGCCGCCTTGGGAATCCTGTCAGCAAAAAGCTTTACATCGCCGACTTTTCTGCCTTCAGCATTTTTACACTCATGACATGGATTGAATTTTTGTCGTCGTAGACGTGCGCGCTGACCTGAACATGATGGCCCTCGTGCCCCTTCAGCTTCTCGGGATTCATTACCTCCCAGCTCTTCTGGTCGGCATCGTTGACGAACGTGACTTTATCGCCCTCAGCTTTGACCGTGCCTTTCAGGGTCTTCAGTGGCGCGGACGCCATTTTGCCTTTGCCCATGTCGCAGCTCTTGGCCGTGTCTTGGGCGATGGCTCCGACGCTACATAAAACGCAAATTGCCAGTGCGAGACTCAACAGCTTCTTCATAGATGCGCAATCTCCTTGGATTAAATTGCCCCGTGAAATTAAACTCCTGTTCCCAAGTACGAATCAAGTGCGGATTTGGATGCTGAATGCCTCGTTGACAACAGGATCACTTTTCCCGTGCGACTACAAAGTCGGGTGCCCAGAGCAGGGCACGCTTGATCTCTGTGTCCGGAAAAGTACAGATGGCTTTGCGGGCGGACTCGGCGTACTGCGTGGCCCGGGCAGCGGCCCAGTCCAGAGAATCATGGTGTTCGAGGATTCCCAGAATTTCGGCATGCGTTACCCCGTTAAATGTGCGCTGCTCGACAACGGTCTCGATCATCTCGCGTTCTTCCTCGGTGCAGCGCTCAAGGGCGTGGATTACCGCCATAGTGACCTTGCCTTCGCGAAGATCACTGGCCACCGGTTTCCCGAGGACTGTTTCCGAAGCCGTGAGGTCGAGAACGTCGTCCACGATTTGAAAGGCCATGCCGAGGTCGCGTCCATAGCGGGCAAGCTGGTCTTCCTGTTCAGGAGTCGCTCCACCGAGAATTGCGCCCAAGCGCATACAAACCGAAAACAAACATGCCGTTTTGCGATAGATCAAATCGATGTGCTCGTCGAGCGAAATCAGCTTGCCGAGTTTTTCCATCTGCAGCAGTTCGCCCTCGACCATCTGCTGCGTGAGCTCGATCAACGCATCGAGAATCCGGAAGTTGCGCTCTTGCACCGCGACCTTGAAAGCCTGCATGTAAAGCCAGTCGCCAGCTAACACGCATTTTGAGTTCCCCCATTGCGTGTTCGCCGCCGGACGACCCCGGCGGGTCTTGGCTTCATCGATGATGTCGTCGTGGACCAGCGTTGCTGTGTGGATGATCTCGACGACTGCTCCCAGCTTTACCGCTCCTCGGCCTTCGTAATCGAAAAGCTTCGCCGCGAGCAGCAGAAGCGCCGGACGGATTCGCTTGCCGCCTCCGCCACGCAGATATTCCCCGATCTCCGTGATCGCGGTGACGTTCGAGACCGTGTCGCGTCCGAACTCGCGCTCGATGGCAGCGAGATCGTCGCGGAGAAGCTCGAAAACTTCTCCTCCGTTAATGGTTGTCGTGCTCA
>WNFR01000774.1_pt1 | contig 32789 bp, 26 predicted proteins | sample 5400221 | NCBI WGS metagenome assembly WNFR01 (sample SAMN13153357, study PRJNA577476) | soil metagenome | isolation source: 40 cm soil under Madrone tree | place: USA:California | collected 2016-06-14
CCACGCCGGCGATCGCGCCGCAGCGACGCGGCTCGCGCGCGCGAACGTCGACGCGTTCGAGCCGCCCTCCGCCGAGCGGACGGCCGCGCCGCCGCTGGTCGTGAACGCCGCCGGCTGCGGCGCGATGATGAAGGAGTACGGTCATCTCCTCGCCGACGACCCGGCGTACGCCGCGCGCGCGGCGCGGCTCGCGGCGCGCGTCGAAGACGCGACCGAGCTGCTCGCGCGCCTGCCGTTGATCGTGCCGCGCGGCGGCCTGCCGCCGTCTCGGATCGCGTATCACGACCCGTGCCATTTGGCGCACGCGCAAGGAGTTCGCCGCCAGCCGCGGACGCTTCTCGCGGCGATCGACGGCGTGACGCTGGTCGCGATGGCGGACGAGGATCTCTGTTGCGGCAGCGCGGGTCACTACAACGTCATGCACCCGGACCTCGCCGAGCGGCTCGTCGCCCGCAAAGTCGAGGCGATCCGCGCGAGCGGCGCCGACGTCGTGGCGACCGCGAATGCCGGCTGTGCGTTGCAACTCGAAGCGGGACTCCGCGCTGCCGGGCTCGCCGTGCGCGTTCGTCACGTGCTCGATCTTCTCGCCGACGCGTATCGTGCTGCCGAGTGACGTCGGCATATCGTCGCGGCGAGCGATCACGCCATGACGGCTTGGCAGATTTTTGCCGGCGTCGTGTAAATTCCTGCTGGGTTCTCCCCGAAATGTGTTCGACCGCGAGGAACGACGCGATCGCCACGTGCATACGTGCGTGGCACGGCAGTTGCTTTGCATTCGTGTCATCGTGGTCGATTCGGAACCCATCGACAGCTCGCTGACGCATCAACTGCTGCGCACGACCGGCGAGCTGTACGTGATGGTCGTTCCCGCCGCCGCGTTCGTCGTCTTGCTCACGACCGCGACCGGTCAGCGCGGATTGGTGATGGCCGTGTTGCTGGCGCCGATCGCGTTCTGCTACGCGCCGCTCGCGATCCGCTCGGCGGTGACGACGCTCGTGCTGTGGCGCCGGCGGCGCGCGCGCGCCAACGTCGGCCGCGAGCTGCTCCAGCTCGGCCGTGACTACCGCATTCTGTCGCGCTGCTCCGTGACCCCCGGACGCGAGGATCACATCGCGATCGGTCCAAACGGGGTGTTCGTGATCCTCGCCTGCGACGACTCGGGGCGCGTGACGGCCTCGCACCGGCGCGTCTTCGTGAACGCGCGGCTGCCGTGGCGCGATCTCGTCGACGATTGCCGCGTCGATGCGTTGCGCGTGCGGGAGCGGTTGCGCCGCGCCGTCGGCCGGCCGTTGCCGGTGCATTCGGTGTTGTGTTTCGCGCACGCGCTCGTCGCCGTCGGACAGGAGGTTCAAGGCGTGAAGGTCGTACAGGCACTGCGTCTCGCGCGCGTCATCGCGAGCACGATGGCGACCGCGCCGCTCTCGCAGCGCGACGTCGAGCTCGCGGCTACGGCGCTCACGGAGTCGCGCCCAGCGGAGCCGCGTCCGGTTGTGCGCCGTGCGCGACACAGCCGTTCCGAGTCGCCGGCCGGTCGTCGCCTGGCGCTCGTCGGCCGGGTGCCGGCGCGGCATCAGGATCGGTAATTCGCGTTGCAATCGCAAAAGCCCTTTGGTAGGAAGCGCCGTAGTCGTGAGGCGTAGGCAGGTCGTCCGCAGAAAAAGGCCGTGGCGCAGTTCGCCGCGGCTTCGTTGTATGTGGCAGAGCTCCTCCCTCGATGACGAGTCCCACGGACGAAAGGAGGGAGACAGCTTATGGCAGTTGGTCATGTGAAGTGGTTCAACCCTGAGAAGGGGTTCGGTTTCATCCGCCAGGAAAACGGCGAGGACGTGTTCGTGCACTACTCGGCGATCTCCGGTGAGGGATTCCGGACGCTCGAAGAGGGCCAGAAGGTGGAGTTCGAGATCACGAAGGGCCCGAAGGGTCTGCAGGCCTCCAACGTCACCAAAGCCGCCTAGCTCGCGTCGCGCGCCGCGCGGCGAGTAGGCTTACCAAGTCCGCCCCGGGAGGAATCCTCCCGGGGCGTTTTTGTTTTCGGCGTCTGCGCCGCTCCGCGGTGCCGTCGTGCGACCCGGACTCACACGACCCGCGCGCGTCCTTGCCGACGGGGCGTCGAGTGTGGTTTGCGGAGTCGACGCATGAACGATCTCGGTCGACACACGGTCTTCGAGCCGCTCCTCCCGGCGGCGCAAGCCGACGCGATGGTGCGCCTCTGCGAGCGCTTCGGTTCGTACAAGATGTACTCCGAGGAGCCGACGTTCGAAGGCATCGGCAAGGGGCTCCCGGCACGTTGGGACGCGGCGCGGAACTTCGTCCGTACCGGCGGCCGTTTCGCGCGCACGGAGCCGCTGCACGTGCTCGCATCGCGGACGAACTACTTCCGCGAGACGTACGCCTACGGCGACGAGGTGCGGATCGCCGGGATCGAGCCGTTTCTGCGGCACGAAGGCCTCGTCGAGGCGGCGCGACGACTGTACGGCCGCCCGGTGATCGAGCCGGCGATCGTCTACGCCAATCTCCTCGTGCCTGGCCAGGAGCTCGCCGTGCACACCGACGTGCCCGAGTTCCGCGGCGTGAGTCGCCTGCGCCATCCGCAGTGGCTGCTCGTCGTGATGCGGCACTCGGGTCTGTTCGAGGAATGGCGGATGCCGATCGCCACCGCGGTGTCGTGGTTTCACGACTGTGCCGGCGGCGAGTTCGCGTTCTATCCCGACGGCCCCGACGCGCCGCCGGTCGCGCATCCGGTCCGTTTCAATACCGCGATTCTCCTCGACACCGACACGATCTTTCACGGCGTCGATCGCGTCGCGGAGACGTCGGAGACCGTCGACCGTCTCAAGCCCGGCATGCACCTGCGCTTCGCGGGCGGCGACACCTGGTCCGTCGAGGACGCGGAAGGAACGTCCGTCGCACTCTACCATTGGCGCGATCTGCGCTTTTCGGTGTCGTGGAAAGCGTACTGCTTTCGCGACGCGGCGGAGCGCCGCGCCTGGCGGACGCGCGCCGACGATCTGCGCGTCGAGGACGTCGTCGATCGGCTCGTCGACGATCTGCGCGCGCGCGGCCGTATCGAAGGTGAGCGTCCCGGCGACCTGACGCTCGTCGATCTCTTGATCGACGAGTACGTACGCTTTCCCGCGCCCGCGGCACGGTGACGTCGCGCGCGAGGTCGCGAGCATTCTGCCGCGCGCGCCTCGGCGTCGCAGCGGGGACGACTTCGGAATCGGCGGTCAGCCGATCGCACCCGTCTCGCGGAGCCGCGTCATCTCGTCCGGCGAGAGTCCGAGAAGATCCCGCAGCACGCGATCCGTGTGCTCGCCGAGGAGCGGTCCCGGCGCGGCGACGAACCCGGGTGTCGCATCGAGGCGCGCGGCGATGCCGTCGAGCGTCACGGTGTCGCCTTCGGGTGTCGCGACGTGCGTCCAGTAGCCGCGCGCGGCGAGCTGCGGATTGCGCGTGCAGAGGTCGACGGCGTCGGCGACGACGCCGGCCGGGATGCCCGCCCTCTGCAGGCGCTCCATCAGCTCGGTCGCATCGCAGGTACGCGTCCACGCGGCGAGCTCGCCGTCGAGCACGGCCGCCCGCGCGACTCGTCCAGTCGCGGTCGCGAGCGTCGGATCGCGCATCCAGTCGGGATCGCCGAGGAGGTCGCGCAGCGCCGCCCACTGCGCGTCGTCGAAGACGGTGATCGCGCACCAGCGGTCGTCGCCGCGACAGGGATAGACGCCGTACGGCGCGGCCGCGCGCTCCTGCGATGCATTTCCGGGCGCGCCGACCGGCCGCGCGTTCACCGCCGCGTCGAGGAGCGCGGGGCCGACGAGCGCGCAGGTGTTCTCGAGCTGCGCCAGGTCGACGAGCTGCCCGCGTCCGCTGCGCGCGCGGTGGTGCAGCGCCGCGACTGTCGCCAGCGCCGCCGCGTGTCCCGCCGCCACGTCGGCGAAGGAGTAGCCCCAGCCCGCCGGCTCGTCGCCGTCACGCATCGCCGCCGTGAACCCCGCGAGCGCCTGCAACGTCGGTCCATAGCTGACGTAGTCGCGCTGCGGCCCCGTCAATCCGAACCCCGACATACTGACCGCGATGACGTCCGGCCGAATCGCCGCGAGACCGGCGTAGTCGAGCCCCCAGTTGCGCATGACGCGTGCACTGAAGTTGTCGATGACGACGTCCGCGCAGGCGACGAGGCGCCGCGCCAGCGCGAGCCCGTCGGGATGGTTCATCGCGAGCACGATGCTTTCTTTGCCGCGGTTGAGATTGCCGGTGAACCCGCCGCGACGCGTCCCGAAATCGAGCGCGTCGCGCCGCTCGACTTTGATGACCCGCGCGCCGTGGTCGGCGAGGAGTCGCGTCGCAAGTGGCCCCGCGACCACCCACGTGAAGTCGAGCACGACGATCCCGTCGAGCGCCCGCACGCGACCGTCCGCGTCCTCGGTTCGGGGCGCACTGGATTGCCCGGCGCCGCGGCGCACCGTCGTATCATCGTGACCCGGGCGCGAGTGCGGGCGCGGGGGTGGTCCCTGCACCCGTTCTGCGCACTGATCCTCATCGCGCAGGTCGGGTGCAAGGACCACCTCCGCGCCCGCACTCGCGCCCGCGCATCCCGATGACGCGAAAGGCTCGCCGGTCGCCGCCGTGATCGCGCGCGCGTCGAGCCCCGACGCGGCGAGCACCTCCGCGGTGTGCTCACCGAGGAGCGGCGGCCGCCGGCGGATGCGCCACGGCGTCGCCTCGAAGACGCACGGCGCGCCCGGGTAGCGGATCGTCACGCCGAGCTCGGGGTGGTCGACCGGGACGAAAAAGCCGCGCGCGGCGAGCTGCGGATCGTCGAGCTGCGCCTCCGGCGGGCGCACGATCGCGTATGGGATGCGCCGCAGCTGCGCGCCGTCCATGATCTCGGCGACGGTGTGATCCTTCACCCAGCCGTCGAGGACGTCGAAGAGATGCTCGGCGTGGACGCGGCGATGGTTGAAGTCCTCCCACTCCTCGCCGACGAGATCCTCGGCTTTGCCGTCGGCGGCGACCCATTCGACGAGCGACGTCCAATCGCCGAGCGTGCAATGCAGAACGTGGCCGTCGCGACAGCGGCCGACGCGGAAGTAGCGCGTCCAGTGCAGGCTGCCGCCGCGGCGGTGGACGGTGCCGTTCTGATGGAAGAAGGGCGCCGCGTGCTCGACGCACGCCGCCGTCGCCTCGAGGACGCTGACGTCGACGTGCTGCCCGCGGCCGAGGTGCGGCCGCGCGTAGAGCGCACAGAGGATTCCGATCGCCGCCGTCAGCCCGGCGCAGTGGAACCCTTGGGGGCCGAGCGGGTGGAGGGGCGTCGCGTTCGGAAAGCCGTTCACGTACACCATGCCCGCGAGCGCGGCGGCGACCAGCTCCGATCCGCCGCGGTCGCGCCACGGCCCCGTCCGTCCGAAGGGCGTGATCGACGCGACGACGAGACGAGGATTGCGTGCGGCGAGCGTCTCGTAGTCGAGATTGCGGCGTGCCAGTGCGCCCGGGGCGCCGGTCTGGATGAGCACGTCGGCGCCCTCGGCGAGCACGTGGAACGCATCGCGACCGGCGGCCGACTCCAGGTCGAGCACGATCGAGCGCTTGCTGGTCGCGTAGTACCAGTGGAAGAGACTGCGATTGGGGTGCGGCTCATCCCGCCAGAACGGGCCGATCGTGCGCGCGCGCATACCGCCCGGCGGCTCGACGGCGACGACGTCGGCGCCGAGGTCGCCCAGCAGCTTGCCGGCGAGCGCGCCGCTCTCGTCGGCGAGATCGAGCACGCGGAGGCCGTCGAGCGGTCCGCTGGAAGACGCGGCTTCAGCCTGCATCGCGAAGTGTGTTAGCGTGCGCGCGCGTCGCAGGCCACTCGCTCGGGGTCGTGACGCGGGGTGCATGAAGAGAGCAGCGGCGCAGCGACGCGCCCGCGCACCGGCATCGGCGGCAGCGACGCGAGGAGGACCCATGCGAACGCGCAGCAGCACGTGGATGAGCGCCGTCGGCGTGAGCGCGTGTGCCGCGACGGTACTCGGTGCGACGCTGGTGCGCGCCGGCAGCTCGGGGCGTCTCGACGGCGCGATCGTCGATCTCTCGTACGCGTACGACGACACGACGATCTTCTGGCCGACCGAGGAAGGCTTCAAGCTCGAACGCGAGCACGGCGAGGTGACCGACAAAGGCTACTACTACGCCGCGAACAAGTTCTGCACCCCCGAGCACGGCGGGACGCACATCGACGCGCCGCTGCACTTCAACGCGACCGGCAAGAGCGTCGACGCGCTGCCGCTCGAGCAGCTGATCGGCGAGGCGGTCGTCGTCGACGTGAGCGCTGTCGTCGCCGAGAAGCCCGACTACCAGGTGCGCGTCCCCGACCTGCGCGCGTGGGAGAGCGCCCACAGCCGGATTCCGCACCATGCGATCGTGCTGCTGCGAACCGGGTGGGGGAAGCGCTGGCCCGACCGCGCGACGTACCTCGGCACCGACGAGCGGGGTACGGCCGCCGTGGCGAAGCTGCACTTCCCCGGACTGCATCCCGAGGCGGCGCGGTGGCTGATGGGCGAGCGCGAGATCAACGCCGTGGGCATCGACACCGCGAGCATCGACTACGGACAGTCGACGATGTTCGAGACCCACGTCGCGCTCTTCGCGCAAGGTGTGCCCGCGTTCGAGAACCTCGCGAACCTCGATCGGGTCCCGGCGCGCGGCGCGACGATCGTCGCCCTCCCGATGAAGATCCGCGGCGGCAGCGGCGGCCCGCTCCGCATCATCGCAATCGTCCCGCCCTGAACTATTCCGGCAATCATGCTGGTGTCTTGCGCGGCCGGCCGGGACTGGGTCGAGTTGCGAGCGAGACGAGGCGCGAGGGAAGTGAGCAGCGCAGGCGTAGCAGCGCTACGCCGAGCAGCGGAGCGCCCGAGCAACGAAGTATCGCGACGCAAATCGGCCCAGTCCCGAGCAACGAAGTATCGCGAAGCAGATCGGCCCAGTCCCGATTGTCACTGCGACGAGGGCGCGCTAAGGGGGCCTGATGGACGTCAAAGCCGGCGCGCGCGAGCGCGTGAAGGATGCGACCCACGAGCTCCTGGCGCTCAGCCATCGCATCCACGCCCACCCGGAGCTCGGCTTCGAGGAGGAGCGCGCGGCGGCATGGCTCGGTGCCGCGCTCGACGACGCGGGGTTCGCGGTCGAGCGTGGCATCTGCGACCTGCCGACCGCGTTTCGTGCCCGCGTCGGCAACGGCCCGCTGCATCTGGCGATCTGCGCCGAATACGATTGCTTGCCCGCGATCGGCCACGCCTGCGGCCACAACATCATCGCCGCGAGCGCGGTCGGCGCAGCGCTCGCGCTCGCACGCGTCGCCGACGACGTCGGACTCACGGTGACGGTCGTCGGCACGCCCGCGGAGGAGGGCGGCGGCGGCAAGATCATGCTGCTCGATCGCGGCGCCTTCGCCGGCATGCACGCGGCGATGATGGTGCACCCGGCGCCGATCGACGTGATCGAGCCGCCGATCCTCGCGCTCACGCAGTTCGAGGTGCGCTACGCGGGGAAGGAGGCGCATGCGGCCGCGTTTCCCGAGTACGGCATCAACGCCGCCGACGCGCTCACGGTCGCACAGACGGCGATCGGCCTCCTGCGCCAGCACATCCGCTTCACCGATCGCGTGCACGGCATCGTGACGAAAGGCGGCGACGCGCCGAACGTCGTCCCCGCCGACACCTGCGCCAAGTACATCGTCCGTGCGCGCTCGCTGCGCGACCTCGACGAGATCCGCGGCAAGGTCATGCGCTGCTTCGAGGCCGGGGCGCTCGCGACCGGGTCGACGCTCGCCGTGCGCGAGGACCACTCGCCGTACGCCGAGATGCATCACGACCACGCGATCGCCGCGCACTACCGTCGCAACGCCGAGGCGCTCGGACGCTCGTTCCCCGAAATGGGGGCGGCGCTCGAGCGTACCGCCGGCTCCACGGACATGGGAAACGTCTCGCTCGCGCTGCCATCCATCCATCCGATGATCGGCATCGCATCGCTTCCGGCCGTGAATCACCAGCCGGAGTTCACCGCCCACTGCATCACGGAGGTCGCGGATCGCGCGGTCGTCGACGGCGCGTTGGCGATGGCGTGGACGGCCATCGACGTCGCCGGCGACGACGATCTGCGGCGTCGATTGCTCGAAAGGAGATGACATGCCGAAGCTGTACGGAATTGGCGCCTCACCGTTCGTTCGTAAGGTCCGCGTCGCGCTCGCCGAGAAGGGCATCGCGTACGAGCACGAGCCGACGATCCCCGTGAACGTCGGCCCGGAGTACAAGAAGATCAGTCCGCTCGGAAAGATTCCGGCTTACAGTGACGACAAGCACACGCTCGCCGACTCGTCGGTGATCTGCGCCTATCTCGAGCGCACGCACCCGCAGCCGCCGCTCTATCCATCGGATCCCTACGAGTTCGCGCGTGCGCTCTGGTTCGAGGAGTACGCCGACGGTGCGCTGGTGCAGATCACCGGCCCGAAGATCTTCTTCCAGCGCGTCGTGCAGCCGAAGTTCTTCAATCAAAAGTGCGACGAGAGCATCGTCCAGAAGGCGCTCGACGAGGAGCTGCCGCCGTACTTCGATTACCTCGAGAGCCAGGTCGGCGACGGCGGCGTCATCGCCGGCAATCACTTCTCGATCGGCGACATCGGCCTCGGCGTCCACTTCGTGAGTCTCAAGTTCGCCGGCGTCGGCGTCGATGCCAACCGGTGGCCGAAGCTCGCCCGCTACGTCGAGCACGTCCACGCGCGACCCTCGTTCAAGAAGGTCATCGAGGAAGAAGCGCCGCTCTTCAGTGCGTAAATGAGCTCTTCCACCCCCGAGCACGTGCGCCCGCTTCGGGCGCGCGTGCTGCGGTTCGTCGAGGAGCACGTGTACCCGGTCGAGCAGGTGCTCGACGACGGCTACTCGGAGGCGGCGCGCGCGACCATGGCCCGCCTCATGCGCGCGGCGAAGGACGCAGGCCTCTGGGCGCTCGGCCACCCGAAGGAGATCGGCGGTGGCGGGCTCTCCTTCCTCGACTACGTCTACGTCAACGAGGTGGTCGGCCGTTCCGAGCACGCGATGATCGCGCTCGGCACGCACTCGCTGCAGGACTCGATCATGCTGAACCTGCACGCGTCGTCGACGTGGCGCGAGCGCTATCTCCGGCCGCTCGTCGCCGGCGAGATCTTTCCGAGCTTCGCGATGACCGAGCCCGACGTCGCGAGCTCCGACCCGACGCAGCTGCAGACGTCGGCCGTCCTCGACGGCGACCACTGGGTGATCAACGGCCGCAAATGGTTCACGACCGGCGCGAACCGCGCCGCGTACACGACCGTCATGGTGCGCACCGAGCCCGACGCGCCGGCGCACGCCGCCTTCAGCATGATCATCGTGCCGACGGACACGCCCGGCTACGACATCCTGCGCGAGACGCCGGTCATGGGGATGCTCGGCGGCCATTGCGAGGTCGCGTACCGCGACGTCCGCGTGCCGCGCGAGAACCTCCTCGGCGAGCGCGGGCAAGGATTTCTGATCGCGCAGCAGCGCCTCGGACCGGGGCGGATCTTCCACTGCATGCGCTGGCTCGGGCAGGCGCAGCGCGCCTTCGACCTCATGTGCGAGCGCGCGAACAACCGCGTCGCGTTCGGCTCGACGCTCGCCGAGAAGCAGTCGATTCAGAACATGGTCTTCGAGACCGCCGCCGAGATCCAGGCGTGCCGTCTGCTCACGTTGGACGCCGCGCACAAGATCGACGCCGGCGATCCGGCGCGGGTCGAGATCGGCCTCATCAAGGTGGTCGGCGCGCGCATGCTGCACCTGGCGATCGACCGCGCGATCCAGGTGCACGGCGCGAAAGGCGTCACGTCGGACACGCCGCTCGAGCGCATGTACCGGAACGCGCGCTTCGGCCGCATCTACGACGGCCCCGACGAGGTCCATCAGATGACGGTCGCGCGGCGGCTGTTGCAGCAGTACCGCGACGGCGGCCGCTGGGACTTCGGCGATTGAGGCGGTGGCGATGTCGGTCGTCGAGGGCGATCCGTCGGGCGTACCGACTCTCGCAGCGCACTTCCGCGACATGGCCGCCAACAACCGCTGGAGTAACGCGCGCCTGCACGCGGCGTGCGCCGCGCTCGCGCCGCAGGAGTACGTCCGCGATCGCGGCGGGTTCTTCGGCTCGATCCACGCCACGTTGAGCCACATCGCCGTCATCGACGAGTGGTATCTCGCCGGCCTCGAAGGGAAGCGCGCCGGACGGGTCGACTACACGGCCGTCGTGCACGCGACGTTGGCCGACGTCACGCGCGCGCAAGAAGCGGCGGACCGCCGTCTTCTCGCCTTCTGCGACGTGCTCACGCCATCGCGCCTCGGCGCGGTCGCGGAGTGGAGCGACGCCGACGGCGACGTCCACGCCGAGCCGGTGCATCTCGTGCTGGCGCATCTCTTCGTCCATCAGATCCATCACCGCGGGCAGGTCCACGATCTGCTGCTGCACGCCGGGATCAGGCCGCCGCAGCTCGACGAGTTCTTTCTTCGCGGGGACGCGCCCCGGCGCGCCGAGGAGCTCCGTCGCCTCGGCCTCGAAGATCCGACCGCGCCGCGCAGCCGATGAGCGCCCGCGGGCCGACGGAGGAGCCCCCGGCCGCTACGGACGCCGCCGCAGTGATCCGAGAGTACGATGCGGCACGGGACGCGCTGGGTCTCCGCGCCTGCTTCGTCGATCTGCAGGAATTCGAACGTTCGCTCGAACCGGATCTTCCCCCCGGCGCGGCCGTCGCCGACGCGTATCTGCGCTGGATGCTCGACCGCGGCGCGACGTGGGACGGCGCGGTCTTCGTCGCGACCGTCGGCGACGCGGTCGTCGGATTCGTGTCGGTGTGGGCGCGGGTTCCGCAGGAGGAGCTCGACGAGCCGCCCGGCGAGTACGCGGCGATCTCCGACTTGGTCGTCCGGCCGGCGTTTCGCCGCCGCGGCCTCGGCCGCAGGCTGCTCACGGAAGCGGAACGCTACGCGCGGACGCGCGGCGCCGCGACGCTGAAGATCGGGGTCCTCACCCGCAACGTCGGCGCGCATCGGCTGTACGAGCGCGTCGGCTTCTCCGACTATCGCGTGCAGATGACGAAGCGCCTGTGATTGACGAGGACGGCTGCGCCGATGTCGTCATCGCCGCGGAGGGCCCGCGGACGATCGACGCCGGGGCATTGATGGCCGAGCTCGATGCCGATCTTCACGTGCGGTATCCGGCGACGAGCGTCCACGGCGTCGACGTCGCCGTGCTCGCGACCCGGCAGCTATCTATGCGAGCGTGTTACATGAATCGAGGTGTGCGACCGGATCTTCGGATGGATTCGGACGGGTCAGGTCGTCGTCTCCTCACCCGGCGCGCGTTTGGTAGCAGCATTGCGACCAGACCATCGGCGTGAATTTCCACCCACCGGTGAGCGGTCGGTTCGATCCCCGTGAGCAAGCGCGCTTCCGGGGCATTCACGTATATGAGCGACGCTGCGCCGACCATCACGTAGTGGAAGAATCTGTCCTCGATCGGTGCTGCTATCCCCACTTCGCGCAGACGGTGCCACAGTGGGCGAAGCGTGTTGTACAGCGGCTTCACGTGCCGCTCCGTCATCCACGTGAGCCGACCGCTCTCCGCGGTCGCTTCGTGCACGATGATTCGGTTCAGCTCGGGACGTCGCGCCGCAAAGCGGACGAAGCGACGAATGATCTCCGCAAAGGTTACGGCGATCTCCGCCACGTCACCGAAACCGCCGTCACGTATCGTCCCGATTGCGAGTCCTCGCATCGCACGGCCGAGCTCGGCAAAGAGGTGGTCCACCGCCGCGGTCCAAAGCGCCTCCTTCGATGCGAAATGGTAGTTGATCTGCGGCTGGTGCGCCCCGATCCGCTGGGCGATCGCACGCGTGGAGGCGCCGTCGAATCCCTTGGCACCGAACTCCGCGAGCGCAGCATCGAGCAGGCGCTCACGAATGTCCTCACGCACCGTCCGGGCGCGCCGGGTCCTGCGCTTCGCTTGCGTCATCGTAACAGGTAGTTTATTATCAACCGATAATATACCACAAGGGAGGACGATTATGCAGCTCTTACCCTTGGCCTCAGAACCCTTTGTCGCCCCGACTGACCGCGACATGCTCCCATCCGAACGGCGGGAGTTCGTGCGCACGCACCGCACGTGCGTCTTCGGCTATCCGCGGCGTGCCGACGGCCCGTCGATGTCGATCGTCTATTACATTCCGACCAACGACGACGAGCTACTGATCTCGACGATGGGCGGTCGCGCGAAGGCGAAAGCAGTCGCACGCACTGGGAAGGTGAGCCTCTGCATCCTCGACGAGCACTGGCCGTTCGCGTACGTCCAAGTCTATTGCGACGCACGGGTCGATACCGACCCGGATCTCGTCGTCGACGTAATGATGGCGGTCGCCGGACGGATGTCAGGACAGCCGCTTCCGGCGGGAGCGCGGCCCGTCGTGCAGGCGATGGCGAAGGACGAGGGCCGGGTCGTGATTCGCTGCCGTCCATATTCGACGTTCGCACAGCCGCCGCGGCATCTGTACCGCAATGATCAGGCAGAGCGGATCACCCACTGGATCACGGCAGCGATGCCGTGGGACGCGCACGACGAGGGGCGTTCACTGCCGTGAAGCGACGACGACACGACGTCGATCCGAACGACCACTGATCGCCGGAACAGCCGAGCGTGGACGGCCCGAAAGCGAACCGGACGCTTTGGCCGAATTGGGGACGGAATCTACCCGACGCGACGCGTCAGGGAGACGCGGCAAGCCCGGCACCATCCATTTTGCTCATGGCCGCTGCTTTCCATGGAGATCGCATCCGCTTGCCTGTCGGTACCTATTCCAGTGCTTCTCGAACGCCTTCGCGTCGTCTTCTGGTGCGAGGCCGAACCGGCTGAGAGCAAGGATGGTTGCGCGCACCGGGACGTTCGCAGAGCCGTGGGTCATGGGAGCCTGACAGTAGGGGCACATCATGGTGGCTGTGGCGGGCTGCATGTCGCGCGACTCGCGAATGTGCTGCAGCATGCGGTCGAGACGATCACGGAGGGCGATCAGCACGTCCCAGACATCCCGGCTCGCCACTCAGTCCGCAACGCCTCAACCATCTCCGGAAACCACGTACGCTGTCGATCGCCTGCTGGCATTCAGGGGCCTCCGTCCGCGTGGGCCATGACGTCCGAGCTAATCGGCGACCAGCGGCCGCTGGCCGCCGGTTGAGCGAGGGGCCACTTCTTGGATCTCAGCTCGCTGCGGTGAGAGCGCGCGCCACGGCTCGCGGCTCGCGATCGATCACGAGGAGGTAGGCGCGGGCTGGTCCGTCCGGCTGTGCGCGCCCCTGCTCCCAGTCCTGCAGGGTCCGGAGGTTGAGCCCGTAGCCCGCGGCGAAGGCCGCCTGTGACAAGCCGCTCCGCCGACGGATGGCTTTGATCTCATCGGGCGACAGCGTCACACGCTGAAACTCCGCGAGGCGCCTACGCGCGACAGGCCGCGCATCTCGGTCGCTACGCGCGCGGGCGACGAGCTCGGCTTCCTTCATCGCCGCGAGGCGCTTCCACTCGGTCCTGCCCTTCAGCCGCACCGAGCGCCCGCTGGCGAGCCTCCGTCGCGGCTTGCCGTCAGCGCCGAGCACAACTTTCGAGATACGTTCTGCGCTCATCTTTGCTCACCTCCGTGCGGAAATCACGCGTCGTGCCTCGCCGCGCCGCGTGTACACACAACGATAGCACCTGCTCGCCCACACGGCCGACCACCTGACGTCGTTCCTCGCGGTACCCACGTCGCTTATCGATCCGCTCGATTCGCCGTGGGTCTGCGAAGACCTCCAGAGCATCCACGAAGTCGACACCGTGCTTGACGAGGTTGGCGTCCCGCTTCGCCTCATCCCACTCGAACACCGGAAGTTAGTATACGGGATATCCGTAGTGCGTAAGGCCGGTCCCAGTGACGTCATTGTCGTACCGATCTCCAGCGTGCGACACGACGCGCCGATGCACGTGCGGCTACGCGCGCGGGAGGGTGGGCTCCCACAGCCGTCGATGGCGAAGTGTGAGCAGGTGACCACCCTCCGGCGCGACCGCCTCGCCTCGCAGCCACTCGGTGGGACGCTGGCCGGTGCGCGGATGGTCGAAGTGGAGAAGGCGATCCTTCGCGCGATCGGTGTCCCCGTGGCGTAGGCGCCCACGTTTTGGGGAGCGCACAAAGGTCTGGCGCTCGACGGTATCGAGGCGATCGCGGGCGAGCGCGGTTGGACGACGCTCCGCCTCGAGACCGGGACGCGACAGCCGGAGTCGCTCGCGCTCTACGCGTCCGCGGGCTATCACCAGATTTCGTGCCTCGGAGAATACGCGACCGATCCTTACGGCGTCTGCTTCGAGAGGCGCCTCGGAGCCGCGAAGACGTGAGGGCCACCGCCCGTCCGATCCGTGCGACGCGCGGCGAGCGCGACGCGATCGTCGATCGCACCTGCCGCGCGCGACGCCGTCACATCGGTGCGGCGCTCCTCGTGTTGTTCGCGTGCACGCCCGCGCGCTCCGAACAGACCGGGACGCAGCCCGCGCCGCCGCGCGGCGTTCGCGAGGCGCGGTGCCCGCCGACGATCACCGTCGACGAGCGGGTGCCCGAGCACCCGCCGGGCTGGACGGTCACGCAGCGCAAGACCGGCCATGCCATGGTGGGCGTCACGTTCTACGACGGTCCGCCGTCGGGTGGCGCGTCGCTCGTCTACGACGATACCGCGACGAGCGGTGACGAGTGGATCGCGACCTGGCACTTCACGCCCGGGTCGAAGACGTTCTGGATCGAGTGTCGCTACGAGGGCACGACGATGCAGCTCGCGCGCCCGTTGCCGCCGACCGTCACCGTGTGTCGGGTCGCGTACGACAAGCGCATCGTCACCGATCCGCGCCATGACGAGGTGCGGCGCCTGGCGTGCGAGTGAGTGATGCGCGAGATTCACACCGAGATCGAGATCGCCGCCGGCAAGGACGCGGTGTGGAGCGTCCTCACGGACTTCGCGGCGTATCCGGATTGGAATCCCTTCCTGCATACGGTGGCGGCGGAGCTGCATCCCGGTGCGGCTGTCGCGATGACGATCGTAGTCGGCACGCGGACGTTCGAGGGTGACGCGCGGATGCTGCGCGTCGTGCCGGAGCGCGAGATGCGCTGGGCAGGGCCGATCTCGCGCCTCAAGGGAATCGTCTTCCGCGGCGAGCACTACTTCATCCTCGAGGAGCTCGCGCCCGGCCGCGTCCGCTTCCTGCACGGTGAGCATTTCGGCGGGCTGTCGCTGCCGCTCATCGGCGGCTGGATGGGTCGCACGCTCGCGCCGGCATACGTGGCGATGAACGTCGCCTTGAAGCGTCGCGCGGAAACCGCGATCGCCGCGGCGCGCTGACGCCGGCGTCACGACCGCCGGCGCACGCCGACCGCCGTCGGATCGGCACCGCACCCGCGTCGCCGATCGCGATCGTCCGCTGACGGCTCGCCTCGCGTTTGCCTAGCGATCCGGCGCGGGCGAGGATCGACCCTCGTGACGCTCGCTCGTGGATGGTGGCGCCGGTGAGAGGTGGACGCGCGAGCGCCCGTCCGGCGCTGCGCGCGCTCGCGAAGCACGTCGGCATCCTGCCGGAGTACGTCGATCAGACGGGCGTGGTGCGCCGCGCCTCGGACGCGACGCGCGCGGCGCTCCTCGCGGCGATGGGCCTCGACGTCGCGACGGAACGGCGCGCGCACGCGACGCTCCTCGGGCTGCAGACCACGGCTGCCGAGCAAACGCTCGCGCCCGCGCGCGTCGTCGCGGCGGTGCACGCGCGCGTCCTGCCGCTCGGCGCTCGGCGCCCGCGGACCGGGCGCGTACGGTGGCGGCTCGAGGTGACGGACGAGCACGGCGACACGCGGCACAGCGAGGGAACGGCGCGCGCCGCCGACCTCGCGCGCGGCCTCCGTCTGCCGGTCGCGCCGCGACCCGGCTACTACCGGGTCGCGCTGCAGCTCGCCGCGGCAGGTACCGAGCGCACGGCGGAGCAGATGCTCGTCGTGACACCCCGCCGCTGCACGCGACCGGCGGATCTCGATCTGGGCGCACGCGGCGCCTACGGCCTGCTCGCGAACCTCTACACGCTGCGCAGCGCCCGCAACTGGGGCGCCGGCGACTTCACGGACCTGTGCGATCTCGTCGCCTTCGCCGGCGCGCACGGCGCGGCGTTCGTCGGCGTGAACCCGCTGCATGCGCTCGCCAACGTCGGCGACGAGATCAGCCCGTACAGCCCGCTCAGCCGTCTCGACCGCAACCCGCTCTATCTCGACGTGACGGTGGTGCCCGAGCTTCTCGAGTCGGGGGCGGCGCAAGCGCGGCTCGCGCAGCCGGACACGCGCGCGCGCATCGCGGATCTCCGCGCGACCGATCGCGTCGACTACGGCGCGGTCATGGAAGAGAAGCACGCCGTCCTGCGCGAGCTGCACCGGACGTTCGCGGCGCGCCATCGCGGACGCGGCACGGCGCGCGGCGACGCGTACGAGCGCTTTCTGGACGCCGAGGGCGAGAGCCTCGTCGACTTCGCGACGTTTTGTGCGCTCCGCGACGAGCTCAGCGCACGCGATCCGGCGGCGCGTGATTGGCATCGCTGGGAGGCCCGGTATCGCGATCGCCTGTCACCGGGAGTCGAAGCGTTCCGCGCCGCCAACAGCGAGGCCGTCGATTACCATTGTTACCTGCAGTTCGAGCTCGACCGGCAGCTGACCGCGGTGGCGGAGCATGCGCGCACCGCGGGACTCGCGCTCGGCGTGTATCAGGACTTGGCGCTCGGATCATCGCCGAGCGGCGCCGACCCGTGGATGTTTCCCAAGCTCTTTCTCGAGGGCGGCGTCAGCATCGGCGCGCCGCCCGATGCACTCGGGCCGCTCGGCCAGAACTGGGGCCTGCCGCCGATCGATCCGACGGCGCTCGCGCGCGACGGCTATCGCTATTGGATCCATCTCGTGCGCGCCGCGTTCTGCCACGCCGGAGCGCTCCGCATCGACCACGTGATGGGACTCTTCCGCCAATTCTGGATTCCGCCCGGCCGCCCGGGATCCGACGGCGCGTACGTACGGATGCCCGCGGACGATCTGCTCGGCATCCTCGCGCTCGAGAGCGCGCGGGCGCGCGCGCTCGTGATCGGCGAAGATCTCGGCACCGTGCCCGCGGGGCTGCCGCGCGAGATGGCGCGCTGGGGACTCCTGTCGATGCGCGTGCTCTACTTCGGCCGCGACGCGCGCGGCCGATTCCTGCCGCCGCGTCGCTATCCGGCGCGCGCCCTCGTCTGCGCCAACACCCACGACATGGCGCCGCTCGCGGGCTACTGGCAGGGACGTGATCTCGTGCTGCGCCGCCGCGCCGGACAGATCACGACCGACGCCGCCCTGGCGGCGGCGGAGCGCAGCCGCGAAATCGGCCGCGCGGCGCTCGTGCGGGCGCTGCGCGACGAGGGCGTACTGCGCGCGCCACCGCCTCTGGAGCATCCGCGGCGCGATCGGCGCGACGCGAAGGCAGCTCGCGGCGGGCATGCGTCGGATGCCGATCGCTGCGGCGCGGCGGCGTCGGCCGGCGAATTGGCCGACGAGGAATCGACAGTCGCGGCGCCGTCGACCGGCGAGCTGTGCGCCGCCGTGCACACGTTTCTCGCGCGCACGCCGGCGGTGCTCGTCGGCGTGTCGCTCGACGACCTCACCGGCGAGGTCGACCCGGTCAACTTGCCCGGGGTCACGCTCGACGTCTATCCGAGCTGGAGCCGCAAGATGCGGTGCTCGGCCGATGCGCTCGCGCACGATCCCGCCATCGCAGCCGCGCTCGGCGAGGCACCGCGGCTCCGCGGCCGCGCACGTCAAACGGGCCGCAGCGTTACGGCGCGACCGTCTCGATCTCGCCCGCGAGCGCGAAGTCGCGCTCGGTGAGCCCGCCCGCCGAGTGCGTCGAGATCGTGAGCGTCACCCGATCGTAGCGCACCAGGATGTCCGGATGGTGATCGGCCGCGTCGGCGATCGCCGCGACCTTGTCGACGAACGCGATCGCGGCGGCGAACGTCGGGAAGCGAAACATGCGCTCGATCGCGTCACCGGCGAGCGCCCACCCGGGAGCTTTTGCCAGGCGCTCCTGGATCTCCGCGTGTGCGAGTCGTGCCATCCCGTTGCTCCTCAGCGTGCCTGGCGTGCCATGTCGGAAGCGACCGCCTCCGGACTGGTCGCCGCCAGGACGCGAAAGTCGTCGTAGTCGGCGACCGCGCGCGACCGCGTGTTGTCGGCGTCGGTGAGCAGCGCGATGCCTTGCGGCTCCGGCGGCTCCGATTGGAAGAGCCGGCGGTAGTCGTCGGCGACGTTCACCGTCTCCGTTTTCCACGTGCCGCGCTCCGCGGCGCCGCTCTCGAGAACGATGATCCGCGCGTTCGGGTAGAGGGGGCTCGGAAGCGCGGTTCCCGCCGGCTCGGCGGTGCTCCACACGTACTTCAGCGCGCGCGGCAGCAGGCCGCCGAGACCGCCTTTGAAGACGACGTACACGCCGGCCGCGGAGTCGTTGGTGGCGGCCGCGCGCTCGTCGCCGCCCGTCGGCAGCTCGGCGACGCGCCAGCGCCAAGAGAGAAGCGGGTAGTCGTGCAAGCGAAACGTCACCGGAAGGCCGATCTGCACCGAGTCCGCTTGCGCGACCGCGTGCAGATACTGGCCGCCGTTCTCGCGCACGATCTGATACACGCGCGCCGCGCTCGCGCCGTCCGACCGCGACTTCCACCCGGTCGGGAAGCATGCAGCGGCCTCGCCGTCGAAGTCGTCGAGGGTTAGCGCATCGCCCGACGGCACCGCTGCCCGCGCCCGTTGTGGAGCTCGGACGGCGACGAGGAGCGGGAGCGCGAGTGATGCGAGCGCGAACGATCGGATGGAGACGCGCATCACGTTCGTCATGCCTACTCGGCGTCCCGCAGCGAGGCAAGTATGGTTCGACGCGCCGCGCGTTCACCCGTACGGCGTCGCCGGCGGGTGCGCGTTCGTTGCTGTTCGGCCATGCAACGTCCGGTATGATGGATGCATGGCCCGACTCCGTTCTTCTCGTAGCTCCGCGACCGACGCCCTGATCACGCAGTTTCTGGAGCACGCGGGCGAGCTCGCCCACCCGCGCCAGGAGCAATACGTGCGCGAGATTCTCATCACCGTCATGCGCCTCGTCCGCGACCAGGCATCGCTCGGCGACCTGAAGCTCATCAACACGGCGCTGAAGGAGATGCGCTACGCCTTCAAGGTATTCGCGCCGTACCGCCACGTCCGCAAGGTCAGCACCTTCGGCTCGGCTCGCACCGAGGAGACGTCGCCCGTCTATCGTCAGGCGAAGGAGTTCGCGCAGCGGATCTGCCGCGAGGGGTACATGCTGCTGACCGGCGCCGGCAACGGCATCATGCGCGCCTGTCAGGAGGGGTCCGGGCGCGACCGCAGCTTCGGGGTCAACATCCGCTTGCCTTTCGAGCAGGAGCCGAACGAGTTCATCTCGCGTGATCCGAAGCTGATCTCGTTCAAGTACTTCTTCACGCGCAAGCTGATGTTCATCAAGGAAGCGGACGCGATCGTGCTCTTCCCGGGCGGCTTCGGCACCCACGACGAGGGGTTCGAGTCGTTGACGCTCGTGCAGACCGGCAAGTCGCGGCCGATGCCGATCGTATTTCTCGACGCCCCGCGCGGGACGTACTGGAAGACGTGGAAGCGCTACGTGCAGGACCACCTGCTGCGCTGCGGTCTCATCTCGCCCGTCGACATGCGCCTCTTCAAAGTGACCGATCGCATCGACGTCGCGATCGACGAGATCCGGACCTTCTACCGCGTCTACCATTCGTCGCGGTACGTCGGCGACCGTTTCGTCATTCGCCTGAGCGCGCCACTGTCGCCGGCGATCGTCGCCGAGCTCAACGACGAGTTCCAAGACATCCTGAAGGACGGCGTCTTCGAGGTCGGCGCGGCGCTTCCCGAGGAGGAGGGCGAGCCCGAGATCGCCCACCTGCCGCGTCTCGTGTTCCGCTTCAACCGCCTGAGCTTCGGACGGCTGCGCGTGATGATCGACCGCATCAACCGCGAGGGGCCGGCGACGGCCGAGCTTCCCCCCGCCAGCCATACCGCGGAGGGCGGTCTCGTCTGAGACGCCGCCGCCGACGCGCTCTCGTGTGTGACGACCGTCAGCGGGTGCGCACGCGGCGCGATCCCGCGGCGGCGATGCGGTACACCGAGGTGGGCGGCGAGGACATGCCCGACTCCGCAGCGAAGAACGGAGGCTGGCTAGCCACGCCGTGCCGGTGTGGTACCGACGAAGAGCGATGACGGAGCGCGCAGAACGGCGGCTGGCGGCTGTTGCGTTCGTATCGGCGTTCCTGCTGCGCGTCGTCTACGCATTTCGTTACCGCGTCGATACCGACGAGCCGCAGCATCTGCACGTCGCATGGGGGTGGGCGCATGGGCTCGTCCAATACCGCGACGTGTTCGACAACCACATGCCGCTGTTTCATCTCGTGATGGCGCCGCTCGTCCGTCTCGTCGGCGAGCGTGCCGATATCGTGTCGGTCATGCGGCTCGTGATGCTGCCGCTGTACGCGTTCACGCTGTGGTGCACGTATCGACTGGGGCGGCGGCTCTTCTCGGCGCGCACGGGCCTGTGGGCGGCGCTGCTCGTCGCGTGGCTGGCGCCGTTCTTCCGCTGCTCGCTCGAGTTCCGCGCCGACGACTTGTGGGCACCGCTCTGGCTGCTCGGGCTGGTGATCGCCATCGAGGGCGAGCTGTCGCCTGCACGCGCGCTCGCCGCCGGGCTCGTCGTCGGCGCGGCGATGGGCGTGTCGATGAAGACGCCGCTGCTGATCGCGTCACTCGCCACGGCTGCCGCGGTCGCGGTCGCGTTTCGTCCGCCGCGTCCCGCGCCGCGATCGCTGGCGACGCTCGGAGCGCGGGCGATGCTCTTCACGCTCGGTGTGGCGGTGGTGCCGGCAGCGCTCGCCGCAGGCTTCGCTGCGCTCGGTGCATGGGACGCGTTCGTCTATGGCACGATCCGCCACAACCTCGTTTCGCATCTCGGGACGTGGCGACGCGGACCGGTGCACTTGCTGCTGTTCCCGGCGATCCTCGGTCTCGGCGTGACCGCCGCGTCGATCGTGTCGCGGCGGACGGAGGACGCCGCGCTCGCGCGCCGTCGTGTCACCGTGTTGCTCGCTGCCGTCGCCTATGCGAGCGCGCTCGCGGGCCTGTGGCCCCTCATCACACGCGAGGACTACCTGCCGTTCTATCCGATCGTCGCCGTCGCCGTTGCCGCGGCGGCCGTGGCGATCGCGCGGCTGCCGGTCCGGGGGCTCACGTGGGTGCCGGTCGCGCTCCTCGTGGTCGTGGTCGCGGACCAGATCATCGGCGCGCCACCGTGGCAGAATCGTGCCGAGGAGCAGACGCTGTTTCTCGCCGACGTCCTGCGCCTCACGCGCCCCGAGGATTCGATCTTCGATCTCAAAGGGGAGACGGTCTTTCGGCGGCGCGCGTTCTACTGGGGGCTGGAGTACATCACGAAAGTCCGCCTCCAACGCGGGCTCATCGCCGACTCGATTCCCGAGGCACTGGTCGCGCACGCGACGCACGTGGCGACGCTCGATTGCGGTCAGCTGCCGCGGCGCGGCCGCCGTTTTCTCGCCGAGCACTACGTCCAGGTCGGTTACTTGCGGGTGGCAGGAGAGCGCGTACGGTGCGTTCCCGACGAGCCGACGCCATTCACGATCGGCGTTCCCGGCGTCTACCGCGTCGTGGAGGATCGCGGTGCAGCCCCGCTCGCGGACGGCGTGCCGCCTGGCACGTCGCGGGTCGAGGTCGACGATGAAGAGGTGGGCGCCGGTCGGTTTCTCGCACCCGGCTCGCACGCGCTGCGCGCACCCGCGTGCAGTGCGCCACTCGTCGTCGTCTGGGCGCCCGCCGTGGAGCGCGGCTTCCTGCCGGTCTCGGTGGAAGGCCAGGAGGTGGCGTGGCACACCCCCTGAGGCTCGACCCTTCAGGGCAGCGGTCGACTTCGGGCCGTCAGCTCAGGGCGGCTTTTGGCTCGCTCGCGACGTCGTTGGCGGCGAGGAGCGCGCGCAGCAGCTCGGCGAGCGTCAGCACCTCGTGGTTGACGCGGACGAATGCCTCGACGGCCTGCAGCCATTCCGCACGCATGCGCTGCTGGTCACGTTCCGGAAGATCCGGATTCAACGTGACGACCTTGCGCATCCCGTCGAGTAGGCCCTCCGACACTCCGTAGAGATGGCGGGCGATGTCGTTGAACGTCGTGGTGTCGATGACCATTGCCACTCGAAGCTCCAAGAAAGATGCCATGGCGTGATCGCGTATCGTCGCGTCAATCCAGGCGCGAGGGGACTTCACGGCGTCGTCCTGGAACGCAAATCTGCGCGACGACGGGACGGCCTTGCACGGGTGCGAGCGGCGTCGTCCGAACGGCCGCCCGTATGCTCGACACGTCGAACGTCGTCCCGCTATAGCGCTCGCTCCCGGATGAAGGGGATAGGCGCAGGGCCTCCGGCACGGCCCGGCGGTCACCCGCTCGCGGCGCTGCGCTCGCTCGTGCCGTGGTGGCTGCGCTGGTACGTCGTCCCGCGCATGGCGCGGCAAGTGGCGACGCCGGAGGAGGCGCGTGTCGCGGTCGACGCGCTGGCCGCGATGCGTCCCGACGTCATCAAGGTCGTGGTCGATGCCGTGCCGCTCGGGGGGCCGATCCTCGCGCCCGACGTGCTGCGCGCGATCGTCGCCGAGGCGCGCGCGCGCGGTCTGCGGACGGTGGCGCACATCGGCACCGTCGCCGACGCGCTCGAGGCGGCCGACGCCGGGGTCGCTGCATGGATGCACGGCGTATACAAGGAGCGCATCCCCGACGAGGTGATCCCGCGCCTCGCCGCGGCGGGAATTCCGGAGGTGGCGACGCTCACGGTCTTCGACAGCTACGCCGATTTGTACGAGGGACGCCGCGAGGCGACGGCGCTCGAGCGCGAGACCGTGCCGGCGCGCATTCTCGACGCGTTCGTCCCCGTCCCGGCGAACGGCCGACCGGCGGAGTTCGAGACATTCTTCGCCCTCGTCGCCGCGACGCGCTTCCTCGGCGGCACCGAGCTTCCGCGCCATCCCATACGGACGGACGCCTCGTGATCATCGGCCTCACCGGCGGCATCGGCGCGGGAAAGAGCGTGGTCGGCGGAATGCTCGCCGAGCTCGGCGCACTCGTCATCGACACGGATAAGGTCGGGCATCGCGTGTACGCTCCCGGCAGCGAGGGCTGGCGCCGGCTCGTCGACGCGTTCGGGGAGTCGATCGTCGCGTCCGACGGGACGATCGATCGCAAGCGCCTCGGCGCCATCGTGTTCGACGATCCCGCCCGCCGGCGCGCGCTGAACGCGATCGTGCACCCGCTGATCTTTCAGGAGGTGCTACACGAGATCGCAGAGCGTCGCGCGGCCGGCTTTTCCGGTCACGTCGTGCTCGAGGCGCCGGTGCTGCTCGAAGCGAAGGGCACAGGGCTCGTGGACCGTATCTGGCTCGTCACGGCGCCGCGCCGCGCGATTCACGAGCGTCTTGCGGGTTCACGCGACCTCACACCCGACGACATCGAGGCACGCATGGCGGCGCAGCTCTCCGACGACGAGCGCCGCGCCCACGCCGACGTCGTCATCGAGAACGACGGCGACCTCGCCGCCTTGCGTGCGCGCGTCGCCGCCGCGTGGTGTACGCTCGAGCCGCCGTCCGCATGAGGAGCCTGAACCACTCGGCATTGCGAGCGAGGGGTGAGATCGCCATCCCGCCTCGGGCCCGGTCGTCTCACGCATTGACGTGATTGCCTACGTCACGCCCTTCCGTATTCATCTCCTGCTGGTCTCGTGCCGATTCTAGATGTAATCGAGCTCAGCTCCACGTCGAGGAAGAGGAGACCGTGATGAGAGTCAACGGCACTACCAGCCGCGGCCGGCGGGCGAAGAACGGGCGCCCGCTCGCAACTCCCGTGCTGCCCGCGGCGCCAGCGCTGGCACGCACCAACGGCGGGAACGGAACGGCGCGCGCCGCCGGCGACGTCGACGAGGCGCAGCTGCTGCTCGCGCTCGCCGCGTTCAAGGAAGGCAACTTCGCGGTGCGGCTGCCGGTCGAGTGGACGGGCATCGCCGGCAAGATCGCCGACACGTTCAACGACGTGATCGAGCGCAACCAAAGGATGGCGAAGGAGCTCGAGCGGCTGTCCAAGGTCGTCGGCACGGAAGGGAAGATTCATCACCGCGCCTCCGTCGGCGAGTTCACCGGCGCGTGGGCGGACGCGATCGGATCGGTCAATACGCTCGTCGGCGATCTGGTGCACCCCACGAGCGAGATGGCGCGCGTCATCGGCGCCGTGGCGAAGGGCGATCTCTCGCAAGCCATGGCGCTCGATCTCGACGGCCGCTCGCTCGAGGGCGAGTTCCTCCGTGCGGCGAAAACCGTGAACCGCATGGTCGATCAGCTCTCCTCGTTCGCCTCCGAGGTGACGCGCGTCGCCCGCGAGGTCGGTACCGAGGGCAAGCTCGGCGGCCAGGCGAAGGTCGAGGGCGTCGCCGGCACGTGGAAGGACCTGACCGACAGCGTGAACTCGATGGCCGGCAACTTGACGGCGCAGGTCCGCAACATCGCCGCGGTCACGACCGCGGTCGCGAACGGCGACCTCTCGAAGAAGATCACCGTCGACGTGCGCGGCGAGATCCTCGAGCTGAAGGACACCATCAACACCATGGTGGATCAGCTGCGCTCGTTCGCCTCCGAGGTGACGCGCGTCGCCCGCGAGGTCGGTACCGAGGGCAAGCTCGGCGGCCAAGCCGACGTCCGCGGCGTCGCCGGCACATGGAAGGACCTGACCGACAACGTCAACTCGATGGCCGGCAACTTGACGGCGCAGGTGCGCAACATCGCCGCGGTGACGACCGCGGTCGCGAACGGGGACCTCTCGAAGAAAATCACCGTCGACGTCAAAGGCGAGATCAGCGAGCTCAAGAACACCATCAACACGATGGTCGATCAGCTGTCGTCCTTCGCGTCCGAGGTGACGCGCGTCGCGCGCGAGGTCGGCACTGAAGGTAAGCTCGGCGGCCAGGCCGACGTCCGCAGCGTCGCGGGCACGTGGAAGGACCTGACCGACAGCGTGAACTTCATGGCCGGCAACTTGACGGCGCAGGTGCGCAACATCGCCGACGTGACGAAGGCCGTCGCGACCGGCGACCTCTCGAAGAAGATCACCGTCGACGTCAAGGGCGAGATCCTCGAGCTCAAGAACACCGTCAACACGATGGTCGATCAGCTGCGCTCGTTCGCGTCGGAGGTGACGCGCGTCGCGCGCGAGGTCGGCACCGAGGGCAAGCTCGGCGGCCAAGCGGAGGTGCGCGACGTCGCCGGCACGTGGAAGGACCTGACCGACAGCGTGAACTTCATGGCCGGCAACTTGACGGCCCAAGTCCGCAACATCGCCGACGTGACGAAGGCCGTCGCCGCCGGCGACTTGGGCAAGAAGATCACCGTCGACGTGCGCGGCGAGATCCTCGAGCTGAAGGACACCATCAATACGATGGTCGATCAGCTCAGCTCGTTCGCGTCGGAAGTGACGCGCGTCGCGCGCGAGGTCGGCACTGAAGGCAAGCTCGGCGGCCAGGCCGACGTCCGCGGCGTCGCCGGCACGTGGAAGGACCTGACCGACAGCGTGAACTTCATGGCCGGCAACTTGACGGCGCAGGTGCGCAACATCGCCGACGTGACGAAGGCCGTCGCGACCGGCGATCTCGGCAAGAAGATCACGGTCGACGTGAAGGGCGAGATCCTCGAGCTGAAGAACACCATCAACACGATGGTCGACCAGCTCTCCTCGTTCGCCTCCGAGGTGACGCGCGTCGCGCGCGAGGTCGGCTCGGAAGGAAAGCTCGGCGGCCAGGCGGACGTGAAAGGCGTCGCCGGTACGTGGAAGGACTTGACCGACTCCGTGAACTCCATGGCCGGCAACTTGACGAGCCAGGTCCGCAACATCGCCGAGGTGACGACGGCGGTCGCGAACGGCGACCTCTCGACCAAGATCACCGTGCACGTGAAAGGCGAGATCCTCGAGCTGAAGAACACCATCAACACGATGGTCGATCAGCTGCGGTCGTTCGCGTCGGAGGTGACGCGCGTCGCGCGCGAGGTCGGCTCGGAAGGAAAGCTCGGCGGCCAAGCGGAGGTGAAAGGTGTCGCCGGCACGTGGAAGGACCTGACCGACTCCGTGAACTCGATGGCCGGCAACCTGACGACGCAGGTGCGCAACATCGCCGACGTGACCAAGGCGGTCGCCGCCGGCGACTTGTCGAAGAAGATCGCCGTCGACGTGAAGGGCGAGATCCTCGAGCTGAAGAACACCGTCAACACGATGGTCGATCAGCTCTCGTCGTTCGCCTCGGAGGTGACGCGCGTCGCCCGCGAGGTCGGCACCGAAGGCAAGCTCGGCGGCCAGGCGGAGGTGCGCGGTGTCGCCGGCACGTGGAAGGACCTGACCGACTCGGTGAACTCGATGGCCGGGAATCTCACCGCGCAGGTGCGCAACATCGCCGCGGTGACGACGGCCGTCGCCAACGGCGACCTCTCGAAGAAGATCACGGTCGACGTCAAGGGCGAGATCCTCGAGCTCAAGGACACGATCAACACGATGGTCGATCAGCTGCGCTCGTTCGCCTCGGAGGTGACGCGCGTCGCGCGCGAGGTCGGCACCGAAGGCAAGCTCGGCGGCCAGGCCGACGTCCGCGGCGTCGCCGGCACGTGGAAGGACCTGACCAACAACGTGAACTCGATGGCCGGCAACTTGACGGGCCAGGTACGCAACATCGCCGACGTGACCAAGGCGGTCGCCGCCGGCGACTTGTCGAAGAAGATCACCGTCGACGTCAAAGGGGAGATCCTCGAGCTGAAGAACACTATCAACACGATGGTCGACCAGCTCTCGTCGTTCGCGTCCGAGGTGACGCGCGTGGCACGCGAGGTCGGCACCGAGGGCAAGCTCGGCGGCCAGGCGGAGGTGAAGGGCGCCGCCGGAACGTGGAAGGATCTCACCGACACCGTGAACTTCATGGCCGGCAACTTGACGAACCAGGTGCGCGGCATCGCCAAGGTCGTGACCGCGGTCGCGAACGGCGATCTCGAGCGCAAGCTGACGGTCGAGGCGAAAGGCGAGATCGTCGAGCTCGCCGACACCATCAACGGCATGATCGACACCCTCGCGACCTTCGCCGATCAGGTCACGACGGTCGCGCGCGAGGTCGGCGTCGAGGGCAAGCTCGGCGGCCAGGCGAGCGTCCCCGGGGCCGCCGGCACGTGGAAGCATCTCACCGACAACGTGAACCAGCTGGCCGCGAACCTCACGACGCAGGTGCGCGCCATCGCCGAGGTGTCGACGGCCGTCACCAAGGGCGACTTGACCCGGTCGATCGCCGTCGAGGCGCGCGGCGAGGTCGCGGCGCTCAAGGACAACATCAACGAGATGATCCGCAACCTGCGCGAGACGACGCAGAAGAACAGCGAGCAGGACTGGCTGAAGACGAACCTCGCGAAGTTCACCCGCATGCTCCAGGGCCAGAAGGATCTGCTCACGGTCGCGAAGCTCATCCTGTCGGAGCTGGCGCCCGTCGTCGGCGCGCAGCACGGCGTCTTCTACATCGTCGACGCGAGCCACGAGGAGCCGCGTCTCGACCTGCTCGCGAGCTACGCCTACCGCCGGCGCAAGAGCGTCGGCGATCACTTCGAGCTCGGCGAAGGCCTCGTCGGCCAGGCGGCGATCGAGAAGGAGAAGATCGTCCTCCTCAACGTCCCGCCCGACTACATCCAGATCACCTCCGGGCTCGGCGAGGCGCCGCCGCTCAACATCATCGTCTTGCCGGTGCTCTTCGAGGGCAGCGTCAAGGCGGTCATGGAGCTCGCGTCGTTCGAGGCGTTGAGCGCGACGCATCAGGTGTTCCTCGACCAGCTGATGGAGTCGATCGGCATCGTGCTCAACACGATCCAGGCAAACACCCGCACGGAAGACCTGCTCGCGCAGTCGCAGTCGCTCGCGAACGAGCTGCAGAGCCGTCAGCAGGAGCTGCAGCAGACGAACGCCGAGCTGGAAGACAAGGCGTCGCTGCTCGCGCAGCAGAACGTCGAGGTCGAGCGCAAGAACGCCGAAGTCGAGCAGGCGCGGCAAGCGTTGGAGGAAAAGGCGTCCCAGCTCGCCCTCACCTCCAAGTACAAATCGGAGTTCCTCGCCAACATGTCGCACGAGCTGCGGACGCCGCTCAACAGTCTGCTGATCCTCGCCGATCAGCTCGCCGCCAATACCGACGGCAATCTCATTCCGAAGCAGGTCGAGTTCGCGCGCACGATCCACGCCTCGGGCAAGGATCTCTTGAAGCTCATCAACGACATCCTCGATCTGGCGAAGATCGAGTCCGGCACCGTCGCCATCGAGGTCGGCGATCAGCCGTTCGGCGACCTCAAGGATTACCTCGATCGCACGTTCCGCCCGGTCGCCGAGTCGAAGGGGCTCGATTTCACGATCAACCTCTCGCCGCTCCTGCCGCGCGACATGCGCACCGACTCGAAGCGTCTGCACCAGATCCTGCGCAACCTGCTGTCGAACGCCTTCAAATTCACCGAAGCGGGCGGCGTGAGCCTCGACATCGACGTCGCGAGCACGGGCTGGACGCCGTCGCACTACAGCCTCGACAAGGCCGATCGCGTGATCGCCTTCCGCGTGCACGACACGGGCATCGGCATTCAGCCGGAGAAGCAGCAGATCATCTTCGAGGCCTTCCAGCAGGCTGACGGCAGCACGAGCCGGCGCTACGGCGGCACCGGTCTCGGCCTCGCGATCAGTCGCGAGATCGCCCGCCTCCTCGGCGGCGAGATCGCGCTCAGCAGCACGCCCGGTGAGGGCAGCACGTTCCAGCTGTACTTGCCGCAGAGCTTCGTGCCCGCGCGCACCGGTCGTCGCGACGCGCGCAGCGGCGACCGTCCCACCGAGACCGTGATGGTGGCGCGGCACGAGCCGGAACCCGAGCCGCTCTCGGTCGCCGAGCAGATCGACGATCGCGACGACATCGCGCCCGGCGAGCGCGTGCTGCTGATCGTCGAGGACGACGACGCCTACGCGCGCGTCCTCCTCGAGGCAGCACACGCGACCGGGTTCAAAGCGCTCATCGCCCAGCGCGGCGCGGCCGCAGTGTCGCTGGCGCACGGGCGCAAGCCGGACGCGATCACGCTCGACATCAGCTTGCCCGACATCGACGGCTGGCGCGTGCTCTCGCTGCTGAAACAGGATCTCGCGACCCGGCACATGCCGGTGCACGTGATCTCCGTCCACCAGGAGCTCGACCGCGGCCTCGAGCGCGGCGCGCGTGACGTGCTGACGAAGCCCGCCGCGAGCGCCGACCTGCAGGCGGTGCTGTCGGAGATGCGGCAATTCGTCGAGCGCCCGCTCCGTAGCCTCCTCGTCGTGCAAGCCGACGAGGAGCTACGGACGAAGACGGTCGAGTTGATCGGCAACGGCGACGTGAAGACGACGGCGCTCGGGACGGCGTCAGAGGCGCTGCGCGCGCTCGAGTCGCAAGCGTTCGATTGCGTCGTGGTCGACCCCGGGCTCCCCGACAGGTCGGGGCTCGAGCTCGTCGCGGGATTGAAGCGCGACCCGGCGCGGCGCAAGCTGCCGGTGATCCTGTATCCGTCGGGGGAGCTGCCGAGCAGCGACCGGCACGCCCTCGCGTCGCTCGTCGACTCCGCCGGCGTGCGCGAGGTACATTCGCCGGAAGAGCTGTTCGAGGCGACGGCGCTCTTCCTCCACCGCGTCACCGCGACGCTGCCGGAGCCGAAGCGGAAACTCCTCGAGGAGCGGATCGCGCCGCGCGATCTCCTTGCCGGCCGCAAGGTGCTCATCGTCGACGACGACATCCGCAACATCTTCGCGATGACGAGCGTCCTCGAGCGCCAGAACATGGCCGTCGTCTCCGCCGAGAACGGCAAGGACGCGATCAGCGTCCTGCGCAATACGCCGGGCATCGACGTCGTCTTGATGGACATCATGCTGCCGGAGATGGACGGATATCAGACGATGCGCGCCATCCGGCAGTTGCCGCAGTTCGCGGCGCTGCCGATCATCGCGCTCACCGCGAAAGCGATGAAAGGCGACCGCGAGAAGTGTCTTGCCGCGGGCGCCTCGGATTACATCGCGAAACCGGTCGAGTCGGACGCGTTGATTTCGACGCTCCGCTTGTGGCTGCATGAGTAGAGGGGGTCGCGGAGAGCGCGCTATGACGGACGTTGCCGCAGGCGTCGACATCCTCGTCGTCGACGACAACCCGAACCAGCTCGCGACGCTGCAGGCGGTTCTCGCCGAGCTCGGGGCGAACGTCGTCTGCGTCGGCTCCGGCCGCGATGCGCTGCGCTGTCTGCTGACCCGCGACTTCGCTGCCATTCTCCTCGACGTCAACATGCCGATCATGGACGGCTTCGAGACGGCGCGGCTCGTCCGTCAGCGGCCACGCTCGGAGCACACGCCCATCATTTTCGTCACCGCGTACAGCGACGAGATCCACGAGGCGCGCGGCTACTCGCTGGGCGCGGTCGACTACATAACTACGCCCGTCATTCCCGAGGTGCTGCGCGCGAAGATCGGCGTGTTCATCGAGCTCTATCGCACCTCCGCCGAGGTGCGCCGGCAGGCGGACTCGCTGCGCCGGCGTGCGGCGCAGCTCCACGGGCTCACGGAGGCGTCGCTCGCGATTCATCGGGCGTCGTCGATGGAGGCGTTGGTGCCGATCGTCGCCGAGCGCGCGCGCGGGATCGTCGGCGCACGGTTCGCCGCCGCGCGCCTGCGTCTCGACCATCGGCACTACGCCGCCGAGTCTTCCGATACCGGGTCGATGACCGCGAACGTGTCGGCGGCGTTCGCCGACGTGATGGAGCGTGCCTGCGCGACCGCCTCACCGGTCCACGTCGCCGCGGGGAAGGTCGCGCGATCGCAGGCGGCCGCGGGTGCGCGGACCGATGCCGCGGGATCGACGCGTGACGAAGGCGACGATACCGCTCTTCCGGCCGCGGGCTGCCTCGCCGTACCGCTGACGGCGCGCGACGGGCGCAACATCGGGGTCGTGCTCGTCGCCGGCAAAGTCGACGGTGCGTTCGACGGCGAGGACGCGGCGATCCTGCTGCAGCTCGGGCAAATGGCGTCGATCGCCGCCGAGAACACGCTCTACGGCGAGGAGCGTGAGGCGAATCGTCTGAAGGACGAGTTTCTCGCCACGGTCTCGCACGAGCTGCGGACGCCGCTCACCGCGATGCTGGCGTGGGCCCGCTTGCTGCAAGACGGCATCGGCGACGATCGCGAACGGAGGCGCGGTCTCGAGGTGATCGAGCGCAACGCGCGCGCGCAGTCCCGGCTGATCGACGACCTCCTGGACACGTCGCGCATCGTGACCGGCAAGCTGCTCATCGCCCGCGACCCGGTCGCGATCGAGCCGGTGGTCAGCGACGCGGTCGAGTCGGTGCGGCCGGCGGCGGCCGCAAAGGCGATCGAGCTGCGCATCGACGTCGAGAACGGCGGGACCGTGATCGGCGAGGCGAAGCGGTTGCAGCAGGTACTGTGGAATCTCCTCACGAACGCCGTGAAGTTCACGCCGCGTGGCGGCCGCGTCGACGTGGTCGCGCGTCACGACGGCGACGAGCTGGAGCTGCGGGTGAGCGACACGGGCCCGGGCATCAGCCGCGCGTTCCTACCGCACGTCTTCGATCGCTTCCGGCAGGCGGATACGTCGACGACGCGTGCCCACGGTGGTCTCGGCCTCGGCTTGGCGATCGTCCGCCACTTGGTCGACCTGCACGGCGGTACGGTACGCGCCGAGAGCGACGGCGAGCAGCGCGGCGCGACGTTCGTCGTCCGCCTGCCGCTCGCGCCCGCGCACGCCGCCCCCGAAGCGACCGCGGCCAGCGCGGACGCGGCCGTCGACGTCGCGCTCGACGGCATCCGCGTGCTGGTCGTCGAGGACGACGGCGACGGCCGCGAGGCGATCGCGATGCTGCTCACGACCGCCGGCGCCGACGTCGTCGCGGTCGAGTCGGCGCAGGCAGCGCTCGCCGCGATCGCCGACGGCGTGCCGCACGTCCTCGTCAGCGACATCGGACTGCCGCTCGAGGATGGCTACGTGCTGATCCAGAAGGTGCGCCAGCTCGACGCCGATCACGGCGGTGCCGTGCCCGCGATCGCCCTCACCGCGTACACCCGTCCGCAAGACCGCGCGCGCGCGTTGGCGGCGGGGTATCAGGCGCATGTGTCCAAGCCGGTCGATCCGGCGGAGCTGCTCAGCGCGCTTGCGGCGCATGTCCCCCGCCCCATCAACGCACCGTCCGTCGCAGGCGCCCGATAAACGCCCATCTGCTGCGTTGCTCGGTCGCCGGGATGCTCGGCGTAGCGCTGCTACGCCTGCGCTCCCGGCTTCCTCGCGCCTTGCATCTGGGCATTTCTCGGGCGCCTGCTGCCTCGGCCGCGGCGTAGTCTGAGCGGGGTGCTGGGGGCCTCGCGCTCGTCTGGCGACGAGCGCATCGAGGGGCCCTCGGTTTGGAACGCCGACGGGCGTTGCGTCGGATTTTAACGCGTGCTAGTGCTTGCACGCGTTCAACTTTGGCGATGAGTCTTCTTGCTGAACATATGGCGGAGCGGCGGGCGCGGATTTTGGCGGCGGCG
>WNFR01000844.1_pt1 | contig 32757 bp, 25 predicted proteins | sample 5400221 | NCBI WGS metagenome assembly WNFR01 (sample SAMN13153357, study PRJNA577476) | soil metagenome | isolation source: 40 cm soil under Madrone tree | place: USA:California | collected 2016-06-14
TATTTTTCCATCACCAGTCCGACCGCCAGATAATCGTTGGCCTTCGCTGCTTCTCGTTCTTTGGCGAACTGTGCGTCGCCCAATTTCTGCAGCATTTTCGCCTTGCGCACTCCGTCGCGTTCCGCGTCGAATCGTTGCTGCAGCACGGCCAAATCGTCCGCCGCAAGTCCCATCCCGGCGCACAATGGCATCGCCGCAAAAAGCACCGCCGCCAGAAGCGCCGTCACGCTTTGGCCTGCCGTTCGGGATTTATCTTTTCTTTTCCAGCATCTTTTTCAAGACGCGGATCCGCTGCTGAGCCTGCCATACCTGGTCCGAATTCTGGTTTTGGTCCGCTTGCAAGAATTTTTCGTAAGCGTCCAGGGCCAATTTCGTTTGCTGCAGTTTATCGTAGCAGAGTGCGCGCACAAACAATTCTCCCGGAGACGGCGGCTCGCTCTTCCCTACACGGTCCAGAATTGCCAGCGTCGTAGGATAGTCGCCGGCCAGATACGTCGTTGACGCTAGGTCCTTCCAGTAGGTCAGATTCTTCGCATCCAGCTGGATCGCACCCTTTAACTCTTTTTCGGCATTCGCAAAATCGCGTTGCTGCATGTACGTCCGTCCCAGCCCGCCGCGCAGTTGCGCATCATTCGGAGCCAGCGCTACTGCTTGCTTCAGGGCCACGATCGCGGCATCCCATTTTTTTTCGCCAATCAAAATATCCGCGCGAAGTTTCAGCGATTCCACCGACGGCGCCCCGCCTTTTTCCGTTTTTTCCATCTCCGCCAAAGCTTCGTCGTACTTTTCGCTTGCCATCAGCAGGTGGACAAAGTGTTGGCGCACCGCCGCGTCCCCCGGCTGCGCCTTCAAGTAATTGCGATAAGCCTCCGTCGCTTCCGGATTCTTCTCGATCTCCAGGCTTTGCGCCAGGCCAATCAGCGCCGGCGCCGATTCCGGTTCGCTGGACAACACTGCACGAAATCTCGTTTCGGCGTCAGCAGCGCGGTTCTGGCGAAGGTAAAGCTGCGCCAGATGCAAACTCGTCTCCGTATCCTTAGGATCCAACGCCAGCGCGCCTTCGTACGTGCTCGCCGCATTCTTCAGGTCGCCGGATTTTTCATATGCCAGCCCCAGCAGCGTGCGCGGACGGCTTTGTGTTGGCAACAATTCCACCGCGCGCTGCAATGGAGCAACTGCTGCCGCCGGCTCTTCATTTAATAAAAGGATTCCCAGATTCAGCGCCGCTTCGGGCATTTTCGGATCGAGTAGCATCGCTCGTTCGTATTCACCGCGCGCCTCTTTGCTTTTCTGCAGCCCGGTGTACGCATAGCCCAACTGAAAATGCGCGTACGCAAAATCGTCTTTTTCGACGAGAAATTTCTGTAACGATGCGATCGCCGCCTGGAAATCCCGCTTGTCAATGTCGCGCCGCGCTTCGTCCAACAAATCGTTCAACGGATTGGCGACCTTCTGCCTCGTCCCTTTGGTGCCCTGCGCGCCCGGTGCCGGCGCCGCCTGAGCGTTCGCGTGCGGAACAGACAACGCCCCCATTGCTGACTACTGCTTCTGTTCCGTTCGATGCGCCGTTTCCATTTCGCTTTGCCTGCACGTTGGCCTGCAGCACCTTCGCGAGAAATTTCCCGGTATGCGATTGCGCATTCCGAGCCACCTGTTCCGGCGTTCCCGTGGCGATGATTTTTCCACCTTGGTCGCCGCCATCGGGACCCATGTCAATCAGCCAGTCCGCTGATTTGATCACATCCAGATTATGCTCAATCACCAGAAGTGAAGCTCCCGATTCCAACAGTTTGCGAAACGCCGCCAGCAGCTTCGCGATATCGTCAAAATGCAGCCCGGTTGTTGGCTCGTCCAGAATATACAGAATCCCCTGATTTTCCGTGCGCGACAGGTGCGCCGCCAGTTTCAATCGCTGCGCTTCGCCACCGGAAAGCGTGGTCCCCGATTGCCCCAGCCGCAAATATCCCAGGCCAATTTCATTCATAATGCGCAACTTGGTCGTCACTCGCGGCACATTCACGAAGAACGCCAGCGCTTCCCGCACCGTCATGCCCAGAACTTCGTGTACGTTCTTCCCCCGATACTGCACTTCCAGCACGCTGCTCTTGAACCGCGTGCCGCGGCACTCCTCACAAATCAATTCCACATCCGCAAGAAATTGCATTTCTACCGTGACCGTTCCATCGCCCTGGCATGTCTCGCAGCGCCCACCCGGAACGTTAAAAGAAAAGTGTCCCGCCGTGTAACCGCGCCGCTTGGCATCCGGCGTGTCCGCAAAAACTTCGCGGATGGCATCGAATGCTTTCAAATACGTTGCCGGATTCGAACGCGGAGTTCGCCCAATCGGTGACTGGTCCACGATCACCACTTCCCTTACCCGATCGTCGCCGTCCAGCCGCTCGCAAAATTCCTTTTCTGTTCCGCCGTTCTTTTTTGCCAGCAACGCTTTATATAAAACGTCATGCACCAGCGTCGATTTTCCCGACCCGCTCACGCCCGCCACCACCGTCAGCATTCCCAGCGGGATCATCGCGTCCACATTCTTCAGGTTGTGCAGCGTGGCGCCGTAAACCCGAAGAAATCTTCCGGTCGTCTTGTGCCGCGAGTTCGGCACCGGAATCCGCATTTCACCGCTCAGATAACGTCCGGTAATCGACTTCGGATCTTTCAGAATCTCCTCGTAGGTTCCCGCGAACAGCAATTTGCCGCCCAGCTCGCCCGCACCCGGTCCAAGGTCAATCACGCGATCCGCAGCGGCGATGGTGTCCGGGTCGTGCTCCACCACCAGCACGGTATTTCCCAAATCGCGTAGCGATTTCAAAATATCAATCAATCTCTTCGTGTCACGCGGATGCAAACCGATCGAAGGCTCATCCAGCACATAAATCGCTCCGACCAAATGGGAACCAAGCGACGTCGCCAGTTGTATGCGCTGCGATTCCCCTCCGGAGAGCGTTGAGGTCAGTCGATCCAGCGACAAATAATCCAGCCCCACTTCGTCCAGAAATTGCAGCCGCGAGCGAATTTCTTCCAGAACTCTGTCTGCGACTTTGGCTTGAGCTTCGCCGAGTTGCAGCTCCCGGAAAAATACCCGCGCTTCCTTCACCGTGAATTTACAGATATCCGTAATTGTTTTGCCCGCCACGCGCACTGCTCGCGCTTCCGGACGCAGCCGCGTGCCGCCACACTCCGGGCACATCGCGTAACCGCGGTAGCGGCTGAGAAAAACGCGCACGTGCAACTTGTATTTCTTGCGCTCCAGCCACGCGAAAAATCCTTTCACTCCGTCGTAATCGTTTTTCGCATCGCCTTCCAGAATCCGTTGCCGCTGTTCTTCTTTCAGTTGCCGCCACGGAACATTGCTCGGAATCCCCTGCGACTTGGCCCATTGCTTCGCTTCGTTCAACAGTTGACGAAAGCGCGGTTTCGTCCATGGTTCGATCGCGCCATCGTCCAGCGACTTACTTGGGTCCGGCACCACCAGATTCAAATCGAAATCAATGGTGTTTCCGAAGCCCTGGCAGCGCGGGCAGGCGCCGTATGGATTGTTGAAGGAAAATAGCCGCGGCTCCGGCTCCTGATAAATCGTGCCGTCATTCTTGCATTCGAACCGCTCGTTAAAATTAATCCGCTCGGCCACGCCGCCGTTCGAATCCGGAGCGAATTCGACGATCGCTTCGCCCTGCCCTTCGCGATAACAAATTTCCACGGAATCGATCAGCCGCGATTTCGCCACCTCGCTCACCGCTAAACGATCAACGAGGACGTAAACAGGTTTTTTGAAATCCACATCCAGCAGAGATTCCGGCGAAGCAAATTCGTGTACGCGTCCTTCCTGATACAAACGGTTGAATCCGCGTTTCTGCAAATCCAGCAATGCCAGCCGCAATTGATCCGGCGCCGGATCGGTTGGTTTCTTGCGTTCTGCTTTGCGGGGTTTCACTGCCGGCTGCGGCGCAGCAATTCTCAGTTGATACAAAACATAAAATCTTCGTCCTGTGCTCGTCGATAAAACCTTTGCCGCGATTGCATCCGGAGTGTCCTTGCAAACTTCAGCGCCGCACTTGATGCAGTAAGTTTGCCCGCAGCGCGCGAAAAACAATCGCAGGTAATCGTAAATTTCCGTTGATGTCGCCACCGTGGATCGCGGGTTGCGCGTGGAATTTTTTTGGCGAATCGCGACCGCGGGCGCGATTCCGGAAATTTCGTCCACGTCCGGTTTTTCCATGCGCTCCAGAAATTGCCGCGCGTACGCAGACAGCGATTCCACGTAGCGGCGCTGCCCTTCCGCGTACACGGTGTCAAACGCCAGCGAGGATTTTCCGCTGCCGCTGACCCCGCTCACCACCGTGATGGCGTTGTGCGGAATCTCCACGGAAACATTTTTCAGATTGTGGACGCGGGCGCCGCGGATCCGCAGCGTCTCCTGATCCAACTGGCCGTTTACGGCCTCGGGAACGGTTTCGTGTTTTGCCAAGAGGGGAGTCCAGACAGCGCGTCTAGCAGGCACTGTCTAAACTCTAAATTATACTGCTACCAGAATCGCGTCGCAAATCGGGGGGATTTTCTCGCGCGCTGCGTACACATTCTTTGAAAATTCCGGGAGACGCTATGGCTCTCGCACGAGACTACGGCTCTTGAATCAGTTCGATTTCGCCGATGCCACCTTGCACGTCCACAGTGATTTTGTGCGGCGTTTTTCCGTAAGCGTCGTTGGTGTATTCTCGGTCATTCTTGTGCAGACCTTCGGCATTGACGGCACCGAGCCCGCCGGCCGCGTGCGCCGTTACAGCGACGTCTTTCGGCAACCGTATGGTGACCTGTCCGATTCCACCCTTTACGGAAACGTTCAAGTCGGACTTACGAGGACCGGTTAAATCCATAACCATCTGGCCCGCGCCCACGTGCAGTTCCACATTGCTGACGTCCATTCCGCGCAGTTTCAGGTTGCCCTGACCAGCGCCCATCTCCACACGCAGATCGAGCGGTACCTCATCCGTGAACTCCAAATCCCAGGTATTGTCGGAAGGACCGAAGTTGGTGTGGCCGCTTTCCTGATTCACGTCCATGATGCCCTTGCCGTCAGAAACGTGGTAATCCACGGTGGGCTCGTCCCACTTGCGATCGAAATGAAATTCTGCGTTCAACAAATGAGCAGAACCGCCAGTTACATTCAATTGTCCCGCGCCCATGTGCAAATCCGCGGAAACCGATTTCGCGCCCTGCAGGTCGATGGTTTGCTGTGTGTGATTCGCGAAGTATTGGCCATGAGTGTCGTGGCCGCGGGTTTTCTGATAGTGGCCGAGAAGAATGACCAGCACAAAAACAAACGCCACCACGCCAAGCGTCGAACCGAGAGCAATGCCGGTGTTGCGTTCTCCCGGCGCCGCAGCGCGGTTGCGCGACGAATCCCAGATTTTGCCGAGGCCCACAAGGATTAGAATCAGTGGCCAGTAGGTTCGCAAGATTTGATACGGCTCGAAACCGGGATGCCACGTTTTGAACAAGAATAGAGCGCCAACGGTGATCAAAAGAATGGGCATGACCAGGGATGTTTTGGGCTGCCGGTCATTCTTGGGCATCGCGGACCTCCACCACTAGTACTACGCATAGAAAACAAAAATAGTTCAAGCAATGGAAATTTAGCACGACATTAGTAGTGGCAACCTGCAATCTGCGATTGGCTGTGCGCTGTGCTAGAGTCGCGGAGAAGTGCATTGGCGAAAGATTTGGAGCGGAAGCATGACTGAGTTTGCCATTGGTTTCAAGCGGGTGATCTGGATTGTTCTGGACAGTGTTGGCATCGGCGAGTTGCCGGACGCCGCGGAGTATGGCGACGTTGGAAGGACGACGCTGGGACATATTGCCGAATCGCGACCGCTGAAATTGCCGAATCTGGTGGAACTGGGCCTGGCGAATATTGCGCCGCTGAAAGATCTTACGCCTACCGCAACACCGTTGGGAGCTTACGGGAAAGGAGCGACACATTCGCCGGGAAAAGATACGACCACGGGACACTGGGAGATGGCAGGCGTGTGGCTGGCGCAAGCGTTTCCAGTTTACAAAAACGGATTCCCGCGGGAAGTAGTTGAAGAATTTGAACGGCGCATTGGCAGAAATACGATTGGAAATAAGCCAGCGTCAGGCACGGAAATTATCAAAGAGCTGGGCGAAGAGCATGTGCGAACTGGAAAGCCCATCGTGTACACCTCCGGCGACAGTGTTTTCCAGATCGCTGCACATGAAGGCATCATTCACATCGCCGAGCTCTACAAAATGTGCGCAATCGCCCGCGAACTCCTCGACGGACCGCACCGTGTCGGCCGCGTCATCGCCCGCCCCTTCACCGGCACGCCGGGACACTTTTCTCGCACCGCGCGCCGCCATGATTACGCCGTTGATCCGCCCAAGCCCATGCTCCTTGATGTCCTCTCCGAAAAAAGTGTTCCCGTATTCGGCATCGGCAAAATTCACGATATCTACAACGGCCGTGGCGTCCAGCACTATGTCACCACCGCCTCCAACTCCGACGGCATGGAAAAACTCACCGCCGCTGTCCACGAAGGCCCGGACGGACTCATCTTCTGCAACCTGGTGGATTTCGACATGCTGTACGGTCATCGCAAAGATGTGGAAGGGTTTGCAAAATCGCTGGAAGAGTTTGACGCGCTGCTTGGCGATTTTTTGCGGCTGCTGACGCGCGACGATTTGTTGTTGATCACCGCGGACCACGGATGCGATCCCGATCCACGTTGGGAGACGACAGACCATTCGCGGGAGTATGTGCCGATCATTGCTTATTCGCCCGCAGGGGGAGCGGGTGTGAATTTGGGGACCCGCTCGACACTGGCAGATATGGGGCAGACAATCGCGGAAAATTTTCGCACCGAGATTCCACACGGAACCAGCTTCCTGAATGTACTCAGGAATTCGAACGAACACGCGGGTCCGATCCGTTTCCATCGTGAGTAGCGCCCGTTCAAGCTCTCCAGCCAGAAACCGCAATGCCGCGACGACGGTTTAGCCAGGCCGCTCTACCGTGACATCTTGGTTTCGAATTAAACGACGCTCGGCTTTTCTCAGCGCGTGACGGCCAAGATCGCACCGAAGTCATCCAGCATCACGGAGGAGTTTAAGCGAGCCAAGTGACAGATTCATGCCAACCAGCAACTTCATGCGCGAGGCAAGCAGACATCTCGGTCTTCGGCGAGCCATGCAGCGTAGCGCAACGCTTGCAGCACATCCTCACGCTCGAGACATGGATGGTCAGAAAGTACCTCTTCTATGGTTCGACCTGCGCCGATTTGACCGACGATCAGGTGTAGGGTTACGCGCACGCCGCTGCACGGAGTGAAAAAACGGCGGAGCTTCGGACGACAAAGAAAGGAGCGCCCGCCTCAGAAGGCAGCTGCTACCAGGGCGAAAAGGACGGGAAGGGGGGCTTAAAGCCGGGCACTACAATGGGAGGCGGACTTGCCGGTGCTTTGGGGAACGAATGGCGAGCGGCGCTCGTACCATCTGCAAGGTCTGCAAGCGCGCGGGTGTGCTAAGGGCGGATGTCGGCAAGTCAGGCTGTGGCCACTCCTAACTATAGCAACTACTGTGGACCCCGGGCGTGAACAAATGGCATATAAACTGTGGGATATAAAATGGCAGTCCATCGAGAGCGAAAGGAACGGTTTCCTTTTGCTGATGTCCTATTACCGATGAATGGAGGAGATTCACCATGAGCAGCTTCAAAAATCAACTTTTCGGATCATTCTCCGGAAGCACAGCGGCGGCGGTTACTCTCGCAGTCCTGTTGCTGGCCGGTAGCGCGCCGGCAAGCCCGCAAGGGGAAAAACGAACGGTCTTCACGGAGAACGATTTTCATTGGCAGGCGAACCTGAAACCCGGGCAGACGCTCGAAATCATCGGGCGAAACGGAGGAATCGACGCTGCCGGCGCAACGGAAGAAGCTGCGCAGGTCGAAGGAATCAAGGAGAGCCACGGCGACGCGAACGAAGTGTTCGTGGAAGTGGTCGAGTATGCCGATGGCGTAACCATTTGCGCCGTGTACGAAAAAGATGCGCAGCCGGGGCGCTGCCATCGCGGCGGCGCGCATTCCGACCACCACGGCTGGAGCTGGCACAACAACCACACCAAGCTGAATTTCAATGCAAAAGTGCCGCGCGGCGTGCGCCTGAAGGCCATGACCACCAACGGCGGGATTCGCGGCCGCGACCTGAACAGCGTTGTCGAGGCGGCAACCACCAACGGTAACGTGGATGTAGCCACCAGCGAATGGGCTTCCGCGCGCACAACGAACGGGGGCGTGACCGTCGCCATGGGAAGCGCCAAATGGAGCGGCGAAATTGAACTCATGACGACCAACGGCAGCGTACACGCTTCGTTGCCTGCGTCCGCCGAATTTAAGGTGCGGGCGGCCACAACGAATGGAGGAATCCACACTGATTTCCCAGTCACGGTAATGGGTAGCTTCGGCTCGAAGGATCTTTCTGGCACGGTCGGCGCGGGCGGCCGCGACCTGCGCCTGGGCACTACCAACGGCGGAATCGAGATTCGGTGGGGGCTGACAGAGTGAAAGCTGCGGTGTTGGAGGAGATTGGTAAGGCGCCGAAGTGGGAGGAGTTTGAGGAGCCGGAGGCGGGCGAGCGCGAGGCGCTGGTGCGGGTGCTGGCGGCTTCGCTGAAGCCGGTGGACCAGCAGATGGCTGCCGGGACGCATTTTGCGAGTCCGCGGGAAGCGGACTTGCCCTCGATTTGCGGGACGGATGGAGTAGGAGAACTTGAGGATGGCACGCGGGTGTTCTTTGGAGGCTGCCGCAGACCATTTGGAGCGATGGGCGAGATTACAGTCGCGCCGAAAGCATTTTGTTTTCCCTTACCGCCTGGGATTGACGATGACACGGCGGCGGCGTTGCCGAATCCGGGGGTTTCGGCCTGGGTATCGCTGACGCACCGGGCGAAGCTTGCGCGGGGTGAAACGGTACTGGTTCTGGGAGCTACGGGATTGACTGGGCAGCTTGCGGTGCAGATTGCGAAGCTGCTTGGAGCTGCGCGGGTGGTTGGTGTCGGGCGGAATGAGCAGGTACTGGCTAGGTTGGGAGAACTGGGGGCCGACGCGACGATACAAATGGATCAGGCTGCGCAGGCGTTGAAGGAAGCTTACCTGACCGAGATGGGAGAGGCGGGATTTGACGTGATTCTGGACTACTTGTGGGGAGAGCCAACTGAGGCTTTGCTGGCGGCGATTACCAAATCGGAGTTCGCGGTAGCGGGAAAAGAGACGCGCTTGGTGCAGGTGGGCGAGAGCGCGGGAGCGACGATCAAGCTGCCGGCAGCGGTGCTGAGAAGCACGGCAGTGACGATTCTGGGTACGGCGGGAATTCCTCCGCGAGAAGTTTTGTTTGATGCCATGAAGCAAGTCCTGGAGCGCGGTGCGATGGGAGAATTACGGATTGAGACAGAGCGAGTGGCGCTGGCGGAGATTGAAAGCGTGTGGAAACACGCGGGGACGGCGGGGCGCAGGGTGGTGGTAGTTCCGTGACATCCTCCCCTCCCTGAAGGGCCCTGAAGGGAGGGGCTTCTCAAGCAACAGTGGCTAACTGCCCCGCTGTTTGCGCTTGAAGGCGTAGTCCACGCCCCAAGATTACGAATGCCGCCACCTGGTCGCGTCCTATCGTTACACCGCAATCGCAACGATGCACTCGTTGCGACAGGGCTTTCTTGGCGATAGCGTGACAGTTGGGGCATTCCTGACTGCCATACTTCGGGTCTATCTTTAGCAGTTGCCGACCAGCGTTCTCAGCTTTGTAGGCAAGCATATTGGTGAACAGCTTGAAAGGCGTTTCGAGCAGAATGCTTCGCCTCGCACGACCAGATCTGAGGCGTCGCTATTGCAAAGGCGTTCTGTGGTCGCAGTCGTATTTTGCCGCCAGTTGTGGTGGTGCTCCGATGGGCATCCTCAAGGCGTACATCGAGCGGCAAAAGACGCCGCTTTAACAGTTAACGGGGCTTATATCCCCGCCCTGGAGGGCGAGGTTTTACGCCCCCACGGATAAGGCCTTCCAGAAGTGAGATGCAGACCGGCGAAACGCCGAAAGCGGAGGCGAACTAGTGGAATCTCTGGGAGAGCGAGAAAAGAAAAAACAAAAAGGAAATGAAGCTCAAGATGCTACGAACCGCGTGCAGTTTTCCCCAGCGATCGAGCAGTTGCGCTGCTCCGAGAGGATCTTTGGCGAGGACCGGACTCAGCAGCTGGCGATTCGCGGGCAAAATCACAATTAATGTAAATGGAATCACGAGTCCGAGCAGGATACCGCCAATCAGCCACGGAGTACCCGCGCCCAGAATGCAAGCACCCAAAGCCGCGACAAATCCTGTAGCGGCAAGAGTTGCCTGCATCAGTGTCGCTCTTCTGTAGCTCGGAGCAAATTGAGCGAGCGCGAGAGCTGGACCGCACTGAATACGAGCCGGATGTTCCACCAAATTGATGTAAATCGAGGCACCGCTGAAGAGGCCAGCGGCCAACGTTGCCAAGAGTTCCAGCAGCTTCACGGTCTCATCTTACACTTTGAGCCGGGCACTCCGAAATTGGCACTTCAAAAATTGCAACGAGCAACAAGCCAGCCGATCGCGACATGACTATCCTGTACAAAGGACCGGTGGCTAGTAGGTACCCGCAAAACTGTTGTGGCCCAGATGGGGATATCGTAATGGTAGGGGTTGTCCATGACGGAGACGCAGAACAAGCGCCGGTATCCGCGCGTCAGAGTGCCCAAAAACGCGTTGGTAGCGTGGAAAAACGGTAGCCAGAAATTTGTTTCGCCGGTGGAGAATCTGGCGCTCGGCGGGCTCTTTATCCGAACCACGAATCCAGTAAATTCAGGAACCATGCTGCAATTGATGTTTAACACTCCGCAAGGGCAAGTGCGGGTGAGGGCCGTGGTGCGTAATGTCAAGACCGGAGAAGGCATGGGAGTGGCGATTGTTTCGATGGAACAGGAAGACCGTGGGCGTTTGGATCAGTGGTTGAAGAAATTGACGCCGAAAGAAGATGCGGTGGAAACGCACGGCTGAACGAACACGGGAAGAATTCACGGCGGGCTCTAAGTGCAGCCCGATCCTTCCTTATGGCGGGCTCCCACTAGAGCCCGCACCCGTAAAGGCAGGCTCTGGGATGGCGGTCAGCCCAACTACGCGACGATACCCGAGACTGAAAGCGCCGAAGTCTGCGGTGGTGGCGTGGAAAAACGCCGAGCAGCGGGAAGTTTCGCGCGTGGTGACGATTGCGCTGGGCGGACTGTTTATCCAGACGAAAAATCCACCGAAGGCAGGAAGTACGATTCAGATGCTGATTGTGACGCCGCGAGGATATTTGCGGACGCGAGCAAGCGTTCGCAATGTGATCGCGGGAGAAGGCATGGGAGTGGCGATTGTTGCGATGGAGCCGGAAGATCGCGGGAAGCTGGAGCGGTGGCTCAAGCAATTGACGGAGCTCGAAGCAATGGCCGGAGCACGCGCTAAAAGGTAATTCCGGCAGCGAAAATCAAATCGCATAGCCTTCGATCCGGACTACATCAGTCGGAATCGGAATCCGGGTCGGCGCCAAGGCCGGCTTTGACTAGCAGCGAACGAAGAGCATCTTCCCCGCCGACGAGCGGCACTTCCTCCTTGCAGTAACCGCCGCACCAAATCGTCCAGAAGTTGCACACGAGTTTGGGTGGCGCGAGCATGGCGGGAATACAGCACAGAACTTACGCGAGAGGAACGTGGTCGATTGGTACCCAAGAGTACGCAGAACGATGGGACAGACATGGTTAAACTCGCCGCCGCTACAAGGGCATAAAGGCAAAGGAACCGACCTGAAGGGCGGCTACTACAAACGCGAGGTCGACGATTACGACGCGGCGGCTTTGCGTTCGGCAGGCTGATATTTGCCGGGGACGGCGCGCATGGCAATGGCCAGGCGGTTCCAGGCGTTGATGGTAGCGACGGCGTAGGTAAGGTCGACGAGTTCCTGTTCGGTGAATTCCTTGCGAGTGGAATCATAAAGTTCATCGGGTGCGTGATTTTGCGAAATGAGGGTGAGAGCTTCGGTCCAGGCGAGGGCGGCACGTTCGCGCGTAGTGAAGAACGGCGTTTCGCGCCAGGCGTTGAGCGCATAGAGGCGCACCTCGGTATCGCCGTCCGCGCGTGCGTCTTTGGAGTGCATGTCAATGCAATAGGCACAACCGTTGATCTGCGAAGCGCGGAGTTTGACGAGGTGCAGGAGCTTTTCCTCAATGCTGGAAGATTTGAGATGTCTTTCGAGCGCGAACATCGCGTGCAGAGCGTTGGGAGAATATTTGTTATAGGCGACGCGAGGTTCCATGAGCGACGTTGTTCCCTTCCTTTGTAGGTTCCTTGTATGTGGCTGCGCGTCTCCAGTTTCGGCCTGTCGAGATAAAAATTCAACAGTTGAGAGAACAGAAAAATCGAAGAGCCGCGGGATAAACCCGCAGCTACACAAATGCCAAAACAAGAAAAAACAAATTCAAAATCACCGGTCGGAAAACCGGCCGCTACAAATGCGGCGGGGCGTTCGCGGTACGACGAAGTGCCAAGCAGCCCGGCTCGACAACGGCGAAAGTACAAAATCAAGGCGGAATAACTATTGGCCGGAGCCGGCGGAAACCGATTCGGCAGATGACTGCGTGTTGGAGGCGGCGGCCTGGCCAGGGGCGAAGTAGCCGTTGCGGGTACGGGCGACCAGTTTGCCTTTGCCGCGCGGAGGAATGATGTCGACCTGGACGGTGCGGAAGGTGCCGTCCTTTTTGGTGTTGGTGGGATAGTAGCCGAGGGTGTACTGATTGCGAATGTCGCGGGCGACCTGATCGCAGATGTTGTGAACGTCGTCCACATTTTCCGGAAAGAAGGCTACGCCACCGGAGGCGGCGGAAATATCTTTCAAGGCGCGCATGGCTTTCTTGCGGTTCTTCTTGTCCTCATCGCTGAAGAGACCGATAGAGTAGATAACCGCGTTGGACTTTTGAATTTCACGCACGGCTTTTTCAAGACTGTTACGGCTGACGTTGTCTACGCCGTCGGTGACGACCAGCAAAACCTTCTTGTCCTTGTGGCCTTTCTTAAGGTGATCGAGCGAGCCGATGATGGCGTCGTAGAGCGCGGTGCTGCCGCGAGCGTCAATCCGTTCGAGTGCTTCCTTAAGTTCGGGGACGCTGCTGGTGAAATCCTTGTCGAGATCGAGATAGTAGTCGTCGTTGAAATTGACGACGAAGGATTCGTCCTGGGGATTGGAGGCCTGGACCAGAGTCAGGGCGGCTTCATTGACGCGAGGGCGCTTGTCGCGCATGGAGCCGCTGTTGTCGATTACCAGGCCCATGCTGACCGGAACGTCTTCGCGTTTGAAGAGAGAGAGTTTTTGTTCAGCCTTGTCTTCGAAGACGCGGAAATTGTCTTCCTTGAGGCCGTCAACGAATTTGCCGCGATCGTCGAGGACGGTGGTGTGGAGGACGACAAGGTTGACGTTAACTTTTATGGTTCCACCTTGCTGGTCGGGGCCCTGATTGGGAGGAGGAGGCCCAGAGTTGGGAAGGGCGAGAGGATTGTCTTGCGCGAAGGTGGCAGGAAGGGAGAAGAACAAAAACGCGAGGACCAGAAAGAACGCGGACAAGACGGTCTTCGCTATCGAAGCGGAAGTCCTGGACGGGCTAGTGACTAGGGGCGTAGTAGCCGGTTTTGTTGTAGACGCTGAGGGGCGGGAGCCCTTTGGGAGCCCGCAGCTTGATTTTGATTTTGCGCCAGCGAGCGTCGTGTGCTTTGTTGCTTGGATGATATCCCAATACATATTGGTTACGCAGCTCCATGCCGATTTTAGTGGCGATGTCCGGGAGATCTTCGAGCCGTTCGACGGAAAAAACGCGCCCACCGGTCATATCCGTGATATCGGTAAGCAGCGAAGGCCCGTTGAGCTCTTCCGGGGTACGCGCGCGATTTCCAAGCGGATCGAAAATCCCAATGGCATAGAGCTGGGTGTCAGCTTCGCGCACCAGCCGCTTGATATCGCTTTCGTTGTACCTACTATGATTATCTCCTCCGTCGGATAAGATGAGCAAGGCACGTTTGGCGTTATGTGCACCCCTCATCTCGCTGAGACCAAGATAAATTGCATCGAGAAGCGCAGTGCGACCCTTGGCGCTGGTGGCCATCATGCGGTTCTGCAGATCTTCGACGCTGTTGGTGAAAGCGCTGGTGAGCTCGGCGCGTTCGTTGAAGCTAACCATGAAAAATTCGTCGGCGGGATTGGCGGTCTTGAAAAATTGTACGGCGGCTTCGCGCGCTTTGGCGATTTTATTGGACATGCTGCCGCTGAGATCGAAGATCACGCCGATCGAAATGGGCACATCTTCTGAAGAGAAAGTGAGGACTTCCTGTTCGGTGTTGTCCTCAAACACGCGGAAATTATCGGGCTCAAGTCCAGTAACCAGGCGGTTGTAAGGATCGGTGACCGTGACGTTGACCAGCGCCACGTCCACATCAGTGTGCAGCATTTTGCCCGGTTTGATGGTCAAGCCAGGCGTATCGTGTTTAACGTCTTCTTTCGCCGGAGTGTGCAGAGGAGTCGGCTCGACCGAATTCGGATCAAACGGTTTCTCAGGCGCTTGAACCTGAGGCTGCTCGTTGCCGGAACCGGATTGAGCGGAGGCGGGCGAAGCGTAAAGGGAAAAAACAACCAGGCATGTTGCCGCAAGTATTGAGTGGAGAGCCCAACGACGGAAACCTGGAACCTCGCGCATCACTGCCCCTTCGCCCGGATTGCTGGACGGCCGCGCGGAATGAACTAAGCGGATTCTACCACTCGCAAATAGCAAGACAAGTCAAAAGAATGTCACTTTGCAGTTCTAAGGGAAGTTTTGTCGCGAAATAAGGGATTAGCCGGGTGAATGCGGCGGAAATTGCGGCGTGTTAGCATGCAGTTCAAAGCATTGGCGGGCTCGAAGTGGAACCCGGTCTTTATTCTTGCGAGCTCTAAGTAGAACCCGGTCTTTGTTCTTGCGGGCTCTAAGTAGAACCCGGTCTTTGTTCTTGCGGGCTTTAAGTAGAGCCCGGTCTTTGTCCTTCCGGGCTCTAAGTTGGGCCCGGCCCGCCAGAATGCTGGCGGCGAGGCGGAAAATGGGTGCCAAACTGGACTCGAGCAAGGTAGTTATCGTAATTCCGGCGAGGTACGGGTCAACCAGGTTGCCGGGAAAGCCGCTGGTGTCGTTAGCGGGACAGCCGATGATTCAGAGGGTTTATAACCGTGCGAAACAGGCCAGGACGGCAGGCCGGGTAATCGTCGCGACCGATGACCAGCGAATCGTGAAGGCGGTGGAAGGCTTTGGCGGAGAAGCGCGGATGACGCGCGCCGATCACCGTACCGGAACGGAACGAATCGCGGAGGTGGCGGCGCACACCGAGGGCGAAGTTTTTGTGAATGTGCAAGGAGACGAACCGCTACTGGACCCGGTGGCGGTCGATACGGCGGTCAATTCCCTGCTGGAGGAGCCGATCGCGAGCATCTCAACCGTGGCAGTGTTGATTCGAACGCCTGCAGACATCATGGATCCGAACGTGGTGAAAACCGTGTTGGATTTTGAGGATAACGCGATTTATTTTTCGCGCGCGCCAATACCATGGGTGCGGGATTCGGTGGCGAAAACTCACGCGCGGCACTTGAAGCATTTGGGACTCTATGTGTTTCAGCGCGATGCTCTGCTGGAATATCCGACGCTGCCGCAGGGCGAACTGGAGCGAATCGAGCAACTGGAACAACTGCGCTGGATGGAGAATGGCTGGAAGATTCGCGTGGCGGAAGTGGAACATGATGCGATCAGCGTGGATGTGCCAGAGGATGTGGCGAAGGTGGAGAGTTTGCTGGCGAAGCAATAGACCAGGGCACCCGAAGGTTTCGGCCAGACGCGCTCGACAAGTCCCAACCCGCAAACGCTGCCAACTCCGAAGTTGAGATTCTTCGGCAATCCTAGTCGGATCGCCTCAGAATGACACGTATCCTTGGTGTTGGCATTGGTGAGTCGCCCAAGAAGACTACATCGGAGGCGACGCGGCTGCGCAGAACCGCGAGCGACTTGCCATCAAGCGAAAACTGAAACGATCCGATTTAAAACGACCCTTTGAGCTATCCAGTGCCAAGTCAACGCAGCGCGAATCGGCCCGCGCCAAGTTGGTCTACGGCGCCTGAAGGTTTACGGTGCCGGAGATTACCCGACCGCTGTCGGTGCCGGCGACGTAGATGGTTTGAGAATTCACGATGTAGGCAGCGAAGTTGAGGGTGGTCGAAGGATTTCCGGCGAGCTTAAGCGAAAGAGTGTTGCGCATGCCGCTGCTGGTGGTCCCGTCGCCGCCGATGGTCAAACCGTTACCGGAAACCACGACATTTGTGAATACGCCCTGGTTCGAGCTGAACGCACTGAAGTCGACCGCACCGCTGACATTATTCGAAGCCGCGTTCGTCAATGCGATCTGTCCGACGTAGTCTTCCTCACCTAATATGCCGTTGGTGCTGTTATTACCGATGCCGCTAAAATTAAATCCATAGCTGCCGGCGAGACTCGAATTGCTGAAAGGAGCGCCGGTTTGCAATTGAATGTTGCCGTCGGCAACGGTGTTTTTGCTGACGTCCTGCATGACGCCGCCGCTCGATGAACTGAGATAGACAATGTAGCTGAAGGTGCCAAGCTTTGAGTCGGTGAACGTGAGCGTTCCGCGTCCAGAACCAGGGAAATTGGTATCAATCGCGTAGGTCATTGCAGAAAGCGAGCCGCTGGGCACTTGGGCGGCTGTGCCGCCGTCGTTGGTGTCGGCAAAGATGCTGCCAAGTCCGCCGTTGCCGTCGGCGGTAAAACGCCCGATCCGCGTCAACTGGCTCCGCGATCCGACGCCACTCAGTAAGTAGGCAAAATTGCCGTTGAAGTTAGCATTGGTGGCGGGGACGCTCGATTGCGACACAGCATCACCAACCGTGAGCCCGACAGCACCGGCAGTGCCGGTTTCCATCATGCGCACCCGAGAACCGTTCACGATATAAAAAATGTAGTTGAACGTGAATCCGTTGGCAGTGAAGGTGACGACGCCCCGGCCTGAGGTCGGACCGTTTGTAGCATCCATCTGATAACTTCCGGCGGTGAAGGGCGCAGCGCTGAAGGTCACGCCGTTGTCGTTTTCATCGAGCAGGCCGCTGGAGAGCGAACCGCTGCCCGTAGATACGAATTGACCGACGATGGAATCCGGAGAACCGCCAGGATCAAGACCACTGAAATCAAAAACGTAGTTCCCGCTAATGCCTGCGGCATTGAATGAACTTGAACTCTGCAGCAGGAATGTTCCGCTGGCCGTGGCGTTCAAATCCGTCTCAACAATCAATCCCTTCGTAGGCGAAAGCATGGTGATGCTGAACGCGAGTGCTCCGGTCGCGTTTGCCAGGTTAATGACACCGCGGCCGTCGGCCTGAACCGTGTAGGTACTCGCCGTAAATGCCAGCGTCTGCGGGCCGTTGAGAGCGGTGTTGACGTCTTCAATCCCACTAGTGATGTTGCCATTGCCATCCGCAGTGAAAGAACCGATGCGAGCGAAAAAGCTGCCGGTCACGGCGTCTGAACCGCTCATTGAGAAAGCATATTGGCCGTTCAGGCTGGAATTGGAAAAATTGCCGGTCGGAAGCGGAGGAGTTGGAGTCGAGCCACTACCACCGCAAGCCGCGGCAAAAACTGCTGCACAGAGAGTGAGGGCCAGGCATAGGCGGTTCATCGTGCACCGCCCTTCTGGTCGGCTTGGGCACTTGCAAGCAGCGCTTTGTTTGCGCGAAGGCCAGCCGGACCGAGTGGCAAACCGTGAACTGATCGAACGGCGACTACTTGCGCGCCAACCTGAACCAAGCGAGCGAGAAAAATTTGATTCTTGCCGACCGAACTCATCTGGCCGACGAAGCGCACACTGGCGCCTTGCGTGATGTTCAGCTTGGTGAGATGCAGAAAGCGCGCGTCGCCCAAGTGAACGTCAACATTGCCGGCAGTAGTTTGCAGCAATACATGGGCGCCGATCGGCGCTGATTGAGAATTTTCCGTAAAACTCAGCACCGTGCCTTGCAACGAAACATCTTTCGCAGTGTCGTAGGTGCCAGGAGCTGGCTTTCCGGATATGGCGTTGGCGCCGGGCCGCTGCGCATAAACGGAACTTGCGCAAACCGCCCCGCACAGTATGGATACAATTAGACTGGATTTCAAAAACAACTTCATCAACTCACCCCATTCGCGGCCCAAGAAGGGCGCTCAGATCTTAGAACCCCGAGCCAGAACGCGGGGCGGAAGGACAACTCCAGCTTAGATGGCGGCTTCGCGCTGCGGGTTTCCGCACCAGCAAGCGTGTGTCGGAAAAAGTAGCTGTACGTCAGCTGTACTTCTGCTGTACTTCGGGCCCATCTAAAACCGGTGTCGTTCGAGGAACATGAACCCGGTTGTTATGGAAAAGTTGCGCGATGACAAAAATTTTCGATGCCGCGGCGCGAAGACTTCGAATTGACAGAACGTCTTAGCTTGCCCATAATTGTTTGTACGTCAATCCTGCGGCGGGCTGAGACGGTTTTAGACGTGGCCTCGCCTGAGAGGTAAGAGAAGTCCGGTGAGGTGAAGCGAGTCACCGCACGGGCTATACGGATGGCGCCAAAATATATATTTGTTACCGGCGGTGTTGTTTCTTCACTTGGCAAGGGCGTAGCAGCTTCCTCCATCGGTTGTCTCCTCGAAAGTCGCGGTTTCACAGTCAACATTCAGAAGTGCGATCCGTACCTCAACGTCGATCCCGGCACTATGAGTCCGTTTCAGCACGGCGAAGTCTTCGTCACCGAAGACGGCGCCGAGACCGACCTGGACCTAGGGCACTATGAGCGGTTTACGCACGCCAAGTTGACGCGCGACAACAATTGGACCACTGGAAGAATCTATGAAACGATTTTGACCAAAGAACGGCGTGGCGATTACCTGGGAAAAACCGTGCAGGTGATTCCGCACGTCACCGACGAAATCAAAGCCATCATCAAGAAAGTTTCGACGGATGTAGATGTAGCGATCGTCGAGATTGGCGGCACCGTTGGCGATATCGAGTCGCTGCCATTCCTCGAAGCCATTCGCCAGATGCGGTTGGAGCTTGGCGCGGAAAATACTTTGTTCGTTCACGTGACATTAGTTCCCTACCTTGCAGCCGCCGGCGAACAAAAGACCAAGCCCACTCAGCACAGCGTAAAAGAAATGCTGGGCATCGGGATACAGCCGGACATTTTGCTTTGCCGCAGCGATCGTCACATTCCTTCCGACCTGAAACGCAAGATTGCGCTGTTCTGCAACATCGCCGAGGGCTGCGTAATTTCCATGGAAGATGTGGACACGATTTACGCGGTGCCGGCAGAGCTGGCGCGGGAAGGACTGGACGCGCAGATTTTGCGTTTGCTGAAGCTCCCACAGCAGCCGCAGAGTTTCCAGCCATGGCTGGATTTGATTCAGCGTATTCATCATCCGGCAGGCGAAGCGCGAATTGCGATTGTCGGCAAGTATGTGCAGCTGGAAGATGCGTATAAGAGCTTGCGAGAAGCCTTGCTGCACGGCGGACTGGCGCATAATCACAAAACGGTGATTGACTGGATTGAGTCGGAAGAGATTGATTCACTGGCGACTGCCGCGGACAGGCTGCGCAGCTACGACGGTATTTTGGTGCCGGGCGGATTCGGCAAGCGCGGCATTCAGGGAATGATTTATACCATTCAATTTGCGCGCGAGAACAAAATTCCTTTCTTCGGAATTTGCCTGGGAATGCAGTGCGCGACGATTGAATATGCGCGCGATGTAGCCGGATTGAAGCAGGCGGACAGTACGGAATTCGATCCGCAAGCTCCCTACCGCGTGATTTATAAATTGCGCGAACTGCTCGGCGTGGACGAAATGGGAGGCACCATGCGGCTCGGCGCGTGGCCGTGCAAACTGGAGCCCGGATCGTTTGCGCACAAAGCATACGGCAAACTCGAAATCAGCGAGCGGCACCGCCACAGATATGAATTCAACCGCGAGCATGAAAAAACCCTGGTCGACGCCGGACTGAAAATTACCGGACGCACGCCCGACGAAAATTACGTGGAAATTGTGGAAGCCCCAGACCATCCCTGGTTTTTGGGTTGTCAGTTCCATCCGGAATTTAAATCGAAGCCGCTGGAACCGCATCCGTTGTTCGCAGCGTTCATAGGGGCGGCGCTGCAGCACAAGAAAGAACGCAGCAAGCCAGCTTCCGCAACTGTTTTGGCGAACGCTTCTTATGACGGACAGCACGCGCCAGCTGCAGACACTCCGCGCACACCTGTGTTTCGCGCCGCGCCGCACGCTACCACATAAATGAAACTTGCATATTTGCCGAGCGGCTCTCCTGACTGTCCACTCATCCGTTTCTTCGCATTTGACAATGAGGGACTAGCTCGGCTGAAAACACTCTTGCTATCTTTATCAGACTACTCAAAAAGTAGTGTGGCACTAAGTGAACAAGTAGATTTCCAGCAAGTGAACGCAAACCGGCTCTATTTCCGTGTCGGAGAATCGGACGAGCGAATTCGATCTGTAGCACCCGGAGTCTTCGAGTATGTCCTTTCCGGGGCCGCCTGGGATAACATGGCCGAGCTAGTTGAATCGCTCCGCAAACCAGACGCAACGGGCTACCAGTGGCTTCGTCAAGCGGCAGGTATCCCACTGCTTCTTTCGCCTGAGGGCAGTTGGTGAGGACCCGATTGTCTAGTGCGCAACCAATCTCGATTGGATCCTTCGAAATTAGTCGCAACAGCCCGCTGTTTTTGATTGCTGGGCCGTGCGTGATCGAGTCGCAGGCCCACGCGCGGACGATGGCGGAACGTGTGGCCAAGATTGCCGCGGATGCGAGCGTACCCTATGTATTCAAAGCCTCTTACGACAAGGCCAATCGGTCGTCGGTCAATTCATTTCGCGGGCCAGGTTTGAAAGAAGGGCTGCGGATTCTGGCAAAGATCAAGTCGGATTTACATGTACCGATCTTGACCGACATTCACGAAGCGTCTCACGCTGCGCCAGCCGCTGAAGTCGTCGACATTTTGCAGATACCGGCGTTTCTCGCGCGGCAAACGGATTTGCTGGTCGCCGCGGGCCAGACCGGACGCGTTGTGAACATCAAGAAGCCGCAGTTTGTTTCGCCGTGGGATATGAAGAATGCCGTGGAAAAAGTGGAATCGACCGGCAACAAGCATATTATTTTGACTGAGCGCGGCGCTTCTTTCGGATACCAGAATCTTGTCGTGGATTTTCGCTCGTTCCCTGTTTTGCAAAAATATGGATACCCGGTGGTTTTTGATGTGACACATTCGGTTCAGCTTCCTGGCGGCCAGGGCCATGCGAGCGGCGGCCAGCCAGAATTTATTGAATCCTTGGCGCGCGCGGGAGTCGCAGCGGGTGTCGATGGAATTTTCCTCGAGACCCATGATAACCCGGCCCAAGCGCTTTCCGACGGAGCGAACGCGCTGCCGCTGGATCAGCTTGCGGGTCTGCTTTCGCGATTGAAGGAAATTTCTGCACTGGTGCACTCATGGGACAAAGCGTGAGACTTCAGGCTCAAGCACATTCGATGTTGCGAGAAGGGGTGCTAACTATTGCGGCCCGACAAAATCGCGGGGAGGCCCGCGCCACACTGGTTGCCGGTCGCTGGTCGCTGGTCACTGCGTCATGAGTCTCGATACCGCACGCCGCGTGCTGCGTATCGAAGCGCAAGCGATCCAAGACGTGATGGCGCGGCTGGACGGCGCGTTCGAACGCGCGGTGGAGCTTCTCTTTACCTGCAGGGGGCGCGTGGCTGTAACCGGCATGGGCAAGTCCGGAATTGTGGGTCGCAAAATTTCCGCAACGCTCTCAAGTACCGGCACACCATCATTTTTTCTACATCCTGCGGAAGCTTTGCACGGCGATCTGGGGATGCTCGCAGCAGGTGATGTGATTTTGGCTGTCTCCTACGGCGGCGAAACTCGCGAAATAATTGAACTGCTGGATGCGCTTAAACGAATGGAGATCAAACTCGTCGCACTAACCGGAAACGCGAATTCCACCATCGCACAAGCCAGCGAGATTGTTCTGGACGTCAGCGTAAACGAAGAAGCTTGTTCCCTAAATCTGGCGCCAACGGCGAGCACCACCGTGGCGATGGCGGTCGGCGATGCGCTGGCCGTCGCATTACTGGAGAAGCGCGATTTTCGTCACGACGATTTTGCCGCACTGCACCCAGCCGGTAGCCTGGGTAAGCGTTTGCTACGCGTAGACAAAGTGATGCACGCGGGAGACAAATTGCCGAAGGTTGCTCCAGCAACACCGATGGCCCAGGTGTTCCACGAAATGTCGGCGAAAAAATTGGGCATGACCACGGTGGTAAACGCCGACGGAACGCTGGCGGGAATCCTGACCGACGGCGATTTGCGGCGCTTGATGGAAAAACACGGCGGCGCAGCGGTTGAGATGAATCTTGCCGACTGTATGACCTGCAATCCACAGACGACAGGGCCCGCCGTTCTGGCCAGCGAAGCGCTGACGCTGATGGAAAAACGGCGAATCACGTGTGTGATCGTGGTTGATGCCGAACGAAAAGTCCTGGGGGTGGTTCACCTGCACGATTTGTGGGGGTTGCAGTTGGTGTAAGTTGTCGACCAAGAGAAAGAAAGATGGCGGCATAAAGCCCGCCACTACAAAAAGAAGATTCACTGCCGACTGAGTTTCTGGAGGGGAATGTGGCTTGGACGCCTAAAACGTCACCTGCATTAAAAAAACGAGCTGCGAAAATCAAGGTAGTGCTGATGGACGTGGATGGCACAATCACGGATGGCAGCGTGACGCTGCTTTCGCAGCTGGATGGCTCGGCGATCGAAATCAAAACGTTCGATGCGCACGATGGTCAGGGAATGACCTTAGGACACACGGCAGGACTGCGCATGGGAGTGATTACGGGCCGAGAAAGCGCTGCGCTGCGGCGGCGCATGAAAGAGATGAGCGTTGAATTTGTGTACGAAAAGCAGCCGCAGAAGATCGCCGCATACGAAGAAATCTTGCAGAAGACCGGCGTCCAGGAAGACGAGGTCGCCTATCTTGGCGACGATTTGCCGGACTTGACGGTGATGAAGCGCGTCGGCTTGGCGGTTGCCGTCGGTGATGCGGTGGACGAAGTAAAAAGCGCGGCTCACTACACGACGGTCCGCAACGGCGGAAAAGGAGCGGCGCGCGAGTTGATTGAGTTGATCCTGAAGTCCAAAGGAATCTGGGAAGAAATGATCGATAAAGCTCGCGCGTAAAACAGTGTGAGAAGTCCAGGTCCACTAACTGAAGCTCCTTCCCTCTGTTCAAGATTTTGCAGTAGTATTTTCAGCCGAATCGAGGACACTCTATGCTCGAATTGCGCTTGAGCTCGAACACCATGGCCAGCACCTTTAGCGCGGCGGCAACGCTCCTGCTCGTTTCGCTTCTGTCCTGTTCGCTGACGGCGGCGCAGGAATCAAAAGCAGCCCCGAATGCAAGTTCTGCTCAAATCAATCAGCGCGTCGAAGAGCTACTGAAAAAGATGACGCTCGAAGAAAAGATCGGGCAGCTCAACCAAGTCTCAGCGGCAAACTTCCTGAATCCACCGAACCGCGAAGAGATGATTCAAAAGGGTGAGATCGGTTCATTTCTTTGGAGCGTTGATTCGGTACAGCTCGACAAGTATCAGCACATCGCTGTCGAGAAAAGCCGGCTGCACATTCCACTTCTTTTTGGTTACGACGTGATTCACGGTTTCCGAACGGTTTTCCCAGTGCCGATTGCTATGGCGGCATCGTGGGATCCGCAAGTCCCGGAAAAAGCGCAGGCTTTTGCGGCGCGGGAAGCACGCGCCAGCGGCATCAACTGGACGTTCGGTCCAATGGTAGACATCGCGCGTGACGCGCGTTGGGGACGCATCGTCGAGGGCGCGGGGGAAGATCCGTACCTGGGAGCGGCCATGGCGCGTGCGCAGGTGCGAGGATTTCAGGGTGCAGAACTCGGCGCGCCAGACCATGTGCTGGCAACTGTTAAACACTTCGCGGGCTATGGCGCCGCAGAAGGCGGGCGTGACTACGACTCGGTGTACTTGCCGGAGACTGCGCTGCGCAACGTGTACTTGCTGCCGTTCAAGGCCGCCGTAGATGCCGGTGTGGGCTCGCTAATGAGCGCATACATGGATTTGAACGACGTACCGGCAAGCGGAAATCGCTGGCTACTTCGCGACGTGCTGCGCGCTGAGTGGGGCTTCCAGGGACTTGTGGTCACCGATGCGTTGACTACCAACGACCTGATCATTCATGGCTTTGCGAAAGATGAATCCGACGCCGCGTACCGCGCACTGGCGGCGGGAGTGAACGTGGACATGGCCAGCAGAATTTTGTCCACACAATTGCCTGGGCTGGTACGAAGCGGAAAAATCAGCGTCGCGCAAATTGATGACGCGGCCCGGCCAGTGCTCGCGGTAAAAATCCGGATGGGGCTCTTTGAACGTCCCTACACCGATTTATCGAAGACCAGCGCCGTTTTGAGCGATGCCGCGGCTCGCGACTATGCGCGTATTGCGGCGCAACGTTCCATGGTGCTGCTGCGCAACGAAAATCGCACCTTGCCTCTAAGCAAGAAACTTTCATCAATTGCGCTGATCGGGCCGCTGGCAAACGATGGCACGGATCTCGATGGCGGCTGGGGCGCGGAGGGCGAGACTCCCGCCGTGACCGTGGAAGAAGGGCTTCGTAAGAAACTGCCCAACGCGGTAATCGCCTCGGCGCGTGGCGGAGAAATCCGTCGCACTATTCCCAGCCGATTTGACGATTTTTTCCCGGGAGGAAAGAAAACATCTCCGCTCACGCCCGAAGAAAATAGTAAAGAGTTTGCTGATGCGGTCGCGCTCGCGCAAAAATCGGAAATGTCAGTGCTCGTTCTGGGGGAAACCGCAAATATGAGCGGCGAGTACGCTTCCCGTTCGACATTGGAGCTGCCGGGCCGGCAAGAAGAGTTGCTGGAGAAAATTGTCGCTTTGGGAAAACCAATAGCACTAGTGATTGTCAGCGGCAGGCCATTGAATATTTCATGGGCTAGCGAACACGTTCCGGCAATCGTGATGGCTTGGCAACCCGGTAGCGAAGCCGGTAACGCTATTGCTGACATTTTGATCGGGGACACGGTTCCCGGCGGCAAACTCCCGGTATCTTGGCCCCGCAGCGCTGGACAGGAGCCGCTCTACTATTCGCACAATGTCACGCAGTATCCGGAAAGCGATCCAACATACCGTTCGCGCTACTGGGAAGGGCCGAGCACACCGCTCTACCCATTTGGATACGGCTTGAGCTACACCTCATTCTCTATAACGGATTTGCGGCTTAGCAAAACAGAGTTGAAAGCCGGCGATGCGCTTGAAGCCACAACGACAGTGACCAACACCGGCGCCATTGCGGGTGACGAAGTGGTGCAACTCTACATTCACCAGCGGGCCGGTTCAACTTCACGCCCGATTCGCGAACTGAAGGGCTTCGCCCGTGTTGCGCTGCAACCGGGAGAATCGAAAACGGTTCGCTTCACGCTTGGGAAAAAGGAACTCACATACTGGAGCGAAAGCCGCAGAGCCTGGGTGCAAGAGCCGGAGCAGTTCGATGTCTGGGTCGGGGGAGATTCCAACGCTCAACTGCATGCAAGTTTTCGCGTGGCGGAATAGAAACGCCGTGGGCTATCCCGACGCAGGCTTGCGAGTCATCATGCAATTTCCTCGCCGCAGAGCACTGCATCAACCCCGGCGGAATCGATTTCTACAATTTACGATTGCTGCGTGCTGGATTTTCGCGACGCTTTTGGCATGAGCTGATCCAGCCGTCGCCCGTTAGCAGAAACCTCGACAAGTTTCGCGAAACGCCGCATCCGCGTTTCCCGGTGCTTGGCGCGAACCACCCAGTGGCCCGCGGTCCGCTGATACCACGCAGCCTGCTTCGTAAAGAATTCCCATGCGGTTTCTTTGGCGCGAAAAAGCTTTTTGAATTTTGCGGAAAGCCCGGGCCTCTTCTGTTCGAACGAATAAATGCCGGTGCGATGCTTTTCCCGCAATGCAAATGCTTTTCTTCCCGGCTCCGCCATTTTTCCAGCTTTTTGCAAACGCTCCACATGGCCGACATTCACCAGGCTCCAGATACTCTTCGGTTTTCGCGGAGTAAAACGAATCACATAGCTTTCTGAATCTATCGAGCGACGCACGCCATCGATCCAGCCGAAGCACAGAGCTTCATCCAGCGCTTCGGAATATGTTGCGCCCTTTTTTCCCGAAGATTTTTTATGGAAGCCGACGAAAAGTTCCCTCGCAGCCGCATGATTTTTCACCAGCCACTTGCGAAATTCTTCCGGCGACGAAAAGTGCACGATTTTCATCTTGCTCCAGCCATTTCGCGGAATGCGCAGCGCCAGCCCTCATCTAAGAACGGGCAGTACAATCGCCGAGCCGTGTTCACCGCCGTGATACACCCGCTCTGTAGCTTTTTGAAAATCCTCCGGCTTGGCCTCAGGAATATTTTCAAACTGCTGCGGATTGCGATCCACCAGCGGAAACCAGGTGCTCTGGATCTGCACCATGATGCGATGCCCGCGACGAAACGTGTGATTGATGCTGGGCAAATCGAAATGAATTGCGGTCGGTTGATTCGGTACAAGCGGCTCCGGCTTCTCAAAACTGTTGCGAAATTTGGCGCGGAACGGTTCGCCACGAACCAACTGCTGATATCCACCCATGTGCACGACTTTGGGATTCGGATCAGGATTCGGATAGTCCATGGGATAAACATCGATCAGCTTTACATCGAAATCGGAATCTGTGCCGGAACTGGAAACCCACAGTTTGGGCGAAACGGAACCCGCGACAGTGATGTCCTGCTCCAGCGGTTCGGTTTGATAAGTCTCGACGTCGGGGCGCATGGCCGCGAAGCGCTGGTCCGCGTCCATATAGGTTTGCGGCACGCTGGTGCTCTGCGTTTCCACGAACGGGATCGGGCGATTCGGATCGCTGACGTATTCGTCATAGGCCGAATTTTCTTTCACCGGTTCGAATGAGAGCTTTCCTCCCGCCTGGAAGTACAAAGTCTTGGCCTGAGTATTTTTCGGCGGCCAGGAATCGTAGCGGCGCCAGACATTCGTTCCCGTTTCAAAAACCAGCGCGGTGGGCAGCCTCGCGTCAAGCGCATCTTTCAAATATTGCTGAAAAAACGGCAACAGCACCAGATCGTTAAAATAAGCAGAAGTATCGCCGACAAAATTCACTGGACCCAGGTGATCGCCCTTGGTACGAGCCCAACCGCCATGCACCCACGGGCCTTCCACGAAATAGTCCGGCGTGTTGGGACTCATCGCCGCGACGGAATGAAAGATCTTGTAAGGACCCGGCAAGTCTTCAGCGTCAAATAGTCCGCCAACCGCCATCACCGCGCAGTGCACGTTCTTCATGTGCGCTGAGATATCGCGAACTTTCCAGAATTCGTCGTAATTGGGATGCTGCACCTGGTCGTCCCAATAAAAATTGCTGTCTTTCAGGTACAGCTTCTTCGCATTCGAAAGTGGTCCCATATTCAAATAAAATTCGTAGCCATCATTGGTACCGTAGTTGAAATTATCCCAATCCTTCGGCGGATATTCGAGCCCCGCGCGCGGCTTGAAGAACACATAAAATCCGAAATTGGCTTCGAGCATGAATGCGCCGTTGTGATACGCATCATCACCCATATAAAGGTCGGTCACCGGCGCCTGCGGGGAACACGCTTTCAACGCCGGGTGGGTATCCGGCATTCCGGCTGCTACGTAAAATCCCGGATAAGAAATTCCGTAAATGCCAGCTTTACCGTTGTTGTTCGGCACATTCTTCAGCAGCCAGTCGATCGTGTCATAGGTGTCCGTGCTTTCGTCCACATCTTTCGGTCCCTTTTTCACATCCTTAGCCGGAGTCATTTCGATAAACGTGCCGTCGCTCTGAAAGCGCCCGCGCACGTCTTGATACACGAAAATAAACCCATCGGCAACGAAGCTCGGCGCTGGTCCCAAGTGCTTGGGGTAGTTGTCCGCTCCGTAAGGACCAACACTGTATGGCGTGCGCTCCATTAAAAACGGATAAGTCTTCGCCGGCGAAGCGTCTTTCGGCACATAGACCGCGGTGAACAGTTTTGCGCCATCGCGCATTGCAATGCGGAACTCGTATTTCGTGTATCGAGCGCGAATTTCAGCCGCGGATTTCGTGTCCTCGTCTGGCTCCTGAGCGCGGGTGCGGTATCCGCCTCCAAGCGATGCAATTCCCAATGCCGCAAACACTCCTGCCAGAACCATTCCGCGCTGCCCGCTTCTGTTCATCAACCGCTCCCGTGCAAAAATGTACTGACCGACTCGCGTTGGGCACGATACCGCCCGCTTTACACTGTGTCAACGCATCGCCCGCGCCTTGCTTTTTCTTTTGCCCACGAAAAAGTCTTGACCACAGTCGCGCACGGCGCTAGCGTTGCGGTTATCCTTGGCCCCGAGTTCCACCCCCCACGGCTCGACTCACACAATTATCTTCATAGGAGGCATCTCATGATTGCTCGCATCATTACTTGTACCGTTACACCGTCGAAGGTCAGCGAATTTCGCACGATGCTGAACAATACTCTATTGCCGAAAGTTCAGTCGCAACATGGATTCGTGGAAAACATCGAAGCGCTTGATCCCAACACGGGACAGTTCTCCAGTACCACGCTCTGGCGGAGCCGCTCCGACCTCGAAAATTATGACAATAGCGTGTTCCCGGAAATCGCCGCGAAGATGAGCCCGCTTCTAAACGGAAATCCCACAGTGCAAACCCTTCCCGTGGAGAATTCCTCGGAACACAACGTGCGAACGGCGGCAGCAACCAGTTCACGCTAACCTTGTTTGACCACCTACAGCGGTCCCAAAAACGCAAAGGCCGGAGGGCAGCCACATCCCTCCGGCAGCACTCTCCATAAAGCGAGAAGCGTCCACCCCCTATTCAAGGGATGGACGCTCCTCGCGCTAGTCGCCGCAACAACTCATCCGATTCTGTATTTCTTCCACGGCTATCAGGATTGTTTGAGGTGGCCGCCTTGCCGCGGCGTCGACACGCCTAATCGTTAATTTCCAATCGAAGAATCTGGCCTGCTCCTGGCGGCGCAGCACCAAAATTCGAGATGTAAATTGCGCCGTCGGGCCCAATCGTCATCGCTGTGGGGACTACGAGCCCTCCCAGTATCTCTTCCACTTCGCCTGAAGGGCTGACGCGAACGAGCTTGCCCTCACCAGGAGTCGGAGAGCCAGCCGCGTCAGACAACTCGAGCACGTAAAGCCTGTCGCGGTAATCAAAAGCAACTCCGACTACGGTAGTGAAGCCGGAATCCCATATCTTGAAATTTCCGCTTGGCGTCAACTTGTGAACGCTCGCACTTCCGGGAGTGATGGGAAACGGCGCGAGGTTGCCGAAGAACAAATTGCCGTGATAGACCATTCCGGTCGGACCAATCCACTTGGAACTGCTCGCTGATATATCTGCCACACGATGCACCGCACCTGTTCTTGGCGATATACGATCAATCTCCTGGTGATTTGGCTCGGCCGTGTAGAATTCGCCGTTCACCACCACCATGCTGTACCAAGTCCTGTCGGGTTCCCAGTCATCGAGAGAAGGGCCCGGATTCGCGATCGGGTTTGCCATCTCAAATGCGGAGAGATTGGCAACATAGCTCCAGGATTGATGATCGACGTCTACCAGGATAATTCCATTGGGAGTATCAGGATTCCCGTGAGAGCACCCGCCACCCCCAAGGAGTGCGTACAGATTGTTGCCGATAAAAGCTACATCCGACACCCCTTGCGTGTCACCCGACGGCAGATTGCTTTTTCCGGAGGGCAGTCCATCAATCACCGTCGTTACTTGCAAAGGGGCGCTGACCTTTGAAATGCGCGCGGATGGACCGCCGGAGTATGGCCCGACAGGTGGCGGAACAAGCTGAGCGCAGCCAAGAGTCGCACTGGCGGTGGAACCACCGCTCCCTGCTTCTGCCACGTACAGAGCGCCATCCGGGCCGAACTTCAAACCACGTGGGCCAAGCAAGCCTGTAGCAAATACAGACATCGAAACGTTTGGCCCGAACTTCAGTCGCTGCGCACTGTTCAATCCAGCCGAGATGAAATGTACATTGGGCGATGGACTTTGCGCCCACGTATCGGGAGCGAGCGTCAGTCCGGCCAAAATTCCCATCCCGAATATCGTTCCCACACAGATAAGTTGCTTCGAGTTCACTGTCGTTCTCCTTGAGGCGATATTTGCTGCTCCTCCATCTGTGGTCGCAGGGACGCCGCCGGGAGGCCTGCAAGCGGGCTCAAAGCTGAATCCAAATTACTATCGCGCGCACAGCTATTACGCCATCATGCTCGCACAGCTTGGCCGCTCGAACGAAGCGCATGAGCAATTTCGCGAAGCCAGAACGCTCGACCCGCTCTCTGCTTTCAGCGCCGCCATAGGCTGGCACGTTTTTTATTGCGCGCGCCAGTATGACGAAACGATCAAGGTTTGCCGCGCTGCCCTCGAAATGGAACCGCGCATCGGTTCTGCCTACTACGGCCTCCTTCTTTCATTCGAACAACGCGGGGAATACGCAAAAGCTATCGAGCAACGAGTCCTTTCAATCCAGCCGGGAGATCCCGATATCGAGCAGCGTAAGCGCGATGCGGACCGCTTGCGGCGCGCTCTGGCTTCCGGCGGCGAGCGTGGGTACTGGAAGGAATGTCTGAGGCTTTTTCTTGAAAATCACGATCCAAAAGATCCCAATGACCTAAACGAAGCCGCGAGACTGTACACGCATCTCGGTGACCGCGCCCGAGCCCTCGATTGGCTCGAAAAAGCCTACAAATCGCACGATCCGTTTCTAATTTTCTGGATTGCCACCGCACCTGAATTTGATTCCCTTCACTCCGAACCCCGCTACCAGAAAATCGTCCGCGACATGCACCTGACTTTGCCGTCCTGATTCCGCGCGGGCCACTGGACCCTTCTGCCAGCAGTCGAGGCCCTGCCGGGCCTGGACAGTTGCAAAAAGGTCGCGCGAGCACGGTTTGAATGGAGAGGGAATTAGAAGGGTTCAGCGGGATGATGCTTGCGCTAAGGCCGTCCGGCCCAGGGCAGACAATTGCCGGTCAATGATCTTGGTAAAATCCGCATCCGACTGCACTCCACTCAAGAACTCGCCGTTGATAAAAAAGGTCGGCGTTGCGTTTACCCCGGCATGGGAACCCGCGTCAAAATCTTGCTGGACCACCGCCTTGTACTTGCCCGATTTCAGGCAGGTCGCAAAGGAGTCCTGGTCCATGCCCAAGCCGGCGGCGGTCTTAACCAAGGCAGTGTCCTCGAGCTTGGACTGACCTGCAAACATCGCGTCGTGCATTTCCCAATATTTTCCTTGCTGGAGAGCGCAGTGTGAAGCCTCCGCCGCCATCTCCGCGTACGGATGGATTTGCGAGAGAGGGAAGTCCCGGTAGGCCAGCTTTACTTTCCCTTTATACTTGGCAAGCACGTCCTTCAGCGCGGGCTGGACCCTGCTGCAGAACGGGCATTGAAAGTCCGCGAATTCCACGATCGTGACAGGTGCATCAGCGCTTCCCTTCACTCGCTCCGGGTCGTACCCAACTTGGACCGATGGTGGCTGAAGGAGAATGGAAACCTGAGCCTTGTCGCGCAAGGAGTCGGCGTACGCCTCACGCGCCTGCTGAATCTCGGAGTTGTTCAGAAGCTGCTTAGCCTGCGACTTGATCTGGTCGAAGGGCAAGGAAGTCTGGTTCCGAAGTGCAAGATAGTATCCTTTCGCTGCGTCGTCGGAAGGTTCAGCGATCTTGGAGTCGACCTCCTGCTTAAGCAGCTCGTCAGTGCTAAGGCCCTTCTTTTTCGCTTCCACCTCAATAAGCTTCTTGCGAATGCACTGATTCAGGGCGTCGCTTTTCAGTTTATATTCCTGCTTGCGCAAATCGAGCAAACCCGGCCCAGCCACAGACATCAAGTCCTGCTCGTAAATCGGATGGCCAGCAACAATGGCAACGGGCTCATCGGATCCGGCTTGAGGCTTGGCCTGCGCAGAACACAAGTTGGCAAGAGCCAGGCAAAAAAGAAGCATTAACTGAAAAACTCTCATGGGTTTCTGTTTAAACATGGATCTCCTGCAATCGATTGCGTTCGCTCGCTCAGGCTCAACTTCGTGCCGAGCGCATAGTTCCCTGTTTCTTGTACGATTAGTTCTTCTGTTCCAGTTGACTCGTCGTCTTGCCGGTGGAGACAGCTGCGACCTTTGGCTTCCATGCTGCTGCCAGCGCTTTGCCCCTGGCGATCTGTTCCGGGGTCATTTGTCCTTCCGCAGAAAGCAGCTCGGTACGGTAAAAATCTAGATTGTTCTTGGCCGCCAGCTGCAGCCACATTTCGGCCTGGATGGGGTCGCGCGGAAGATCTCTGTCGTCCTGCAGGTAGCTCTTACCGAGGAGCAACTGGGCGTCCTGCTGTCCCTGCTCGGCGGACAGCCGCAGCCATTTCACTCCTTCTGCGATGTCCCGGTGAGGCAGCAGATAGTACGAGCCCAGAAAGAATTGAGCGTCGGCGTTGCCTTGCACCG
>WNFR01000775.1_pt1 | contig 32746 bp, 47 predicted proteins | sample 5400221 | NCBI WGS metagenome assembly WNFR01 (sample SAMN13153357, study PRJNA577476) | soil metagenome | isolation source: 40 cm soil under Madrone tree | place: USA:California | collected 2016-06-14
TAAAAGGGTGTTCCTTTCTGGAGGGGTTCGAGCCGAATACTCAAAACCTTACTCCAAAGGGGGCGCCCTTTTTATTGACACGGTAGAGGTCTGGGGTTCGAGTCCCCACGGGCCTACCATATTTTTCAATGAGTTAGCATCTACAACGTCTCTCCGCAAGGCTCCAATTGGCTCCATTAAGGGAGGCAGTCCGCAACTACCAAGATCACTTCCTAAGTATCCTCCGGCAGGACACATGTACTCCTTCTGGACTGCTTATTGAGAACGTCCGGGGATCACATCAAAGTCGGCGGTTCAGGATCAGCAATATTCGGTCCAGTTCGCAGGACATGGGGCATCGTCGGGCAGCAAACCGAAGTTTTGCGGGGAACGTTCTCCGAACTCCGTTCGCTTGAGTCTCCATGCCTGTGGCCGCAGACAGATGAAAAGGACGCGCCTGCCTCGTGAGCAGGCGTTCTACGTCTGCTATTCGGCGCAACGGTCCCCGGAACCGTTGCACGTGGGGTTCCAGAGCGTTATTGGCAGGGTAACGGTCTGAGCCGAGAATCCATCTCGCAACGAACTGCATCTGCCACCTTGAAGCGCAAGCAAAGATGGAGCGCGCGCGGCGGCTCGATCCGCAGTCGCTGATCATCGCTACAGACAATGCGCTCATCCTCTACTATGCAAAGAAATACGACTTTTCGATGCACGAATACCTCGCGGTCCTCGAAATGGATCCTAATTTTCCCCGTGCGCGAGGTTTAATGAACGTGTACCTGGTAAAGGGGATGCGAGCGGAGTTGCTGGCGACCGTCGATAAGCTGGAGCGAGGTGGTGAAAAAAGCCCATGGGAGTGGGGAGAATTGGTTTACTACAATGGGCGAACGGGCCGACTGGTGGAGGCGCGCAGCGCGTTGAAGAAGATCGAGGAACTCAGCAAGAAGCAACCTATCGATCCACTGGTTTTTACCTTCTCCTATATCGGGTTGAATGAGAAGGAACTGGCACTGCAATACACGGAAAAGGCCTACGTACAGCACTCGATCGCATTAGCCTTGATAAAAGTTGACCCGGCCTACGATTCGCTACGAAGCGAATCCCGGTTCCAAACTCTACTAGAACGCATGCACCTGGAGTAAACCGCTACATTTCTGAAGCAAATTCGCCAAAGAGTAAAGAAAATGTCCCAGCGCCTTCGATGCGTGGCATGACCGCGCTGTGTTTCATTTTCTTACTTCGGTCGAGCAACGGATAGCGTACGTTCAGCAAGTGGCGCGTGCGGTGAAGCCGGGAGGCCACGTGCTCGTCAGCACTTTCGGACCAGAGGGGCCCACGAAATGCAGCGGCCTTGAAACTGTTCGTTACGACGCTGAATCTCTGCACGCAGAGTTCGGCGTGCGCTTTCGTCTGCTGGATAGCATCAAGGAATTGCACAACACACCGTTCGGTACGACGCAGCAGTTTCTCTATTGCCTCTGTCGCGTCGAATGAACTAATCCCTCTAGCAGACCTCTAAGAAATGGGCGAAATCGTAGTTCTTGATCGGACGACATTGGTTCGTCATGGACGACGTCTGGAATACTTTACGATCGTTTGGAATACGATCGAGAGGTTGGTCGCTGTCGTGAGTTGGCTGATCGCTGGAAGCATGCCAATCCGACCAAAACGACCACGCGAGTACAGGCCCGAATTCCCGATCGCGGTGCGGCTTCCATAAAAGCGCGGAAAAAAGTCTTGACACGGTATCTTTGGGGGTCTAGTGTGCGCCAATTACCCGCCTAGTTGCGACCGGAGGTAGCCATGTCCCAGATTCCGAAGTTCCCGCAAGACCGACCCGAGAAGGACCCTATTCGGTCGTAGAGAGAAGATCCCGCCCGAGAGGGCGGGAGGCCGCGCGTGTAACGATTCCCTCGTCTAGCTCACTACCGAATCAGAACGTGGCGCCTCTCCAGATCGAATTCCATGGAGAAGATACCGTGGGCAAGCACATACTGCACGCATTCCATTTCCTGGCAAAAACCAAACCACAAAGCCCAGAAAATTCTTCTGTCCGCGCGTAGGCGCACCAGATCCCTCAAGGAGGGTAACTCTATGTTCCGTAGGATAAGCAAGTTTGGAGCTTTCCTGATTGCGGCAGTCGCGCTTGTTGCGGTGGGCAATCTTCTGCTGGCTCAAGAGAAAGGCGCAGGCAAGCAATCACAGAAAGAAGAAAATCGGCAACCGGCCGCGTACGAAGTTCTTGCTAAAGGGATCGTGGGCAGCGCGCCGCTGCAAGTCCAGTTCAAATCCGCCGCTCTTCGCTTGGAAATTCGCAACCTCATTATGGGGCGCGGTGAGACGGAATCGATACCCACGCCTACGCGCATGCTCTTGGAAGTTCGGCAGGGTGCGGTGACCACCTCAATCAACCAGGAGAAACAAACCCGCAATCAAGGCGACTTCTGGATTGTAGAAAAGGGCAATTCGTTTACAGTCCAAAACTCTGGAGAAGTCGGAGTCCTGCGCGCGATCTACATCTTCGAAGGCAAGCCGTAGGAAGAGGGAGGAACAGTCATGACGAATTCGAGATTACTTACGGCGACTGCAATTCTGACAATCGCATTGATCTGTGTCGGCTCTTCCGGCTGCAGGGACACGAGCTGGCGTGGGTATGGTCACGATACGACACAATTCTCGCGCCAGCCCCACGAATCCACGTTGAATGCGTCAACCGTAGCGACACTGGATTTCCATCCACCGCACGGCTGGGATTTCACGATCCCGGGTGGCGGTTCCTTTACAGCGTCTCCGTCGGTTCACGACAACACCGTATATGTGGGATCTCTGAACGGACACTTTTATGCCATTTATGCGACCGGGCCAAATCAAGGCACGATCCGCTGGCAGTATCCGCCGCTCGCGCCCATTCCCCCGGACGCCTGCGGCACAACCACGGCTCCATTGTTGATCAGCGCAGGGAGCGGCAACCCCTCGGGACCTGGAATCGCATCCAGCGCTGCAATCGCGGAGGACGTCGGCGGAGAACACACGGCGGTCATCTTTGGCGCGCCCGACCCAAACTCAAACGGAGGTGACGGTCGGCTCTGGGCGTTGGACGAAGACACGGGGCGATGCATCTGGAAGTCTGCCGTCATTGCACCGACGAGCGGAACGTCGAAGATCGGTTATTCCTCTCCGGCCATTGCTCACCACCGAGCGTACGTCGGCGTGTCCGCAAAACAGCCGGACGCTCCGATCACTGTGGGCAAAGTGTTTGCGGTCGATCTGTCGAATGGATCGATTGACCCGGCGTTTAACTTCTCCGCCGTCGGTGGGCTGGCACCGGGAGGCGGCATTTGGAGTTCGCCGGCGATAACGCCAAGCGGCAACGTGGTCGTGACGACCGGCAACAGCTGCATCCATGAATTCGGGCCGAACTGCAACGTGATTCCCTCTCCGGATTACACAAACAGTATTTTGAAACTGGATTGGCACAACGGGAACATTCTATGGCAAGTGCAACCTGTCGCGATCCAGCACGACTTCGATCCCGATTTTGCGGCGTCCGCCATCGTTGGGCGGGTGAGCTGCGGCAGCTTGGCCATATCGGTGCAGAAAGATGGCTACGTTCACGCGGTCGACGTCAAAACCGGAGGGCCGTTCTCCAATCCGGCTTGTTCCTATGCGGGCCACAGCTTGGAATGCCCCCGCTGGACTTACCCTCCGGTCTCGAGTCTTCCCTTTCAGGATGACGGTCACGGAGACAGTGCCTTCAAACGGCAAGGGGCTCTTGACGGCGATCATTTGTTCATCGCTGGCGGGGGACTTGACCTGGAGCCCCCTCCCGGGCATACGGCACAGGAAGTGTTCAATCGTCTGCACTCGCTCAATGTCTGCGCATCGGATGCAGACCGTGTTCGTTGGATACTTCCTAATCTTCCGGGCAATGCTGGCGGCGTGAGCGTTGCCAATGGCGTCATCTATCTCGGGACGTGGACTCCCTTCGATACGTCAACGTCCCCTCATCATCTTTTAGCGATTGCAGACACGGATGTGCTGCCTCCCGCCAGCTTTGTCTGCAGCTACCCGTCGATTCCCACGGGGCTCTTGTGCTCTTCCGCAGGATTCAAGAACGTCGGCGTGCCGGTCATCGTGAAGGACATTACCTTGACCGGCTCCATTCAGGGGATACCCGCCATCTCCAACGGGCGGGTATACGTCGCCACGGCGGGTGGGCATCTTTATGCGCTGGGCCAGTAGAGTAGGAAGGACGGCGAAAGAAACGAGGTGAGGTCATGATGCGCAAGCAGGTATTGCGAATGTCTTTCGTTCTCGCAGGAATCGTGTGTCTCTGCAATGCAGGCTGTCAGAAGAAAGAGCTGGAACCAACGCCGCCGGAACCCGTGCGAGCTGCCGCTCCCGCGAGGCCCACGCCTCAGTTCAACGCAGTCGCAGGGGCAGGTGAGGAGGTGCAGGAAGCAAGACTGACCAGCCAAGCTCTGCCGCAGCTTCATTCCCGCCTGGAGATCGCAACCATGATTGTGCAGGCGGGTAAACCGATTACCTTACCCATGCAGCACGAAGGCCTGCTGGAGTTGCGGGCCGGCTCCGTTGCCAGTGGTGCGGGAGAAGCCCGTCAGGTTCATCATCGCGGCGATATGTGGCAAGTGGGGAAAGGAGAGCGCGTCACGCTACAGGCGTTCGGTGAACTGGCGGTCGTCCGGGCAATTTATTTGGTTCCCGGCGATAAGTGAGTGTTCTCTCCGGACGTTACTCGCACGAGAGCGCTTGTAACGATTCCATCGCCGTTGACACTATCGGTTAGATTGGAGTAAAAAGCTGGTAACGTAACCCACTGAATAGTTACTACCCTAGAAAAATCGGCCCCGTCAGCCTTTGCGACTGTGTCCTGTCAATGAACATTTTCGGAGGGAGCCCATGGCGAAGCGGAAGAGCGTGAATACCTTGGGGACTGCGAAGCTGACCCAGTTTCGGACGTTGCTCGATCAATTCATCACCAAGTCTACGAACAATCCCGTCACCGAGCACCAGAATGCCGGCATGGACATGACGCTGATGATCCATGACCAGGGGTTCGTCGCCTGGCATCAGCATTTTCTAGCGGAGCTGGAGACCTGGCTGCTGAACAACGGCGGGGCACAGTTTGTGCCATGTCCTTATTGGGCCGGCAAAGCCCATACCCGCACAATTGAATAAGGGCAACAACAACGTGAACATGCCCCTACCCAAGAACCTCAGACCTGCGGCGCTCAAAAAGATCAAAGGCTATAACGTGATCAACGGCCGCCTCATTCCGTACCACAACGCGGTGCACAATGCCGTCGGCGGGCAGATGCCCATCCGGATACTTCACCGTCCGACCCGATTTTCTGGCCCTTCCATTCGTTCCTGGTTTCGGTTTACGAGCGGTGGCGCAACAGTTAGCAAGCAAGGACTGCGGGAAGTGAGGCCAGGATTTTTTATACCTGCCGGCGAAGAGCGAATGCGCTTTCTGGTCGCAGGGTGGAAAGAGCGCTTCTCGGGCGTGATCACAATCTGGTCTTCGCGCGCCAGCCAACTGATGGCCCAGTCGAAGAAGGGGAGCTCTTGCGTTCACCTGGTTCTTCAGTTGTGTGAGCGACAATTCGGCTTGGGTGCGTAGCTCTTACCAAATTGTCCCTGCAGTCTTTGCCGATTTCTTCTTCCATCTTGATTCGTATTCCTCAGCACAATCCTCACAGTGCGAATACGCGCGTCATCTTCTATCAGCCATAGCTTCCACTAAATGAATGGAGCGGGGAGAGGCCCGCTCCCGTGAGAAGGTTTGAAAGTTCGTCGACTTCTAAGGCTTTGCAGCAGCGGCCTGCTCAAGAATCGGGGCTGCCTTGCTGACGTCCGTGACACCAAAAAAGACGAGAGGCATATTCGTACCAGGCTCCAAACCGCAATATGCGTAATTGATGTTGATGTTGGCCTCTCCCAGGCGGGATGCTACCCGCGCGATCTCGCCGGGTCGGTGCGGAAGTTTGGCTTGGACGATTTCTGACTCTACGTATGTCAACTGCTCGCTGTCCAGCACGGTCTTGGCTGTCGACGGATTGTCTACGATGAATCGAGTCACGCTTTTCCCCCCGATCGGGAAGGATTGAAGCGCGAGAATGTTCACTTCGCGATCGGCGAGCGCCCGGCAGACTTTCCCGAGCGTGCTGGGCCGATCCTCCATTAACACGGTGAATTCTTTGGCCACGGGCATGGTGGGGACCTCCTTTGCCTCCTTGAAAATGCAGAACGCATCCTCGGTGTGGTGTGATGTTGAGGGCATCATACGCCCCGGCTCTCCATCGTTCAAGACTGTCTGGTGGGAGTGAAGGACTCGTGGTAGTTGACCGGATGCGGAGCGCAGGAATACGGTAGACGGCAATCTACCCTTCCTCTTGCGGCGAGAGGAACGCCGATACACTAGGCGGGCTCGCTTATTCGCCAAGCGTCGTCCGCGCGTCTCCAAATCTTTCGAGAAAGATTCGAGCCTTTCATCTGTGAGCGGATGCCTGAAGAGCTGTTCGAAAACTTTGAACGGCATCGTGCCGATGTATGGGAGACATAGCTCCTTTAATTGTTAGGGCTTGTTGTGTGTTAGCGCGCCGCGGCACTTCTCGCGATCTCTCAAGGTTCCAGGGGCAGCCTTCGTTTCCGGGAGGCGAAGATGGCGATGCTTTGCTGGTTGGATTTGCTTCACGCAACGCGTGGATGCGTCACCCGCCTGTATGGATGCGGTCGGCGGGGACTTCGACTTCGGTAACGCCACGGAAGGAGAACAAAAGCTTTACGAGGTACTTGGGTGGTTGTTCCGAAGTCTGTTTCACAATGTGGCCAACAGCGTCGGTGACCGCAGCCTGGAACATTACACCCTCGGCTTGCAGGCCAGCAAGGTTCACACGCACGAGTTGGCCGGGTTGGAACATGATTCCTGTACAAGGATCCTCCAGCTGCGAAACGTCAAATGCAAGCCGTTTCCGATGGGTAGCTGCTTCAGCGGGAGCTCACGGCGGAATCCTTATTCACATCTCAACCTTTGCGAAGAGCGTGAGAGAAAGTTGGGTCTGATTCCGTAAGCGGATCAGAAATCAGCCATATGCGTGCTCTTGACTTCGTGCGCTATTCGAACTAGCCTCGGCTTAATTTACTTCACACAAGCCAACCAATATTTCGATGCGTCAAGTCAAAGGAGCTTCGCAATGGGAAAGATAAATTGGGTACGGGTGTTACTCGGTGGTTTGCTCGCAGGTTTAGTGGTCAACATATTTGAGTATGTCACGAACGGAGTGGTGCTCGCAGCCAACTGGGATGCGGCAATGAAGGCTCTCGGCCGACACTTATCGATGAGTGCGGTAGCTGTCTTCATCGTCGGGGGTTTCATCGGAGGAATCGCAGCGATCTGGCTGTATGCGGCTGCCCGCCCTCGGTTCGGTGCGGGTCCTAAGACCGCAGCGTTGACGGGCTTCGCCTACTGGGTGGTCGGATACGCGCTGCCTACTCTCGGCCAGATGCCATTGGGATTGTTTCCGAAGCGTCTGTTAGTGGTTGGAGCCATCGTCGGCCTGGTCGAAATCATCGTGGCCAGCCTAGTGGGTGCTTGGTTGTACAAGGAATAATCACCGAAGAATGCTTACCTAATTTCCTCAGCAGAACAGCAAGCTCGTAGTCGAGTTCCTCGGTAAGGCGCTCGGGATAATCAATGGGTTTGTCCCGGGCCGATGATGGCGTCCACATTCTGAAAAAACATGATCCATGGTAGTCCCAGATGGGAAAGCTAACTTTTTGAGCTTCTTCGTGGTGCTAGCCGAAATTTCCAGCGGCGTGAAAGAATTCTTTCGAATGATGGGGACCATGATACGCATGGTGTCCCCGCAAAAGAAGATGGGTTCGCCCGCGGCCCCGGCAGTTGCCGGCCCTTCCTTCAAGGCATATTCGAAAGAGACCGCCGTCTACCTCCATCTCTCCGAACGTCACCTCCACGCGACTTCGAGTCCTCTCGACTCGTTGAAGCTGAAAGACACGTCACCGCTGGAGGAGTAGACCAGCTGGCAGCCCCTGAAGGTGGCCGGTCTCATCCGCACCGCGGGAGCTGCTTTCCTCGAACGGAACCGCCAGTGGATCAGCTGGAAGCACATCAAAGTGCTGCTGGCCATCGCGCGGTGTCGCACCGCCGCACTTGGCGGGCATCTCGACGAGTGCACCCGCTGCGGCATCGTGCCACCATCTCGCTGCCGGAACCGCCACTGCCCGAAGTGTCAGACCTCTGCCCGTCAAATGTGGATTGCAGCACGTCAAAGAGAACGTCTCCCAACGCGCTTCGTCCAAGTGGTCTTCACACTACCCCACAGGTTGGCGCCCAGGCTCGCTCTCGACCCATAGCAACCGACCCCCAACCCCCGCCATTTCGATCTGAGCTTGTGACGCGAGGCCACTGGTGTATAATTTTTTCGAAAGGCAGAATTCAAGTCGGAAAGTCCCGGACGAGATGTACGGTGGGGTCCGAAGACATCGGGGCGGTTAGGGCCAGGACTCACGAAGAGCAGTGCAGTGGGCAGTTACTTCCAAGCTGGAATCCCAGCATTATCTTTCTCCTTATCCAGTAGGGGCGTCCGAGTATCTCCCTTTCGAGGAAGGTATCGCCTTGTGTCAGGCCCAGCCAACTCTGTCAGTGGCCTGACAAGGGGGGAAACCTTTGTCGGAACAAAAGTATGACCCGGTCCGCCAGCTCATCAACATGGGCAGCGAGCACGGCTACCTCTTATACGATGAGATAAACAACATGCTCCCGGCCGAGGTGCAATCATGGGAGCAGATCGACGACCTGCTCTCCACCTTTGAGCGCTACGGGATCGACATCTACGAAGATGTCGCCAGCGCCAAGGCTGCGCGCGCGGCCGCCGCCGAAGCCGCCGAGCCCGGTGAGGCCAAACCCCGGGAAGAAGGAGCGGTTGAGCAAGTCGAGCTTGACCTGACACCGGGCACACTGGAGACGACGAAGGACCCGGTGCGCATGTACTTGCGCGAGATGGGCAGTGTGCCGCTGCTGACGCGCGAAGGCGAGGTGGCCATTGCCAAGCGCATCGAGCGCGGGCAAATGCTGGTCCTCAAGGCCATCTCGCGTTCGCCCATCGTGATTAAGGAGCTGCTGGCGATCGGCGAGGAACTCCGGAAAGACACCCGGTCCATCAAGGAAATCTTGGAGTTCGACAAGGAGAAGCTGACGGACGAGAGGATTGCAAACAAGACCCGGCAGGCCCTCCGCGTCATCGATAAGATCGAGAAGCTCTACCAGACGGCGTTCAAGCAAGCCGCCAAGCTCGAAAATACCGGGAAATCCAAGAAGGGCGCTTACCTGCGGGCCAAGTACGCGCTTGCACGGACCCGTATCCAGGTGTCGCGGCTCTTCCGCTCGATCGACTTCCAACCGTTAGAAAAGAAGCGGCTGATCGACAAGATCCGCCACACCATCGAGCGGCTCCATTCGGTCGAGCGCGAGGTCGACCGACTCAAGCGCCGCGGCGCCGCAAAGGGCAAGACCGCCAGCACAGCGCGCAAGGAGCTGCGCTCGCGCCGGTCGGAATTGAAACAGATCGGAATCTCAAGTGAGGTCGGCTTTACCGAGTTCAGGCGCACACTGCAACACATCTTGTGCGGCGAGGCCGTAGCCGAACAGGCGGAAAAGGAGCTGACAGAGGCCAATCTGCGCTTGGTCGCATCAATCGCCAAGAAGTACACCCAGCGCGGCCTGGAGTTCCTCGACCTGATCCAAGAGGGCAACATCGGCCTGATGAGGAGTGTTGACAAGTTCGAATGGCGACGCGGCTATAAGTTCTCCACCTACGCCAGCTGGTGGATCCGCCAGGCCATCACCCGCGCAATCGCCGACCAGGCCCGCACCATCCGCATCCCGGTGCACATGTTCGAATCGATCAACAATCTGATCCGCACCAGGCGCCAACTGGTGGGGGAGCTTGGCCGCGACCCCACCTCGGAAGAAATCGCCATGCGCATGTATATCCCCGTCGACAGGGTGCGCAAGATGTTGAAAATCGCACAGCTACCCATCTCACTCGAAACGCCCATCGGCGAGGAGGAAGATTCCCACCTCGGTGACTTCATCGAGGACAAGGCGGTGGTCTCGTCCTTGGACGAGGTCATCAATTTGAAACTGAAGGAGCAGACCGCGTCAGTATTGAAGACCCTCACTCCCCGCGAGGAAAAGATCATTAAGATGCGCTTCGGGCTGGAAGACGGCAGCCAGCACACGCTCGAAGAAGTGGGACAGACGTTCGCACTCACCCGCGAGCGCATCCGCCAGATCGAAGCCGAGGCCCTGCGCAAGCTGCGGCACCCCTCCTGCTCGCGCAAGCTCCGCGCCTTCCTCGAACCCCCTTCGCGAAATTAGCTCTTAGACCTGCGTCTTGCCAAAATTCCTTGTGCACCGAAAGCAGCGCAATTCACTACTGCTCATCGGCAAAAAGTCTATGAGTTCAAGACTCACATTTGCAGTTTTTTCCGAGTTCGATCACGGCGGCTTTTTCGACGTAAAGTGGCTCGGCCTAGGAAACACAGTTCGAGATACAATCATCCGGATTGGAAACAACGGTAGAAGGATTGAAGCTCACGGCGGAATCAGAATCTGAATCGCTATCTTTGCGAAGACCACTCCAGAGAGTTGGGCCTGATCCGGAGAGCGGATCAGAATCTTTCCTCTTAGATAATTTGAGGTGGCGGATCCCATGTGGAAAGTGGGTCCGAGTGCGATAGATCCTCATAATCGCGACGGTGTTGACCAAACCGATCAACTCCCGGATGGTCGCCAACTCTCCAGAAAACAAACGCGTAAGTGGTTTGTTTTCTGTCACCACTGACACCGCCTGCTGTCCCCTGCTCGGAAGCATCCAGGCTTACGCACGAAACTGGAAAATCTGCAAGCGCGCCGGCAGCACATCCGACTGGCCCTGGAACTGGCTGCCGCTTATCATGGTGTGACATTGGCGAAGACCCGGACAGATTGGAAGCGTCAAAGCCCAGTAGTTTCAGAAAGCACTAGGTCCTGCCCCAAGCCCGCCATATCCCTCCCAAAACCCCGTCAAACCGAGCTTACTGTCGTTGTATGGAGCGGGTGTTCGCTCGTAGTCCTCGAAGGAAAGGATGTCACTCGTGATGAGCAGAACGTTTAAGGGCTGTACCGAAGATGCAGACAGCGTGCTCTCAGTGCGGAGTTTTGGAAACCGGGCGTGAAGATTGCCGGCAAAGTGAACTTAGTATCTCGCGCATTATAATACCCTATTGAATAATACCCAGCGGAGGCCTCCATTCGTCAACCTGCCGGACGACATCCGTCACCTTGGGGTGAAAGCTTGACTGCCGAGAAGATGAAAAAATGCGTCTGGCCGTCCCGAGGCCGTCGCTCAAATTGAGTCCCTGGAATGGACAGAAGCAGATCGACTCAGGCATTCAAAGTTTGTTGGACTGCGCGAAGACAGCGACCCTCGAAGCGTATTCAAAGAGCAAAAGTGACAGAACCGAGGCCATCGGCGCAGATCACTTCATTCGACTGGCTCGGGAAATTGGGCAAAGGCGGGTGTTGGGCGTAGTATTCGCTTCATGCAGTCTCAATGAGACTTCATGGGAGGAGCTGCCATGCCAGTTACAGTGAAAAGCATTTCGCTTTGGCGAAAAGAAGTGCAGAACCAGGTGGGGACCCTGGCGCAGACGCTCGAGCCGGTTACGAAGGCAGGGGCCAACCTGCGCGTGTTGATGGGGTATCGCTATCCGGGCGACGGAACAAGAGCAGCAATTGAGCTTTATCCTGTCGCGGGCAAGAGGGTTACTGACGCGGCTGCGGAAGCGGGGCTTGAGGCCTCTTCAATCCCGACGTTGCTTGTGGAAGGAGACGATAAACCGGGCTTGGGGCTAGCCATCGCGGACGCTATCTCGGGAGCACGGGTCAACATGACGTTCTTTGTCGCTCAGGTGATCGGCCGAAAGTTTTCGGCGGTACTTGGGTTCGAGACGGAAGCCGACGCGACGACAGCTGCGCCGCTCATCAAGAAGGCTGCAGCAACCAAGAAGAAGTGAAAGCGATATGAGCTGCAATACGAAGCTCAGAATGCACAGCAGCGCGATCACAGAGAATATTGGCTGAACATTTACTTTTATTTGGGTCGGAGGCGCGGCGGCTCCCGCAACCACAATAAGCGCCCAATCTCCTTGAAATGGCACGGCTTGGAGAGTCAGCAAATCTCCCTTTTAAGTAACAATGGCAGCACAAGTTACGGCGTACAATCGGCTCTCAGACTGCACAGAACAAGAGGCTGACAAATGCCTACGTGCGGAGGCGATTGTTAGAGGTCGTCTAGTCTTGCGGCTGTATGGAGGAAGTTAATCTTCGCGTGGGAAGCTCCCGTCCTTTCACCCGAACGTAAGCTATTGATTCCGTTTCATCTCACCTTGACAATTCACGGGAGGTGAATCCTGAGAAACCCTTAGCGCATCCGGCGAGTAATGACGTTAGTCTTTCTGAAGGTTTCCTCTTCTGAACTCGCGACGACCGGAAGTGCCGACAGCTATCTCGCTTTATCGGTACTGAATCCTGCTGAGGACTTACCATCTATTCCATTGTGGCGTTCGTGTCGAGGCTCCATCTGCGCAGCGGATCGTGCGGCGGTGACCACCTCGCGGATAGCCCAGGTGACCACTTCGGGGTGGTCAAGATGAATCCAGTGTCCGCTGTCGCTCACTACCAAATGTCGCCCTCGCGAAGAGAGCTGTGCCAGTTCGCGTTGCCAGTCGACGTACGGTGCCGCATGATGGTCTCCCGAAAGCACGACGAGCGGCAAATCCCCAAGCGAGATCACAGCAGCCGCTTGCGCAGCACTGACCGGCAGTGCGGCAACGTGCTGTCCCAGGCTCATGAAATTCTTCGGCTGTGACCACAACTCCCTCACAATTGGCAGGATTGGTGCAGGCAACTTGCGAATCTCTCCTGCAATCCGTTGCACCGCTGAGGCCGTGCCGACGCCAAACGCGCTCGCCGCCGCCCATCCCAGCCTGGGTGAACCCCGCGCCAGCCGCGCGAGGCAAAACCGAACTAAACCCAATCGTGCGAGCCCCGCTGCAATCCAAGCGTATCGCACACCCCCTTCGATCATCCGCAACTGCTCTGGGGTCGGATTCTCCCATTCGGCAGGGTGAACTGAATCCACCAGCACCATGCCAACGACCTCATCGCGATACAGATGCTCGAACGCCAGGTTCGCATATCCGCCGAACGAGTGCCCAACGAGAACATATGGCCCGGGCAGACCTGTGGCATCCAGCAGCGCGTGCAGCTCCTGCGCGATCTGTCGAGCCGTGCGCGGCTCGGGCGTCGGATCGCTCCAGCCGTGTCCGGCACGGTCGTAGCTTGCCGCGCAAGTGAACTGCGCCACAGGCGGCTGCACCAGCGTCCAGCTCAAGCAGGACGCGCCCATACCCGATTCGAAGACCACAGTCGGTGTGCCTTCTCCGGTTACGTGGATGTGCATCCGCCTCTCGTTGACTCGCACGAGCCGCCCTGGGGGCGGAAAGCGCCCGCGGTCCCGCCACGTTTCGATGGCCTGGTAGACAGCACCCGCCACCACCGGCAGAGCGAGTGTGCCGAGGAGAACCACGAGAATCATGATTGCCGTTTGCATGGGATATCCGGAGCATCCAAGAATACACTCGTCGAGCGGTCTTCTTCGCCGATCACTCGCTACTAGAACTCATTTTCGCATCTCTAGATGGAACGCAGCATTCTTCCAAGCGCGGCCTAATCAGTTCGCTTTCACCATGCGCCCGCTCTTTTCTGATTCCGAAAAGTTCAGACGGACGAGGAGGAAGTGGACTGACCGTCTCAGCGGCGGGTGGTAGAATAAGTTTTACGATGTCCGATCTTGCGGCCAAAACATGCGTTCCTTGCCGCGGAGGGGTGCCCCCGCTCAAGGGTGAGGAGCTCGCCGCTATCGAAACGCAGGTGCACGGTTGGAACATCATCGAAGAACACCACATCACGAAGACCTTCACGTTTCCCGACTTTCGCGGAGCCCTCACGTTCGTACACCGCTTAGGCAAGCTTGCGGAGAAGCAGGGGCACCACCCAAACATGTCGATTGCCTGGGGAAAAGTCGGGATTACGACCTGGACGCACAAAATCAATGATCTGACCGAGAGCGATTTCATTCTGGCCGCCAAAATCGACGAGCTCTACAAACCCTAAACTCCGCGCTTCGACCCAACCTCCTCAGGCGCGCCCCCGCGACCTTTTTTCTTGACGTCACCCTCTCTGAGCGCTAGGTTGCGTTCCTAGCGTTTTGGTTTTTATTTCAGACGGATTCAGCACTCGCCCTGGTGGAAATGACCACGAAGCGCTTCATAGGGAGTCTTATTATCCTGGCGATAGTCTGCGCACTGATTTTGTTGTTTTTCGTGCGTACTGCCGGACAGCCGTAGGGTGATAAAACCGCTCCGCGTGGCTTTTCCATTTCTGCGAACGAAAGAAACCGAGCAAAAAGAGATGGGAGGAATTCGCAGAGAATTCCCCCCGTTGCTTTCAAGTTGTGTCGGTGGATTTTGCGGAGTTATTTCAGCTCGACCAAGAGCACTTCGAAGGGCTCGTCGGTCAAGTTCTCGGGAAGGTGGCTTCCGCCAGGCAACCACATCGTCTGGCCCGCCTTGAAGCGGTTCTCTTCGGTTTTGCCGTCGGGAAGTGTGAAGCGTGAGTGTTGATCATTGAGAAAAACTGCCATGCCATCGGGATGCGAATGCATCACTGATTTTTCGCGGGGCCCGTAGGAGATGCGGAGCACCCGCACCCGGTCATTTTCGAAGTCCACTTTGTAGTGTTTCGGGTCTACTTTCACAGGGTCGGCAATCGGTTGGGGTCTCGGAGCCGTAGACATGTTTGCTTCCTCCCTTCGAAAGGTTCAAGGTTTCCTGGGGAAGAACACAGCATAGTCCTCCGACCCCAAAAGAACAAGCCTCCCCGTCGAGGCGTAGGCCCTGTCTTTTCAGAGTGCAGCACCCCTGTGCAAACCAGAAAGCTGATCTGTCAAATCTACTTTACGCCTGCAACTTTTCGCGGCTCTGCTTATCTAATAGCTATGAACACAAAAACACTTCCGGTTACCGCAGCCAGTTTTGAAAAGTTCTTCGCTGCGATTGCCAGCGAGCGAACGCTCAGCCGCAGATTGCGATCCGGCAAGAGTGCAAGAGACTTGGCGGACTGGCGTGAGATCGCCTGGGAGGCGCTTCGGAGGAAACAATTGGGTGACACGCTGTGGCGTGCGATTGAGACCCTCTCCGCGAAATATCGGGAAGTGCTCTTCCTTCAAGATGTCAAGAATCTCAGCACAGCGGAAACCGCATGGGTCTTGAACATCACTGTTGGAGCCGTGAGATACCGCTTGCTGCGAGCAAGAATGCGCGTCCGCGATGCGCTGGCGTCGCGTCTCTTGCCGAAACTCAGTCAGAAAAACACCAACCTTGCCAATTCCACGCACGACATTTCCTGCAAAATCCGAGACCTGACCCGTCAGAATTCGCTTTCTCTCGCGTAGGCAAAAATTAAGGTTCGGCTAGTCGGGCTCGAATCGCATCTTTCCATCTGAAATCGAACTGACCTCGTAGCGGTCAATCACTAAAATCGCCCCAGACGGACGGCGGATCGTCAGGTCTGCGTTCGTAAAGTAAATGAGTTGTCCTCGAAGTCTCTTGGTTGGTTTTCCCTCGCGCTCGACCGGCTCTCCACTCGCGAAGTCAATCGGAACCAGATCAATCACCCGCGGCTGCTTGAGTTCTACCGTGAGCGTCTTTAGGTCTTTCCGTCAGCGTTCAAGGAGCGACCCCGCCTCGCGCCAACCACGAACTGTCTTCCCCTGTGCCTTTCGCTTCACAAGCGTCATTGTTCTTCCTCTGTGCAGGAATGCCAGTCCGGATCGCCGAAGTGCGTCTGGCAGAACCAGCGATTACACCGTTCGCAATACTTGGTGGCGACAATCATGCACGGCTCATCCCAGGGAGAAACGCCCTGGCAGAATACCCCGCCCGGCTTACTTTTTTCTTTGCCTGGAGTTTCCCGAGCGCTGATGTGATTCCAGAGACTCAACCTTACTAACTCTTCTTCGAAGTTACTGCATAGAAGGCTGCCCACCGCTGCTCAACATCCTTGCTCTTGCAGTGCGGACAGACGATCCCGCCCTTCTCATACTCCGAAAGTGTCAGGATTCTTGAGAACTCTTTCTTGCAGGCCCGACAGAGAAAATTGTACTGGGGCATGACGTCCTCCCCATCGAAAACTCATCTTAGCGGAAATGCTAGCCGCACGCGCACCTGGCGTCAATCGGTTCGCGTGTGGTCAAAAAACTAGAATCGCTTGAAATGGTGTGGCTTAGGATTTTGCACAGGCTCACTTTTTCGAATGGCCTTCTCCGACCCAGAAACAGCGCCTACAATCTCGCTTTCACGAAGTTATAGATCACAGGGGAATCCAAGATGCTTTGGGTGCGCCTGCTCGCCTATGTCACCGGAACAGTGAATCAAGAACTCTTGTTGCGAAACGAATATCTTGCGGCGGAGAATCGGATCCTGAGAGGTCAGATCCAGGGTCGGCTGCTGCTTTCAGAAGGAGAAAAGGCGACACTGGCCGAGATTGCTCACCGCCTGGGTCGAATGGCTCTGGAGGACGTGGCGGCAACGGCCAAACCCGATACGATTCCGGGTTGGTATCGGAAGCTCCTCGCGGACAAATTTGATGGGTCGAAATTCCGTCGAAGTGTAGGGCGCCCCAAGGTAGATCAGGAAGCAGAACGCTTCGTCGTGCAGATGGCGAGGGAAAATCCGAACTGGGGCTACGATCGGATCGTAGGTGCCTTGGCAAATCTAGGCCATCGTCTATCGGATCAGACGGCGAGCAACGTCCTCCGTCGCCACGGCATTTCTCCAGCGCCGAAGCGAAAGCAATCGGTCTCATGGAAGAACTTTATCCGCTCACACCGGGACGTTTTGGTGGGGATGGACTTCTTCACGACGGAAGTCCTAACGCTCCAAGGGTTGACGACCTACTATGTGCTGTTCTTCATCCACCTGGAGCGTCGCCAAGTGAAACTGGCAGGATTGACCCCGTACCCGGATCAGGAGTGGATGGAGCAGCAGGCGCGAAACATGACGATGGAGGAATGGGGATGCCTCCAGAGGCTGCCGCTATCTGCTGCATGACCGAGATGGGAAGTTCTGCCAATCATTTCGAGAACTGATCAAGACAGGAAGCGTGAATCCGCTTCGATTGCCAGCAAGGAACCCGAATCTGGAGTCGTACGCGGAACGCTGGGTGAGGTCGGTCAAAGAAGAATGTCTGTCGAGACTGATCCTGTTTGGAGAATCGTCGCTGCGGCTGCGGCGAGCGTTGCAGCAATATATCGTACATTACCACGAGGAGCGCAACCATCAGGGCAAAGACAATCGGATCTTGTTTCCTTCGCGGCCGGAGGCAAGGAGGAACATGGGAGCAGTGCGGTGTCGAGAACGACTGGGGGGCCTGCCGAAGTACTACGAGGGGGAAGCGGCATAAAAGTTGAGGGGACCGCGAGCGATGGGCTCACGATCAGCACATATATTAAGGATGCCGGGGATCTCCCCTGGCAAAAGATCTCCTGGGCCTGATTTATCATCAACGCGCGCAGAGCAATGATTTCTTGCTCAGGGCAGCGATCAGGGCGATTTTTTGACCATACGGGGTTAAGCGAAAGCTTCTTTGTCCTTGTGCTTCTTGTGTTTCGCTGGCCGAGACTGGATGGCCGACCGCACGAGAAAAGCCGATCGCGTGACGCCAGCAGACCGCGCCAAACGATCAATCTTCTCAATCTGGCTCTCCGGAGCAGTTATGTTGACTCGGATTGTCCGTTCTGAATGGGCGGGGACAAGAAACGCCACGGCGCCCTTAATGGCAGGATCACCTGCCACGTCATCAATCGTCGATGGATTGGGAATCTTTTCGCCATCCTCAATCATACCAGCGATATGAAAGCTCAAGGCTTCTGCCGCTCTGAGCCGCGCTTCTTCCAAAGTTCTACCAGCCGTAATGCACCCAGGAAAATCTGGGAAGCTCACGCCAAAATCAGATTTACGATTCTTGTGCAGATATGCGATGTAATCCATCAATCACCTCAACCGAATGCCTGCTTGCTTTTCAATGCTTCTCAGCGTGCCAATTGGTATATCTCGAACAGGATGTGGCAGTGACCCGTCCCGTCTTCACCGGAGTAGAATTAACTGGATCAGAGCGGGCGTAGTTCAATGGCAGAACGGGAGCTTCCCAAACTTCGGACGTGGGTTCGATTCCCATCGCCCGCTCCAACAAAATAAACTACTTACCTACCACATCAAGCAGCTTTGGTTGCTCCATTTGGCTCCAATTGGAACTGTTTCAAGGCCAGTTCCACTGGAATTTCGCCTGTATAGAGCGTCGTCATATCCGCTGTGGCGTGACCCATTTGCTGTCGAATTACGGCTCCTGAGACTCGCGCAAGCTCCCATCGCCTATTACAACCGCGACGAAATGCGTGCATTCCAGCCTTCGGCAAATTAAGTGCTTTAACGGCTGGATGCAAACCTTGCGTCAGAATCGTGGTTTCGGCAAGTGGTCCGTTATTCTTTGATCGGAACACCAGGCCTTCGTGCTTTAGAAACTTCCGTAGGGCATGCATGGCAGCTTGCCCTTCGGCGTCTGCAAGCACTACCGTTCGGTAAGCCGTGACATTCTTGCAGGGGCCGATCTTACGCATTCTGTCCACCGATTCATCGACACGAACCGTGCTGCGTTCAAAATCGATATCATCCGTCTTTAGTGCAAGCAGTTCACCAGTACGAAGCCCGGAGGCGGCGGCGAGCAGGAACAGGGTTTTGTACTTCTCCCGTCGTCCGTCTCTTAGTTGATCGTTCTGGTCATGCTGCTCCACGATGCGTAAGGTTTGGTCCCATGAGTACGACACGTTCCGCCGTGAATTGATGCTCATCTGCATCTTGTCCCGCTCGGGGATTGCGAGACCGTCCTGGGAGAAGGGAACTCGACCCTCGAAGGATGCAGAAAGAACTCGTTGCATGGTTCGCAGGATGTTCTTCACAGTCACCCAGGAGAGTCCACTTCGTTTCTTCTTCCAAGCCCAATCGTTCACGGTTTTGATGTCGATACGACTGACGGGCATGCTGTTCCAATCAGGTTCCAGATGATTTCTCAAATGCCCATCGGCAATCGAGAACGTCGAATCACGGAGCATACGAGGAGCAAATACTTCTCGGTAGTATTTGACGGCATTAGCGAATGTCTTGGACGACGGCACGGTGAAGCTACGCCCGTTCAGTTCGGCCAAGAATTGCATCTTCTTCGCTTCCGCCTCTGTCTTCGTCAGTCCAGCAACCTTCGCTGTCTTGACGGGTCCGAGAATTTCTCTTCGACGTTTCCGATCTTCCACACCTGGAACGTCAAGCCAGTACTGAAAGTAAAAATACTGCGTTCCGTCATTGCGCGTACCAATTCGCAACTTCGGATTTTGTCGTCGGGAAGCGCAAGGATAGCCTCTACGAGCCTGGAAAGCGCACAGCTGCGTGGATTAAGTACCGCGTGAATCGGGGCAGGAGCTTGTGATTGGCGGATATATCCCTGGGCCACATGGATTCGACTCTCTCATCGTCGGCTACTATCGCGGCAAGGACCTGGTCTATGTCGCTCGCGTGCGAAACGGCTTTGTTCCGGGATCACGTCGCCAGGTGTTTGAGAAAATCAGTCCCCTCGTTTCTCCCACGATGCCTTTTTGTCAATCTACCGGACACCCACAAGTCTCGTTGGGGCGACGAACTGTCTGCCGAGAAAATGAAGGAATGCGTTTGGCTTCACCCGGAGGCCGTCACCCAAATAGAATTCCTGGAGTGGACAGAGGCAGATCGGCTCAGGCATTCGAAGTTTGTAGGGCTGCGGGACGACAAAGACGCTCGCAGCGTGGTTAAAGAGCAACCCTAGCGTTTCCCCTTGGCCTTCGCTGCCCGGAACTTTGCCCACCGCTCTTTTGTTGCCTTCGAAATCTTCGCTCTCCCAGCCGCAGACATGACCCGTTTCTTCTTGCCAATCGGTTTACCGCGGCTAGCTTCACGGCCCAGAATCTTGATCGCTGCACGCACTGTATCCAACTTTTGCCGCACTATATCCGCCTGCTTTTGTAACTTCGCTTCTTCCTGCTTTAAGGCCGCTAATATGTCCATGAATCCTCCCGGAGCGGTATCCTCTCACGTCCAAGTCCTCGTGTTAAGTTCTTGCCGAGAAGGATAGGTCTCCTGTTTGACACGGGAAAACTGGAACTCATTTTCAAAATCCGCCTTGCATATCCTTTGCTGCGCATGAGCGCAGCGGATATCTGAGGCGCTTTGCGGCGGAATCTCAATCAAGGGTAGCGCTGATTCTTTTCGCATCCACCTGCGCAAACAAGAGCCGAGCCAGGTTGCCGTCTGGATCAGGGAGCTTTACGATGAAAGATATGCGAAGCTGATGTAACAGCCGCCGCAACACATTCGGCCAAGTAAAGTGGAAGAACGTCGGGCAAGTCGTCGCTACAAGTTAACCCTTCAGGTCGAAATCAGGGTCGAGTCGGACCTTAAGGAGTTCGAGCCAATCTCGGGAAGGACATGTGATATTTCACCTCATGGCTTTTACTTCAGGATCGGCCAGAATCTGAGTGTAGGAATGAAATTCGGATTTTCGATTATGCCTCCCTGGGAAGCCACCAATGCGTTCATCAGTGGAAGGGCTAGAGTGGTGCGCGTAGAAGAGATCTCAGATGACAGTACCAATCACGTGGGCGTCGGCGCTGTGATCGGAAAATACAAGTTCGGCCAAGCGGAATCGTCAGCCTGTTGAAGGACCACAGTCTACTTCTTACCCCCAAAACCAAAAACAACTTGACGGGGTAGTATCCTACGGGAAAAAATAAGCTACACTTGCGCACACCGCGCGAGATCCGGGCTAATATCAAAAACTATGAAAAGCGTGTTTGACTTATCTGCGGGTCTCGACCGCATCGTGCTCTATCAGAAGAACATCGAGGCCGTCTGCTCCCGCCAAGAAGAAAGTGGGGCATAAGTATCGCATTACGATATAATATCATTGTGAGGGCAAAGATCACCGTGGAGGAGTACCGAGCCGTGGCGGAGCTGCGCTACAACATTCGGCGATTCCTTCGCGATGGAGACGTCGCGGCGCGCAGGGCGGGCCTGTCCCCGCAACAGTATCTGATGATGTTAGCGATTCCAGGGCTGCCGCGGGGCGACGAGGCCACGATCCGGACACTTGCGGAACGCGTGGCGCGAAAACATCACAGTGCTGTAGAACTCGTCGATCGGTTGGAGGAGCACGGCTATGTGCGCCGGAGTCGTGGGCAGGAGGACCGGCGTCTGGTCATGGTGTCGCTGTTGCCGAGGGGAGAGCGATTGCTCGAGGAAGTGGTGAGGCATCGCGTTCACGAGTTGCGAACGAGTGGTGGAACGCGCCCGAGGGCAGACCCATTGTCCGTGGAAGTCGCCCGTAAGCTTGTGGAGCGCCGGAACTTGCCCAGACCACAATTTTCTTGCTAACACCACCTTGGAGTGGGATTATTTTGCGTAAGAGCAGTAAGAGGGCGAGCATTGTTCAGGACAGATAGATCGGATGGGTGTTGGACCCCAAAGGCGGGTCGATGTACGCGTGCATCTAATTATGGAAGGGACTATACGATCGGCACCCTAATGCACAGGGTGAAAAGACCCGGAGAAATGGCAAGTGGTAGCAGGCAAGAGCACAACAACGGTGACTGGCACAACGGCCCCTTTCGATGGGGCAGGCTCAACGCGTGCGCGGCATTCCCTGCTCGATCAGATTGGTAATACCCCGCTTTTGCATCTGGCCAACATTGGCCGTGAATTTCCCAACGTAGAGTTTTACGCGAAAGCCGAATGGTTTAATCCTGGCGGCTCTGTCAAGGACCGTCCTGCCCTAAGCATGATTGAGGCGGGGCTTGCCGGCGGCCTGCTGGGGCCCGGCAAGACCATTATCGACGCCACAAGTGGAAACACGGGAATAGCATACGCCATGATCGGCGCGGTGCTGGGTTATCCGGTTAAGCTGTGCCTGCCTGACAGCGCTTCCCGCGAAAGGAAACGAATTCTGACCGCCTATGGCGCGGACTTGGATTTGACACCAGGTGAAGAAGCGACGGATGGAGCGATCCGGCGCGTACGGGAAATCGTGGCGAAAAACCCTGACCAGTATTACTACCCTGATCAATACAGTAATCCAGCGAATTGGCAAGCCCATTTCCGCATGACCGCAAACGAGATCTGGGGGCAAACATCGGGAAGAGTGACACATTTCGTTGCCGGACTGGGCACGAGTGGTACGTTTGTGGGCACGGCGCGGCGTCTGCGCGCACTCAATCCGAAGATTCGCTGCATTAGTCTGCAGCCAGATGCATCCTTCCACGGGCTGGAAGGCTGGAAGCATATGCCGAGCGCGATTCGCCCGGCGATCTACGATGAAACTCTTGCCGATGAAAACATCGAGGTTAGGACGGAAGAGGCGTACCGGTTGGTGAAGCGGCTGGCAAGTGAGGAAGGCGTGCTGGTAAGTCCGAGTTCGGCCGCTGCATTATACGGTTGCTTCGTCGTAGCAAAACAAATTCCTGCTGCGCAACACGCCGTGGTTGTGACCGTTTTCCCGGATTCTGCGGCGAAGTATCTGAGCGAACGCTTTTGGGACGAAGCATGAGCATGACGGAATCCACCAAGCTTTGGATTAGCGAAGAACTTGCGGAAAAGATTCGTAAGCACGCGGCGGAGACCTATCCACACGAATGCTGCGGTGCGCTGTTGGGACATGATGCTGACTCTGAAGGAAGTCCGCTGGTTCCACGCGAAGTTCTAGAGTTTTTGCCACTGATAAACCGCCGGGACGATTCCCCTCGTAACCGTTATTCCGTAGCCCCGCTGGACGTAGTGGATGCGGACAGAATTGCCCGGGCGCGGGGAATGGACTTAATCGGCTGGTATCATTCGCACCCGGATCATCCGGCGAGGCCCAGCGAGTACGATCGGGACTATGCGTGGCCGTCGTACAGCTACATTATCCTCAGCATTCATGCTGGAGTTCCAAAGGAAATGACTTCGTGGCGCTTGAAAGGTGACCGCACAGGATATTTGCAGGAGACAATCGAGATTCGCTCGGCAGCGACTGTACGATCCAAGATTTGAACGGGAGTGACAGACCATGGCTATCAAACTGCTAATTCCAACGCCGCTTCGTCCCCACGCCGGTGGACATGCTGCCGCGGAGGTTCAGGCAAAGACGGTCGCGGAGGCGCTTGGTCATCTGACCGCCCAGTTTGCAGACCTTAAGAGGCATCTGTTTACGGAAGAGGGGAAGCTGAGAAGCTTCGTGAACGTGTATGTTAATGGCGAAGATATCCGCTATCTGGCGCAGGAGAACACGCCAACGAAAGACGGCGACACGATCAATATTATTCCCTCGATTGCCGGGGGCAGCCTGACTCGCACCGCAACAGGGAATTTTTTTGGCAAGGGCGCAGCAGGACTAGCGGCGAGAGGAAGGTAGCATCATGGCGACGTCGATTCATACTACAGCGAAGGTAAAAGAGGCAGAGAAACTGAGCAACGAAGAGATCCTTCGTTACAGCCGCCACCTGATCATGCCCGAGGTGGGTATGGAAGGGCAACTCAAGTTGAAAGCGGCGAAAGTGCTGCTGATTGGCACGGGCGGGTTAGGCGCGCCATTAGGCTTGTACCTCGCTGCAGCGGGCGTTGGCAAGCTTGGCTTGGTTGATTTTGATGTGGTGGACTTCACCAATCTTCAGCGACAAGTTGCGTTTGGCACCAGCGATGTCGGCAAAGCGAAAAGCGAAGCGGCGCGGGCGCGGCTCTCAAATCTGAACCCCGATATCGAGATTGAAGCCTTTGAAACCAAGCTGACAAGTAACAATGCGCTGAACCTCTTCAAGGATTTCGACATTATCGTGGACGGGACCGACAATTTTCCCACCCGCTATCTTGTCAATGATGCAAGTATTCTGCTGGGCAAGCCCAATGTGTACGGCTCCATCTTTCGCTTTGAGGGGCAAATTACGGTCTTTGGAATGCCGGACGGGCCGTGTTATCGGTGCTTGTATCCGGAACCTCCCCCGCCGGGGCTCGTGCCATCCTGCGCCGAAGGGGGCGTTCTCGGGGTGCTGCCGGGAATTGTCGGCTCGATACAAGCGATGGAAACGATCAAGCTGATCCTTGGCCGTGGGAGGAATTTGGCAGGTCGGCTTTTGCTGTTTGACGCTTTGGAAATGGCCTTCAGCGAAGTCAAGCTGCGAAAGAATCCCGAGTGCCCCCTGTGTGGCGAGAATCGTAGGATTCACAAGCTCATTGACTATTATGAGTTCTGCGGTATTCGCGGCGAAGAAGCGCCGGCGCCTGACCTGAAGGTTCCAGAGATCACACCTCGTGAGCTGAAAGCGCGGTTGGATCGTGGCGACAGCCTATTCATTCTCGATGTGCGCGAACCCCACGAATACCAAATCTGTAATCTGCAGGGGCACTTAATTCCTTTGGGGGAATTGCCGCGCCGAGTGCACGAACTGGACTCATCGCAGGAAATTGTGGCGCACTGTCGTAGCGGCAAGCGCTCCTCAGAGGCGGTGGATTTTTTACGAAAGGCGGGGTTCCGCAAAATACACAATCTGAAGGGCGGGATTCTTGCCTGGTCGGATGAGGTGGATTCGTCGGTTCCTAAATACTAATAAAACGGACGCGACTCATCGCTTCCGAAATCACCAATCAGCAGTTGATCGACAAAAGCCTTGTGCTGGTCAATGGAGCCCGCATCGCTCTGAATCTGCAACCTGCGGAACAACTCTGTGATTCCCGGATCCACTTCTACGCGCTGGCGTGGCGCACACTGTTCGGCTTCGACCCACTCAACCCGTAATACACGATGTGCAAATAGCCAAGAAAAACGACTTCTCCACATATCAAAATTAACTGGGATCGGTCGAATCATTGTATTTGTCGGCATCGCTTCCTATTCACTAGATTGGCTTGGTAGAAGCGATATCCTGTCCAACATGCGAGGGTAGCAGCAGTCTTCGAATATACCTATGGAGTCGAATCTGGCGGTCACGTCCCCGGGCAACAAGACGTTCGCGGCGAACTGAACCGTAAGAACGTTCTGTGTGAAGCTCACTCGGCGGACGAGACGGCAAATTCTACCTGCCCGATTCACATTGACCGATTTTCACGCATTTTGTTTGCATTAGGCACTTCCCAGTTTCGGCCGCATACTCTCATTTGCAATCTATAGTTCAGCAAAAGTCCAGCAAATTTTTACTGGCTTAGCGGACAGAATTGCAAGTCTTGGGATTTCTCCGACGCCTTTGTCGACATTAGCGCTAAATTACGCCACCTTGCGGCCAGTCAGCGGCGCGGTGGGCGTAGACTTCATCCTCGAGGAGACGTTCTTGTCGGTTGCCTTCTCCGCGCTCCATTCGATTTCAATCGAACCCTTGAAGTATGCGCCGTCTTCGATCAGGATCTGCGGCGTCGTCAAGTCTCCGGTCACCGAACCGTCTTTCCTGATCTCGATCCGGTGCTTCGCGCGCACGTTTCCCTTCACGCTGCCGCACACTACCACCTCACCGGCGATGATGTCAGCCGTCACCTTCGCCGCCGTTCCTATGGTCAGTTTGCGCTCGTCGAGTTGGACCAGTCCCTCAACCGTTCCATCAATATAAAGATCTTCGCTGCCGGAGATCTCGCCTTTCAGGTGTAGGCTGGACCCAACTCGCGACGCCGCGCGGTCTAGCACCGCACCCGTTGGAAGATTCACATCTTGGTTCGTCTTGGTTGTTTCCTGCCGGGATGTCGGAGCGGGGCTTGATGGCTCACTCGTCTGCAAATGTCTTCGTTCCGGTTCTGCAGGTTGCGGTCCGACCGGTTTGTTGTTACCCGGGGATCCCCCCGAGGGACCGCCGTAGCAGATCCGACAAATAGAGTCGGCACGACACGACTGCCGCAGATAGAGAAAGTCTACGCATATTCGCCTCCACTTTGCAGTCAGCAGTGACTACAAAGATCCCGCAAGAGAGCCGAGGAGAGTCTTGGCGCAGGATCTGAGCGGGGCAAGGAGGTGGAGAAACTGCGAATTGGATGTCGGGCCGGTACTCTGGGCCGAGTGAAGCATGGCACACCGCGGAGATAAATTTCTTATACGCTACTGCAGCGCCTTATTCAACTCAGAGAAGTCCTTTGGCTCGGATCGAGCGAATGGCGCGTTTTGCTAAGCCGGGGTGGTGCGCGCCGCCAACAAGGAACCGAACGACAACTCGCGCTTCGTGGTCACCAACCTAAAACAGAGTCCGCAATGGATTTACGAGAAGGTTTGCTGTCACCGGGGCGACGTGTAGAACAGGATTAAAGAATTGCACAACGAAATGCAGATCGGCCGGACCAGTTGCTCGAACTTCTGGGCCAGCACGTTCCGCGTAGTGCTGACCGCGGCGGCCTACGTACTGATGCAGGAGATGTGCCTCCACTTGGCCCCGACTCGCTACGCCCGGGCGCAAGTCTCGACCTTACGCGAACGTTTCTTGAAGCGGGCGCTCAAGTGGTGGTCTCGGTGCGTCGCATCGTGCTGCACCTGCCGCATTCCTTCCCCGACCTCGACAGCTTTCAACGCCTTGCTTTCAGCCTGGGCGCTCGGAGTGGGCAACTGCACCGCCGCGCCGCCCCCAGGAACTTTTTACTCGTCAACCTTCTGCTCGAAGTATCTAATTTCGTGTCTCGATCTAGCCTCGGACCTTCACACCGAACTCAGAAACTCCCTTCTGTTCAATGATTTCTTTGAGTTGCTTGCATTCGGCTCGCGACCGCAACAGACCTATTGTCACGCAACCTTCCACGAGTGACCGTTCACGAATAAAGCAGGCTAGGCCCAACTCTCAGCCGGTAACTGCCACCACGAACTTGCTCGGCACCAGTGAGCGCAGCGACGCGCTTCAAGTACTCTGCTGCGCGATGGTCGGGTGTGCATCTGGTTTGCATTTTCATCGCGAGCCGATCATTGCGCCCGGCCAAACACATGGCCGTCGGCCTTATATGCCAGGCCGTTCTGGCTGGCCCACTGATCAAACAATGCAGGATTGCTCTTGAGCTGCAACAGGAGCGTAGCAATTTCTTCCGTCCTCGGCATACCTTCGTACGCAGAATAAAAGCAAGTTTCGTCATATCCATATTCGGGGTTTTTCGAATCTCTCTGCCGTCTGACATATCGATCACCCAAATAGAATCTCGTCTTGCCGACATCGAGGGCATAATGATTGTTCGTTTGCGTAGCACCGGTGAGAGCAACGATGTAGTTCAGGTACTTTTCCGCGCGACTACTTCCACCGATTAGGTATATCCGATCCGAAAACGCGCCAAAGGGGTTTTCCGCGATCACATCCGCACAAGGCTACTCTAACATGAGGAGGCCCAGCTCTGAGGCGCTCTTGCATCGCTGGTACGGCGCAGCAATGTCTCTGAGCAACGGCCTCGAGTGCAGTACGGCGAACGCAAACCTACACAGCATCAGGACGACGAACACGGCAACAATTAGGATTGCACTCGTCATGCAAATACCAACGACGCCGAAAATGTGCTGCCCATGTCAGCACAGCCCGATCTCACGAACCTTCACACTGCGACCCGGTGATAGGGCACCGGCCTGCGAACAGTTAGCCGCCTGCGATGGGGTGAACCATCAAGACTTCATTCTGCTCGCGTGTAACTTTCTCGATGCGTTCACCGGTTGTCATGTCAAACGGCTGCGCACCGGTCTTGGCTTCATACTCGGCGATCACTCGGTTCACTTCTTCCATGTCGGCTGTTGCCGGATCGCATTCGAGAAGCGTCTTATCACCGCCAGGTGAAAAGGTCACAATTTTGGCGTTCATGTTAGGTCTCCTGCGGGACATCCATGTTTGGTCTACTGAGGGAGCGGAGTCGGAGGGGTTCAGTCCCTGCGTGTCATATTGCACCGTTTCCTATGGTTGTCAAGATGGAGTCTTTTCGATGCAGATGAGGATCGCGTCATACTTCACCGCCCTAGCTGCTTGTGGTACAAGAAATACGCATAGGCGTCTCGTGCTTCAGCAGGCTCGGCAAAGGCAAGATAAACGGAATTTGTAGTTGTCGACATCTGGACGGCGGGGAGAACCCGCGTCGCCGTGTGGCGCAATGGGCTGTTCAGCGTTTCCAGAAATGAGCCGCGGGCGGACTCAACAACTACGGTCAATGTGCCATCACCGATTCCCATCGGCCGGTGAAAGTGAATGCGCCCGATGTCTTCAAACGGAACAGTCGTGACAATCACTGTGCCGGCCATACTGCCGTCACCACCCGACCAGATCTGTCGAATGGAAACAGCGGATCCGATCTGCGTGACTTCGACGCGGATGGTTCCATCGCTGCCCGCTGCCTCTGTGTGGGACATCCAAGCGCTGCTTGTGGGTAACTTCACGCTTGGTAAGGTGGCGGTAAGCTTCGGCACATTATTCTCTGCTTGTGCGACCACTGGTGTTGTCCGGGCGACTTGGCTGCTGATGAATCGAAGTGGCGGGTGAATACGAGCCAGTTGGCTGTGAAGCTTACCTGCTTGCTCCAGGACGTCCCTAATCTGATCAAAGTATTCTTTGACGGGAGAATCCGGGCCCTCGCTTTTGTTGTTTTCCAGCGACGGCTGAACGCTGACGATAAGCCGGCTCACGCGACGGTGCAGCTCATCAAGTTGGTACCGTTCTTCGAGCGCACTGGATTTTTTTTCGACAGCCTGAACCGTTACGGCAATAGGGCCCAACGGGTTAAAGAAGGTATAACGCCCCCACGTCCCCGGCCCGAAGAAGTTCACATACGCATGTTCGAAGCTCTGTGAAGCTGTGAGCTGCTCCATGACGCTTTCGGGTGATCTTCCTTCCATCACTCCCCAACGGGAATACTGCAAGCCGGCGGTGTAGCGTGGGATGTGAACACCCTCTTGGTAGAGCCACACTTGCCACTGGGTGTATCTCGTGGAAGCGGTACTGTAATCCACCAATTGGAGGGTCTTGCCATCGAAAATGTAGTACCGGTTTTGTTGTTGCGCTTGCGCCGATGCGACAGTTACGAACAGAGAAAGGGCGAATATGAAAAGAGAAGGTTTTCGCATGTGCTCTCTCCTTCCACCGTGTCGGCAATACTCCGCCCCGGAAGCAGCACGACCTTGCTCTTAACCTTGCAACTGACAATCTGATCGCCAAACGAATGGCGGTCCCCAATCTAGGGTTCTGTAGTCTTTGAGCGAATCTCAAAAAGCACGCCGCGCTCCCGATTTAGTCTGGCCGTCATCTTGAAATCGAGTTCCTCAAGCGGCAGGCTTTGTCGCGTGCCATCCGAAGCGACGTAAACGAGTTGGTCTGAGTCCAACCAATAGTTCGTTGCAACAAAACCTCGGCCGCCCTTCCCGATCAGAAATATTGGTCTGGGGGCGCGCCAGGGCCTTTCTATCGGCTGGCTCACTTCGCTGACAATTGGCTTGCCAAGAGGAAGTTCGACCTCCTCTGCGGGAATGCTCACGCCGTCGTAGCGTATTCTCGGGAAATTCCCAATTAGCGCGCTTGAACTCGCGCTCGAACCTGCCTTTTGACTAACGTTTGGACTGACGCCAGAAATGATGGATTGGCTCATCCTTGAATCTGTGCCTGGCTTTACGCTTGAACCGGATCTCGGGGACGCCAGCATTGAGAGCGCCGCACTCGTGTTAGCAGTAGCGTCGGTCGGGATTGACAGATCTTCGAGAATCCGCAACAGAATGCGTGTTTCCCCTTTGAGTTCGGGGCGAGGCCCGCGCATGGGAAGCGTGATCAACTTCACCGGCCAAAGTACGGGAATAGCCCACTCAACCGCATCGCGCCGCGCGTGGCCGCGTCCGCGAATGGCGCCGTCCGCTTTCACTCGGTAGTGGGGAACTGAGACTACTTTGGCCGACAGCGGAAATGTGCCACCCGGCAGAGTCAAGCTCGCGAATTCCAGCTTGAGCGAGCCCTTGCCGACGAAATGCCCAGGGTCGCGGAACTCCTCCAAGTGACCGGACAGGTAGGCGCCGCGTGGAAACACTGAATGCCCGAACATCGCGAGCGAGGTCACATGGCAAAGCAGAGGATCGCCGACCTGTGCTGTCTCCGAAGAGAATCTCGGTTCGTCCAAGGTGCATTGCAGAAGAGTTCCGGCCGGAATGATTGTTTCTCTTGTTTGTGCTGTGCCTAAAGCCGGAAGACACAACAAGACTGCCGCAAAAAGAAAGAGTCTACGCATATTCGCCTCCACTTTGCAGTCAGCAGTGACTACAAAGATCCCGCAAGAGAGCCGAAGACACTCTTGGCGCAGGATCTGAGTTGGACAAGGAGGTGGAGAAACTGCGAATTGGATGTCGGACCGGTACTCTGGCCGAGTGAAGCATGGCACACCGCGGGGATAAATTGCTTATACGCTACTGCGGCACCTTATTCAACTCAGAGGCGTCATGAGCGCTAAAACCGAGAAATAACGAGAAAACTAGAACGCCTGCTGTCCTCTGTGACGCTATCGTGACGGGAGAACAGCTCAAAGGTAATATAAGAAGGGAAGAACAAGGTAATGGAACGTTTGCGGAATCCGCGTCAGGGCACTCAAACGCAATATTGAGCAAGCCCAAGCAATTCCCTCGCCAACCGCTCATAATCCGTTGGTTCTCCAGCACCCGAGCGTCTTTCACTTTCTCCAATCTCTGCGGCTGCTTGCGGACAAGTTACGGACAACTAAGAGGGGGGAAATAAGGCTACTTATCCCGTAAGCGACGCCAGATAAAGCGTTTATGGGATTTAAAGACTTGGTTCGGGACCAGGAGGTCGAAGGTTCAAATCCTCTCGCCCCGACCATTTCTTTTAAAATCAATAACTTGCTTCTTTCGAATCCCACCGAAAATGCGAATGAGCGCCTGGTACAAAACCATTTGCTCTCTGTCGTATCTCCAGTCAGAGAGCGATCGTTTCTCCTTTTGATTGATCGTGTTGGAAAGACAGCCGGATTTATCGCATTCGTTTTCGATTCGCGATTGGGTACAGGATAGGGTTTCCGACGCGATTCGCAGTTCTAAGGCATGGCTAGATTCCAACCAGGGAGTCGGAATCTGCTGCTGAACTACTCACGCTTGCGGACTTCGAGAATCGTAGAATGCCTAGGTTCATGCCAGGAAGTGGTCGTGAGGTCGGCTTGCCATCCGTGCGGCGAGATTTGTATCCGGAGCCGACTTCCCACGTGGGGCAGTGGGTGTCCAAGCTCTTAATCGTTTACATCAGAAGCTCGCTGAGCTTCAGTCGTGGACTCACTACAAATTAGCAGTTGTGTAACTCTATGGGAATCGCTGTCTCGTCAGCAGGTTCCGAATTCGACCGGCAAAAACACCGTCTTCAGGCAGTCGCCACGTTGGTGAAGATAGCAGCGGCTTTACCGAGGCCCGTATGCCACAGCTCAAGAAGGTCGTACTGGCCATGGGCAACCGGCTGATTTATCGGGATACCTTCGGGGAGGCCCTGGCCGAGCTAACGGGCGGCCCCGCGTCGGCCGCGCCGGCTCTCGCCGCGGTTACATCCGCCCCTGCTGTGGCGGCCACTGGGCAAGGCTTACCCACGCTCGCTGAACGCCTCCGCCGTCTTCGGGATCAGGCCGAACAACTGGCCCGGGAGCTGGAGACTCTAGAAAAAGAAGCGCAGAAGAAATAGATTTGAGTCTAGATCTCACGGGTCACGCTTCAGCATTCCTCAAATGGTGGCGCTCCAATCTTCCATTCTGTTGGGGAGCCGAACTCGTCGTTTCATGAGTTCGGAACTTTTTGAATGACACTGACCGTGCCGTCAAAGATGACAGGTTGCCGCCTACGGGAACGGGCAGTGGCACGGGCTCTTCTTCCGGCTTTTGTTCCGGCTCTTCTTCCGGCTTTTCTTCCGGCTTTTCTTCCGGCTCCTGTTCCGGTTCTTCTTCCGGCTCCTGTTCGACCTTCCGGGGATTCACATCTTCATGTTCTAGATGGAAGATCTCCTCATCGGTAGGCCCCGTGGAAAGGACTCTCAACACCAGCTCGATCTCTTGCTCGGGATTCATGTAAAACCCGGGGGCAGGAACAGGAAGGATAGACCGCGGTGCAGATTCTAAACCTTTCCACTCTTCCACCACTAATTTCTCAAAGGCGTCGTGAAGGAATCCGAACTCATTCCCGGGAAGAACGTGAAACAGGTGGCGATAGAGATTGCCGAACACATCGCTAAAATTGTCGATATGGGAAGTATCCCCACATGAGTCCTTCCAAGGAACTGGCCGACTCCCGAAAGTTTCACCACCGCTAGCCAATTCTTGACAACTAATCAATGCAAACCTGCCGCAACAAGCGAAAATCGCTCAGCATCTTGCCCGTGCCGAGCACCACCGACGCTAACGGATCATCCGCGATGGATACCGGCAACCCCGTTTCCTCGCGGATCCGCTTGTCCAAGTTCTTGAGCAGCGCGCCGCCGCCTGTCAGCATGATGCCGCGATCGCTGATGTCCGTGGAAAGCTCCGGTGGAGTGCGCTCGAGCGCCACGCGCACCGCATTGACGATCGT
>WNFR01001926.1_pt1 | contig 32730 bp, 27 predicted proteins | sample 5400221 | NCBI WGS metagenome assembly WNFR01 (sample SAMN13153357, study PRJNA577476) | soil metagenome | isolation source: 40 cm soil under Madrone tree | place: USA:California | collected 2016-06-14
CAAGCAGGAGGCCGAGATCACCGTCGCATGAAGGAGCCGGTGACGGCCTTCCTCCGGCACCTCGAGATGGAGAAGCACGCCTCACCCCATACGATCCGGGCCTACCGCCGCGACCTGGCGGACTTCACGCGCAGCGTCGGCGTCGTGGGCGATGCGACGGCGCGCGACGTGCGGGGGTGGCTCGCGTCGCTCCACGCCCAGGGTCTCGACCCAGCCTCCGTCGGACGCAAGCTGGCGGCCGTGCGCAGCCTCTACCGCTTCCTCGGACGGCGTGGGGTGGTACGGCGTAACCCGGCTCGCGAGGTGCGCGCGCCGCGCCTGTCGCGCAAGCTGGTGACGTTTCTGCCGCCCGACGAAGCGGAGGCGGTCGTCGACGCGCGTGGCCTCGCCGGTGACGCCCGCGCGCGTGACGTGGCGGTGCTCGAGATGCTCTACGCGACCGGGCTGCGTGTCTCCGAGCTGGCGGGCCTCGATCTCGACGCGCTCGATCGCGACGCGCGCACGGTCCGTGTGCTCGGCAAGGGCAACAAGGAGCGCATGGTGCCGTACGGCGCGCCGGCCGCCCGGGCGCTGGACGCCTATCTGGGCCGCCGCGTGGCCGGCGACGGACCGGTTTTCGTCAACCGTCGGGGCGGGCGCCTCGGCGTGCGCTCGCTGCACACCATCGTGCGGCGCGCGGCCCGCGCCGCCGGCGTCACGCGCCGCGTGAGCCCGCACACGCTGCGGCACACGTTCGCCACGCACCTGCTGGACCGCGGCGCGGATCTGCGCATGATCCAGGAGCTGCTCGGCCACAGCCGGCTCTCCACCACGCAACGCTACACGCACGTCAGCACCGCCCAGCTCGTGAAGACCTACGCTCAGGCCCATCCGCGCGCCACGCTGAACGGGTCCACCGGAGAGCGGAGCCGGGAACCATCGAGCTCAGGCCACCCACGGACCGACTCAGGCTCGCCTCGGGCGTTGAACGCCCTGCGGCTTCGCACTGCCACACCGGTCTCGCCGTCCCCGCTACAATAAACACGTGTTTCACGCCACGACCGTGCTCTGCGTTCGCCACCGGGGGAACGTCGCCATGGCGGGCGACGGGCAGGTGAGTATCGGGCAGACCATCGTCAAGGCCGGCGCGCGCAAGGTCCGCAAGATCCACGGCGACCGCATCCTCGCGGGGTTCGCCGGCACCGCCGCCGATGCCTTCACGCTTTTCGCGCGGTTCGAGGCCAAGCTCGAGGAGCATCGCGGCAACCTGCCGCGCGCCGCCGTCGAGCTGGCCAAGGACTGGCGCACCGACCGCGTGCTGCGGCGGCTCGAGGCGCTGCTCGCGGTGGCCGACCGCGACCACTCGCTGATCGTGTCGGGCACCGGCGACGTCATCGAGCCCGACGACAGCCTGATCGGGATCGGCTCGGGCGGCCCCTACGCGCTGGCGGCCGCGCGCGCGCTCGTCGCGCACTCGGAGCTGGACGCCAAGGCCATCGTCACCGAGGCCATGCGCGTGGCCGCCTCGATCTGCGTCTACACCAACGAGCAGCTCACGGTGGAGACGCTGTGAGCGCCAGCCTGACCCCGGCCCAGATCGTCTCGGAGCTCGATCGTTACATCGTCGGCCAGGGCAAGGCCAAGCGCGCGGTGGCCATCGCCCTGCGCAACCGGTGGCGGCGCCAGAACCTGCCGCCCGAGCTCCGCGACGAGGTCGCGCCGAAGAACATCATCATGATCGGTCCCACCGGCGTCGGCAAAACCGAGATCGCGAGACGGCTCGCCAAGCTTGCTCAAGCGCCGTTCGTCAAGGTCGAAGCCTCCAAGTACACCGAAGTCGGCTATGTGGGTCGCGATGTCGAATCGATGATCCGCGACCTCACCGAGCTGGGCGTCAACATGGTGAAGGCCGAGCTGACGGCGCAGGTGCAGGAGAAGGCGGAGCGGCTCGCCGAGGACCGATTGCTCGATCTCCTGCTGCCACGCTCCGGCGCCGAGCCCTTCGGCAGCGCCTCGCTCGAGCAGGTCACTCCGGGAGCCTCCCGCGAGGCGACCCTCGAGAAGCTCCGCTCGCAGCTGCGCGCCGGACGGCTCGACGAGCGCATGGTCGAGCTGGAGACGCAGCAGCAGGCCATGCCGATGCTCGAGATCTTTTCGGGCCAGGGCATGGAGGAGATGGGCATCCACCTCAAGGACATGCTCTCCAACATGATGCCCTCGCGGACCAAGCGCCGCCGCGTCCGCGTGGCCGAGGCGCGCCGCCTCCTCGTCCAGGAGGAGGCCGCCAAGCTCGTGGACATGGAGGAGGTCGTCGCCCAGGCCGTCCGCCGTGTCGAGAACTCCGGCATCGTGTTCCTGGACGAGCTCGACAAGGTGGCCGGACGCCAGAGCGCCGCCCACGGCCCGGACATCTCGCGCGAGGGCGTGCAGCGCGACCTGCTGCCGATCGTCGAGGGCTCGGCGGTCACCACCAAGTACGGGGTCGTCCGCACCGACCACGTCCTCTTCATCGCCGCCGGGGCCTTCCACGTCGCCAAGCCGTCGGACCTGATTCCCGAGCTCCAGGGCCGGTTTCCGATCCGCGTGGAGCTCGAGCCCTTGACGCGGGAGGATTTCGTCCGCATCCTGACCGAGCCGCGGAACGCGCTGGTGCGGCAGTACGTGGAGCTGTTGAAGACGGAAGGCGTCACGCTCCACTTCCTGCCGGAGGCGGTGGAGGCCATCGCCGAGATTGCCATGCGCGTGAACGAGAGCACGGAGAACATCGGCGCGCGTCGCCTGTACACGGTGATGGAGAAGCTCTTGGAAGATATCTCGTTCGACGCCCCGGACCTGCCGGGCAAGGAGCTCACGATCGACGCGGAGCACGTCCGGCAGCGGCTCGCCGACATCTGGCGGGACCAGGACCTGTCGCGATACATCCTGTGATGGCAGACGAGGTCAAGCGGGTCGAGATCCTCATGGAAGCGCTCCCGTACATCCGGGAGTTTCGGGGGAAGTCTGTCGTCATCAAGTACGGCGGCGCGGCCATGGATCAGGCGGACCTCAAGGAGACCTTCGCGCTCGACGTCATCCTGCTGCACCTGGTCGGCATCAACCCGGTCATCGTCCACGGCGGCGGGCCGCAGATCGGCGCGCTCATGAAGCGGCTCGGCAAGGAGCCGACGTTCGTCGGCGGCATGCGCGTCACCGACGAGGAGACGGTCGAGATCGTCGAGATGGTGCTGGTCGGCAAGATCAACAAGGAGATCGTCGGCCTCATCAATCACCACGGCGGCAAGGCCGTCGGGCTATCGGGCAAGGACGGCACGCTGCTGCTCGCCCGGCGCCGGCTGCACCGGCTGAAGACCGGTGAGGCGGTCGACATCGGGCTCGTCGGCGAGGTCGAACGGGTCAACGCCGACCCCATCCGCCTGCTGGAGGAGCGCGGCTACATCCCCGTGATCGCGCCCGTCGGCGTGGGCGGCGGCGGCGAGACCTACAACATCAACGCGGATCTCGTGGCCGGCGAGATCGCGGCCGCCCTCGGCGCCGAGAAGCTGATTCACCTCACGGACGTGCAGGGGATCCTGGGCAAGGACGGAAAGCTCGTGAGCACGCTCGCGCGCAAGGACGCCGAGCGGCTCATGAAGGCGGGCGTGATCGACGGCGGGATGCTGCCGAAGGTCGAGTCGTCGCTGCGCGCGCTGGAGGGCGGCACCGCCAAGGCGCACATCATCGACGGCCGGCTGCCCCACGCGATCCTCCTCGAGCTGTTCACGCGAGAAGGCATCGGGACGGAGATCGTACTGTGAAGGATGACAAGGTCGACACGAAGACGCTGCTCGAGTGGTCCGCGAAGTACCACACGCCCAACTACGGCCGGACGCCGATCCTCATCGTGCGCGGCGAGGGCACACGCGTGTGGGACTCCGATGGGCGCGAGTACCTCGACTTCACCACGGGCATCGCGGTGACCGCGCTCGGCCACTGTCATCCCGTCGTGACCGGCGCCATCCGCGAGGCGGCGGCGACGCTGCTGCACGTCTCCAACATCTTCCACGCAGCGCCGCAGATCCACCTCGCGAAGCTGCTCGTCGAGAACTCCTTCGCCGACCGCGTGTTCTTCTGCAACTCGGGGGCAGAGGCGAACGAGGCGGCGCTGAAGCTGGCGCGCAAGTACGGCAAGGAGAAGCTGGCCGACGACCGCTACGAGGTCATCGCCACCAACAACTCGTTCCACGGGCGCACCCTGGCCACGGTGACGGCCACCGGCCAACCGAAGTACCAGCACGGCTTCGAGCCGCTCATGCCGGGCTTCAAGCACGTGCCGTACAACGACCTGCGCGCCATGGAGCGCGCGATGGACAGCCACACGGCGGCCATCCTCGTCGAGCCGATCCAGGGCGAGGGCGGCGTGCACGTTCCCGACGACGACTACCTGCCTCTGCGCAAGCTCTGCGACGAGTCGGGAGCGCTGCTCATCTTCGACGAGATCCAGACGGGCGTCGGCCGCACCGGACGGCTGTGGGCCTACGAGCACGCCGGCGTCGAGCCCGACGTCATGACGCTCGCGAAGGCCCTCGCCAACGGCGTGCCCATCGGCGCCATGCTGTGCCGCGACGAGGCCGCGTCCGTGCTCACGGCGGGCTCCCACGGCTCGACCTTCGGCGGCACGCCGTTCGTCACGCAGGTGGCGCTGGCCACGCTGACGACCGTGATCGGCGACAAGCTGCCGGAGCGCGCCGCCAGGATGGGCCGCGAGCTGATGGACGGTCTGCGGGCGCTCCAGCCCGCACACCCGGTCATCAAGCAGGTGCGCGGCCGTGGTCTCCTCATCGGCGTCGAGGTCTCGACGCCGGCGGCGCCGATCGTCGACGCCTGCCGCGATGCCGGCCTGCTCGTGCTCAGCGCGGGTGAAAAAGTCGTGCGGCTCGTGCCGCCGCTCATCGTCGAGTCCGCGGACATCCGCCGGGCCATCGACGTCCTCGAGACCGTGCTCGCCAAGGTCAAGGCGTGAGGCATTTCGTCTCCACGGGCGACCTGACGCGCGAGCAGGTCCTGGCCCTCTTCACGCTCGCCGCGGATCTCAAGCAGCGCTGGAAGGCGGGACGCCGCGGCGCGCCGCTGGAGGGACGGTCGGTGGCGCTGATCTTCGAGAAGCCCTCGCTGCGGACGCGCGTGACCTTCGAGGTCGGCATCGTCCAGCTCGGGGGCCGGGCCGTCTACCTCGCCGGCCACGAGATCGGCCTCGGCACGCGCGAGTCGGTGCCCGACGTCGCGCGCAATCTCTCGCGCTGGGTCGACGGGATCGCCGCGCGGGTCTTCGCCCACGCCACCGTCGAGACGCTGGCGCGCAACGCGAGCATCCCGGTGATCAACGCGCTCTCCGACTTCGAGCATCCCTGCCAGGCGATCGCCGACTGGTTCACGCTGTGGGAGCGCGGGCTCGACCCGGCCAGGACGCGGCTGGCCTGGATCGGCGACGGCAACAATGTCTGCCACTCGGTGATGCTCGTCGGCGCGCTGCTCGGCGCCTCGATCACCGTCGCCTGCCCGCCGGGCTACGAGCCCGACCCGCGCGTGCTCGCGCAAGCGCGGCGGCTGGGCGGCCGGGTCGAGGTCACCGAGGACGCGAAGCACGCCGCCACCGGCGCCGACGTGCTCTATACCGACGTGTGGACCTCGATGGGGCAGGAGGCGGAGAAGGTCAAGCGGCAGGAGGCGTTCAGCCGCTACCAGCTCAACGACACGGTGCTCGGCTTCGCCAAGCCGAGCGCGCTCGTCATGCACTGCCTGCCCGCCCACCGCGGCGAGGAGATCACCGACGCGGTCCTCGACGGCCCGCGCTCGATCGTGCTCGACCAGTCGGAGAACCGCCTGCACGCGCAGAAGGCGGTGATCCTCGACCTCCTCGTGGGCTCGGCCGACGATGCCTGACGTGAAGCGAGTCGTGCTCGCCTACTCGGGCGGACTCGACACCTCGGTCATCCTCCGCTGGCTCATCGAGACCTACGAGTGCGAGGTGGTCGCGTACTGCGCCGACCTCGGCCAGGGCGAGGAGCTGATCCCCATCCGCGACAAGGCGCTCAAGACGGGCGCCGTCGGCGTGCACGTGGTGGACCTGCGCGAGACGTTCGTGCGCGACTTCATCTTCCCGATGCTGCGCGCCAACGCGGTGTACGAGGGCGCCTATCTGCTCGGCACCTCGATCGCGCGACCGCTCATCGCCCAGGCGCAGGTGGAGATCGCGTTGAAGGAGCGCGCCGACGCCGTGGCGCACGGGGCGACCGGGAAAGGCAACGACCAGGTGCGCTTCGAGCTGACGTACGCCGCGCTGGCGCCGCAGCTCCGGGTGATCGCGCCCTGGCGCGAGTGGGACCTGACCTCGCGCAGCGCGCTGATGGAGTTCGCGCGGCGGCACGACATCCCCGTGCCCGTCACCGCCGAGCGGCCCTATTCCACCGACCGCAACCTGTTCCACATCTCCTACGAGGGCGGGATCCTCGAGGACCCGTGGGCGGAGCCGCCGGACAAGATGTTCCAGCTCACCCAGTCGCCGGAATCGGCGCCCGACATCCCCGTCGAGGTGCTGCTGGAGTTCGAGCACGGCGACCCGGTGGCCGTCGACGGTCGCCGCCTCGGTCCCGTCGAGCTGCTCACCGCCTTGAACCGGCTCGGCGGCGAGCACGGCATCGGCCGCGTCGATCTCGTCGAGAACCGCTTCGTCGGCATGAAGTCCCGCGGGGTCTACGAGACGCCGGGCGGGACGATCGTGCACGTGGCGCGCCGCGCCCTCGAGTCGCTCACCCTCGATCGCGAGGTGCTGCACCTGCGCGACGGGCTCGTGCCCCGCTACGCCGAGATGATCTACTACGGCTTCTGGTTCGCGCCCGAGCGGCGCGCGCTCCAGACGCTGATGGACGAGTGCGCGCAGGACGTGACGGGGACGGTCCGGCTCAAGCTCTACAAGGGCAACGTGACCGTGGCCGGCCGCCGCTCGCCGCGCTCGCTCTACCGCACGGACTTCGCGACGTTCGAGGCCGACACGGTCTACCGGCAGCGCGACGCCGAGGGCTTCATCAACCTGAACGCGCTTCGCCTCAAGATCCGCTCGCTGCGCGATCGTCGGAGCTGAGCGTGCGGGTCGACGTCGCCGTCACGCCGGACGGTCTCGATCGCGCCGCGGTCGCGACGTCGACCGTCCTCGTCATCGACGTGCTGCGCGCCTCGACCTGCATCGTCACCGCGCTCACCAACGGCTGCGCGGCCATCATGCCGGTCGCCACCCCGGAGGAGGCCCGCGCGCGCCTGGCGGGCCTGCCCGGCGCGCTGGTGGCAGGCGAGCGGCGGGGCGAGCCGCTCGAGGGCTTCGACCTGGGTAACTCGCCGCTCGAGTTCACGCGGGCGCGCATCGGCGGGCGCGCCGTGATCATGACCACCAGCAACGGCACGCGCGCGCTGCTGGCCGCGCGGGGCGCCGCCGCCATCGGCGTGGCCGCCTTCGTGAATCTCGGCGCCGCGGCCGCCTGGGCGCTCGCCGCACGGCGCGACGTGCTCCTGCTCTGCTCGGGGGAGCGGGGTACCCGCTCGCTGGAGGATCACGTGTGCGCGGGCGTGCTGGTCGAGCGGCTCCTGGCCGCCGAGCCCGGGGCGCACGCCACGGCGGCGGCCCAGGAGGCGGCCGCGCTGGCGCGGCCGTACGGCAAGGAGGTGGGCCGGCTGGCCCGGGACTCGTCCTGGGCCCGGCACCTCGCCTCGCGCGGCCGGGCGGCCGACGTTGCCGCCTGCCTGACCCTGGACACCTCCACGGTGGTGCCCGTCTACCGCGCCGACGTTGACAACCTCGTCGTCGCCCACGGATAATGACGCAGCCCAACTGGGCGAGCGGGAGCGAAGCGTGAACTTACCGATCGGGCTCACCCTCACGCGGATCGTCGCCGTCCCGTTGCTCATCCTCTTCCTCATTTCCAGCTCGCGGGTGCACGCGCTCATCGCGGCCGGCATCTTCACGGCGGCGGCGCTCACCGACTGGCTCGACGGCGTGCTGGCGCGGCGGCGCAACCAGGTGACCACGCTCGGCACCCTGCTCGACCCGATCGCCGACAAGCTGCTCGTCGCGGCCGCGCTCGTGTCGCTGCTGACGATCGACAAGATCCCGGCCTGGATCGTCGTGGTGATCATCGGGCGCGAGCTGGCCGTCACCGGGCTGCGCGCCGTCTCGGCCGGTCACGGGGTCATCGTGCCCGCCTCCCGACTGGCGAAGTGGAAGACGGTCGGCCAGTACGTGGCGGTGACGATGCTCATTCTCGAAAAAGGGATCGTCTCGCCCACGTTCCATGGCGCCGCCATGGGTGTGCTCTGGGTGGCTGTCGCGCTCACCATCGTTTCGGCCGTGGACTACTTCTACCGGTTCTTCCGCAAGGCGGACTACCGCGCCATCGTGCCGGACGAAGAACGCTGGTCGTGATCGCGCTCGCGGCCGTCGCCGCGTACGTCGTCGGAGCCATTCCGGTCGGATACCTCGTCGCGCGGCTGTTTGGAGTCACCGACATCCGCCGCCACGGCAGCGGCAGCATCGGCGCCACCAACGTCCTGCGCACCGCGGGCCGTCTGCCCGCGATCCTCACGCTGCTCGGCGACACCGTGAAGGGCTACCTCGCCGTCGGCGTCGCGGGCTGGGTGGGCGGCGGCGCGCCGCGTGCGCTGGCCGTCGGCGCGGTGGCTGCGGTCGTCGGCAACTGCTGGTCGGTGTTCCTCCGCTTCCGCGGCGGCAAGGGCGTGGCCACGGGCCTGGGGGCGCTGCTGAGGCTGGCGCCGCTGGCGACCCTCGCCGCGCTCCCGGTATTCCTGGTGGTGGTGGCCACCACGCGCTTCGTCTCGCTCGGCTCGCTCCTCGCCGCCGCCTGCGTGCCGTTCGGCGCGCTGGCGCTCGGGGCACCCCGGTCGGCGGTGGCGGGCGCCGTCGCGGTGGCGGCGATCGTCGTGCTGCGCCACCATGAGAACATCGGGCGGCTGCGCGCCGGCACCGAGCGTCGGCTCGGCGAGCGCCGGACGCCTCAGGCGTCGCCGTCGTGATCGCCGTGGTCGGCGCGGGCTCCTGGGGCACCGCGCTCACCATCCACCTGGCGCGCACCGGGACCCCGATCCGCTTGTGGGCGCGCGAGCCGGAGATCGTCGACGGCATCCGGGCACGGCGCCGGAACCCCGTGTACATGCCCGACTTCGACCTGCCGCTCGGCGTCGAGGCGACCGGCGACATCGCGGCGGCGGTGGACGGCGCCGAGGTCATCGTGATGGTCGTGCCTTCGGAATTCTTCGCGGCGACGCTGGCGAGCGTGCCGGTCCGCCGCGACACCATCATCGTCTCCGCGACCAAGGGCTTCGATCCCATGCGCCATGCGCGGATGAGCGAGCTGGTGCGCGAGCGCTTTCCTCAGGCGCGCGTGGCCGCGCTCTCGGGGCCGACGTTCGCGCGCGAGGTGGCGCTGGGCACCCCGACGGCCGCCGTCATCGCCGCCGCCGACGACGCGCTCACGTCGATGCTGCAGGCCAGGCTCGGCGCGCGCGCCTTCCGGCTCTATGCCAACCGCGACATCGTCGGCGTCGAGGCGGGCGGCGCCCTCAAGAACGTCGTCGCGCTGGCCACGGGCCTCTCCGACGGCCTCGGCCTCGGCGAGAACGCGCGCGCGGCGCTGGTCACGCGCGGGCTCGCCGAGATGACGCGGCTGGCGGTGGCGCTCGGGGGCGAGCCGACGACGCTCGCAGGGCTCGCGGGCATGGGCGACCTCGTGCTCACGGCGACCGGCACGCTCTCGCGCAACCGCTCGCTCGGCATGGCGCTGGCGCGCGGCGACAGCCTCACGGCGGCCTCGGCGAAGACGCGCATGGTCGCGGAGGGCGTGCCGACGGTTCGCTCGGCGCTGGCGCTGGCGCGGCGCCACGACGTGTCGCTGCCGATCTGTGCCGAGGTGGCCGCCGTGCTCTTCGACGGCAAGCCCGCCGCCGACGCGCTGGCGTCGCTGCTCGGCCGCGCGCCCACGCGCGAGGATGCGCCGGTGGAGGGCCGCCGTGCCTGAGCTGCGCAAGGACCCTGTGGTCGGCCGCTGGGTCATCATCTCGACCGAGCGCGCGCGGCGGCCGACGGACTTCAACACCGAGCCCGTGCGGCCGCGCGGCGGGACGTGCGTGTTCTGCACCGGCAACGAGGACAAGACGCCGCCCGAGATCGTCGCCGTGCGGCCACCCGACACGAGACGCGACGGGCCCGGCTGGTCGCTGCGCGTGGTCCCGAACAAATTCCCGGCGCTCCGCATCGAGGGCGACCTGGAGCCGAGCGCCGAGGGACTCTACGACCGGATGAACGGCGTCGGCGCCCACGAGGTCGTGATCGAGACACCCGACCACTCCGCGACGCTGGCCACGATGCCGAGCGACGCCGTGGCCGACGTGTTCCTCACGTTCCGCGACCGCATCCTCGATCTCAAGAAGGACCCGCGCTTCGAGTACGTGCTCGTGTTCAAGAACCACGGCGAGGCCGCCGGGGCGTCGCTCGAGCATCCGCACAGCCAGCTCATCGCCACCCCGATCATCCCGATCATGGTGACCGAGGAGCTGGCGGGCTCGCAGCAGTACTGGCAGCGCAAGGAGCGCTGTGTGTGGTGCGACGTCATCCGCCAGGATCGGCGCGACCGGCGGCGGGTGGTCGCGGAGACGGGCGGTTTCGTCGCCCTCGAGCCCTTCGCGCCGCGCTTTCCCTTCGAGACGTGGATCCTGCCGGTGCGCCACCGCGCGGCCTTCGAGGAGTCGGGCGTCGACGAGCTGCGCGGCCTGGCCGAGATGGTCGGCGCCTTCATGCGCCGCATGAACCGCGTGCTCGGCGCGCCGCCGTTCAACTTCATGCTCCACACCGCGCCCCTGCGCGAGGGAGCGGTGGACTACTTCCACTGGCACCTGGAGATCATTCCGAAGCTCACGCGGGTGGCCGGCTACGAGTGGGGCAGCGGATTTTTCATCAATCCCGCGCCGCCGGAGGACGCCGCGGACGCGCTGCGGTCCGCCGCTCCCTGAGCGGCGTGGTACAATCCGAGTCCGCTGGAACGCGGGAATAGCTCAGTGGTAGAGCACGACCTTGCCAAGGTCGGGGTCGCGGGTTCGAATCCCGTTTCCCGCTCCAGCATTTCTCCCTCGCGCACGGCGGCGTACCCAAGTGGTTAAGGGAGCGGACTGCAAATCCGTTATGCGCCGGTTCGAATCCGGCCGCCGCCTCCATTTCATTTACCCCGCTCGGCATAGCGACGGATATGCGGTTGCCGACGGAGCAGCGAGGCGCGATAGTCTCAGGCCACATGATCTCTCGACGCGCGTTCCTCGCCGGCTCCGTCGCCGTGCTCACCGCGCCGTGCGCCGCCGAGGCGCAGCAGCCGGCTCAGAACTCGTTTCGTTTCGAGCTCGAGGAAGCGCAGAATCCCTTTCGAGGGCGGGCGATTGAGGGATACGTCTACAACAACCTCCCCTGGCGGATAACCAACGTTCGATTGCGGGTCGAGAGCGTGGACGGGACGGGCGGGGTGACGGGTGAGTCCTACGGGTGGGTTGTGGGTGACGTAAAAGCCGGCGGTCGAGGCTACTTCTTTGTTCTCGTTTCGTCGGGTGCGGCCACCTATCGCGCCACGGTTGAGTCTTTCAACAAGGTCGCCCTCGAGGCGCCCCAACTCGAGGCGCCATGAAGAAAACCACGGAGCGGCGCCAAACAGGTCGTCGTCCATGAGCGGAGTGGAGCCGGTGTGGACGGCGACACTGTCGCGCTACAATCTGGCCGAGCGGGGGCGTGGCGGAATTTGGCGAGACGCCGAAGCCTTAAAAGCTTCTGTCCGAAAGGACGTGCAGGTTCGAATCCTGCCGCCCCCACCATCTTCGACCGTTTCCGAAGCGTCTGCGTTTCTTGGACGAACCGCATCCGGGAAGGTATCGTAGTTCGTCATGTTCGCGTCCCCCGGCGCCATCGCGTTCCAGATCCCTGCGATCTTCGGACTCGGGCCGTTTCCCGTCCGCTGGTACGGCATCCTCATGGCCACCTCGATCGTGGTCGGGCTCTGGCTCGCCCATCGCCAGGCGAAGCGCGAGGGCCTGCCGGCCGACGACATCATCAGCGTGGGGCAGTGGTCGATCCTCGCCGGGATCATCGGCGCGCGACTCTACGAGGTGATCTTCAACTGGGACTACTACGGCCAGCACCTGTCGAAGATCCCCGCGGTGTGGGAGGGCGGCCTCGCGATGCACGGCGGGCTGATCGTGGGCCCGCTCGTGGGCGTGCTGCTCGCGTGGAAGTGGGGCGTGCCGATCCTGAAGGGGCTCGACGTCATCTCGCCGGCCATGGTGCTCGGCCAGGCGATCGGACGCTGGGGCAACTTCTTCAACGAGGAGGCCTTCGGCCGGCCGACCGACGTGCCGTGGAAGCTCTACATCTCGCCCGCGCACCGGCCGCCGGGCTTCGGCCAGTTCGAGTACTTCCACCCGACGTTCCTCTACGAGTCGATCTGGGACGCAGCAGTGTTCGTGGCGCTCGTCGCGTGGCTGCGCCCGTCGCTGCGGCAGCACCCGGGCGCGCTCTTCTTCTGCTACATCGGCCTCTATTCGATCGGACGCTTCGCCATCGAGGCGCTGCGGCTCGACAGCTTCTGGCTCGGCGCCTTCCGCGTGCCGCAGCTCGCGAGCGTGCTCGGCGTCATCGTCGCGGTGATCGGGCTGGCGTGGACGCGGCGACGCTCGTCGCCGGTGACCGCCAGCTGAGCTCGCGGCCGGCGGTGAGCGATGCGCGTCGAGCAGGTCGGACCGTACCTCTGGCGCATCCCGCCTGACGCGGCGCCCGGCATGCGCGTGCCGGGGCTCGTCGTCGCCGACGAGCCGCTGATGCGCCAGATCCGCACCGACGCGGCGCTCGCGCAGCTCGCCAATGGCGCCACGCTGCCGGGCATCGTGCGCGCCGCGCTCGCCATGCCGGACATCCACCAGGGCTACGGGCTGCCCGTGGGCGGCGTGGTGGCGACCGACGTCCGCAGCGGCGTCGTGAGCCCGGGCGCGATCGGCTTCGACATCAACTGCGGCGTGCGGCTCCTGCGCACGGGACTCGAGCGTGCCGAGGTCGCGCCCCGGCTGCCCGCGCTCGTGGAGGCGCTCTACTCGACGGTGCCCACCGGCGTCGGTGGCCGCGGCTCCGTCAGCCTCGACGCCCGCGAGCTTGCCCGCGTGATGGCAGACGGCGCGCGCTGGGCGGTGGGGCGCGGTCACGGCGCGCGCGAAGATCTGGAATCCATCGAGTCCTCGGGCGCGATTCCCGGTGCCGACCCCGAGGCCGTCTCGCGCCACGCGATCGAGCGCGGCGTCCGCCAGCTCGGCTCGCTCGGCTCGGGCAATCATTTCGTGGAAGTGCAGGTCGTCGACGAGATCTACGACGCGGCGGTGGCGGCGCGCCTCGGGCTGCACGCGGACGGCGTCACCCTGATGATCCACACGGGCTCGCGCGGCATCGGTCACCAGGTGTGCACCGATTTCTTGAAGACGACGGGAGCCGCGCTGGCGCGCTACGGCATCAGCGTCCCCGACCGCCAGCTCGCGTGCGCGCCGATCGACTCGCCGGAGGCGCGCGCCTATCTCGGCGCGATGCGTGCCGCGGCCAACTTCGCGTTCGCCAACCGCCAGGTGCTGGCCGAGGCGGCGCGGCGTGTCTTCGAGCGCGTGCTCGGGGTCACGCCGGCCGGCCTGGCCATGCGCGTGGTCTACGACGTCGCCCACAACATCGCCAAGGAAGAGGAGCACGACGTGGACGGCGCACGCCGGCGGCTGCTGGTTCACCGCAAGGGCGCAACGCGCGCTTTTCCCGGCCAGCCCGTCATCGTGCCCGGCGACATGGGACGGTACTCGTTCGTGCTGGTGGGCACGGAGATGGCCATGCGCGAGACGTTCGGCTCGACCTGCCACGGTGCCGGCCGTGTGATGAGCCGCACGGCGGCGGTGAAGGCGGCCAAGGGCCGGCGGATCGTGGAGGAGCTGGCGCAGCGCGGCGTGGTCGCCCGCGCCGCCGGCTTCCAGTCGCTCGCCGAGGAGATGCCCGAGGCGTACAAGGACGTGCGCGACGTCGTGGAGGTGGTCCATCGATTCGGGATCTCGACACGCGTGGCGCGTCTGAGGCCGATCGGGGTGATCAAGGGCTGAGCCGAGTGGCGTGGTAGACTTGTCCGATGTCGTGGAAACTTAAGAAGAAAGCACTGGCGCTGCTGGCCGCCGAGCAGGGGACGGTCTACCGGGACTGGGGCGGCCGCGTCTCGATCGCGCTCGTGTACCCCAACACCTACGCCGTCGGGATGTCGAACCTCGGCTTCCAGACGATCTATCGCCACCTCAACGCGCTGCCCGACGTCGTGTGCGAGCGCGTGTTCCTGCCCGAGCCCGCCGATCTCGAGGAAATGCGGCGGACCTCGACGCCGCCGCAGTCGCTGGAATCGCAGCGCCCGCTCACCGATTTCCAGCTGATCGGCTTCTCGGTGACCTACGAGGGCGACTACGTCAACGTCCTGCGCCTGCTCGAGCTCGCCGGGATCCCGCTGCGCGCCGTCGACCGGCGCGCGCACGACCCCTTGATCCTGATGGGCGGCGTCTGCGCGTTCTCCAACCCCGAGCCCATCGCCCCGTTCATGGACTTCATCGTGGTCGGCGAGGGCGAGGAGCTGGTCGGCGAGCTGATGCAGGCGTACCGCGAGGGCTATCGCGAGCGCGAGACGTTTCTCGACGGACTCGTCGGACTGGAGGGTATCTACATCCCCGAGCGTCACGACGTCAGCTACGCGGGGGACGGGATCGTCGCGGACGTGAAGCCGCGGCAGGGCGCGCCGGCCGTGGTGAGCAAGCGCCGCCTCAAGCAGGTCGACGCGTTTCGCACGATCGCCGCCGTCAAGACGCCGAACGCCGAGTACGGTCACATGGCGCTGCTGGAGGTCGGTAAGGGCTGCGGCCGCGGCTGCCGCTTCTGTCTCGAGGGACAGGTGTATCGGCCGGTCAGGCACCGGAGCGTGGCCGCCCTGAGTGCCACCATCGCGGAGCTGGCCGCCCAGGGGGAGAAGCGCATCGGCCTCGTGGGCGCGTGCGTGTCCGACTATCCGTGGATCGGCGAGCTGCTGAAGGTCGTCGAGGACAACGGCATGGAGCTGTCGATCTCCTCGCTCCGCGCCGACAGCCTGACCGACGACCTCGTCGCCTCGCTCGCGCGCGGCGGCCATCGCACGCTGACGATGGCACCGGAGGCGGGCACCGAGCGGCTGCGGCGCGTCATCCGCAAGGCGATCACCGACGAGCAGCTCATGGCCGCCTGCGACCTCGTGCGCGCGCGCGGCATTCCAAATCTGAAGACCTACTTCATGATCGGCCAGCCGACGGAGACGCCCCAGGACGTGGCGGCGATCCCCGACCTCGCGGGCCGGATGCTCGAGCGGCTGCGCGTGCTGGATCCCACCGGCAAGCCGTTCGGCAAGCTGACCCTGTCGATCTCATCGTTCGTGCCCAAGCCCTGGACGCCGTTCCAGTGGGCGCCCTTCGACGGCGCCGAGTCGCTGAGCGCCAAGCTGGAGACGATCAAGCGTGGCGTGCGCACCTTTTCCAACGTGCGCGTGCTGCACGAGAACCCGCGCGAGGCGGCGCTGCAGGCGCTGCTGGCGCGCGGCGACCGCCGCGTGGGCGACTTCCTGGAGCTGGCGGCGCGCCTCGAGGGCGACTGGCGGCGTGCGTTGCGCGAGTGGGACGGCGACCCCGCGTTCTACACGACGCGCGAGCGCCCGGTCGGCGAGCGCCTGCCGTGGGACCACTTCGACGTCGGCGTGAAGAAGGCGGGACTGGTCCGGGAGTGGGAGCGCGCGCTGGCCGACGAGCCGGCGACGGCGGGGACGGCCTGACCGACATGGCAACGGCGATCGTCGACACCCGCGGGCGCTCGCTGCGGAACCTGCGCGTCTCGGTCACGGACCGCTGCAACCTGCGCTGCGGCTACTGCATGCCCGAAGAGGAGTACGTCTGGCTGCCGCGCGAGGAAATCTTGATGTTCGAGGAGATCAGCCGGCTGGTCGACGTCTTCATCGAGCTCGGCGTCGACAAGGTGCGCCTCACGGGCGGCGAGCCGCTCCTGCGGCGCGACCTCCCGCGCCTCATCACCATGCTGGCGGCCAAGCCCGCCCTGCGCGACTTCGCCATCACCACCAACGGCGTGCTCCTGGCGGCGGAGGCGCCGGCGCTCCGAGCCGCCGGACTGCACCGCGTCACCGTGAGCCTGGACACCCTGCGGCCCGAGCGTTTTGCCGCGCTCACGCGCCGGAGCACGCATGCGCAGGTGCTCGAGGGCATCGCGGCGGTGCCGCGCGCCGGCTTCACGAACACCAAGCTCGACACCGTGGTGATCCGCGGCGTGAACGACGACGAGCTGGCCGACCTCATCGAGTTCGGCAAGCGCGTGCCCGCGGAGGTGAGGTTCATCGAGTACATGGACGTGGGCGGCGCCACACGGTGGTCGCCCGACCAGGTGATGAGCCGCACGCAGATGCTGGACGTACTCGAACGGCGCTATGGCCGGATCGAGCCGGTGGTGGAGACTTCCACGGCGCCGGCCGACCGCTTCCGGCTCCGCGACGGCACGGTGTTCGGCATCATCGCGTCCACCACGGCGCCGTTCTGCGCCGACTGCGACCGCAGCCGGCTCACCGCCGACGGTCTCTGGTACCTCTGCCTCTACGCGATGCGCGGCATCGACCTGCGCGGGCCGCTGCGCGGCGGCGCGTCGAACGCGCAGCTCAAGGCGCTCGTCACGGGCGGCTGGAGCGCGCGCACCGATCGCGGAGCCGAGGACCGTCTGGCGATGGTCGGCCGCTCGCCGCTCATCCAGGTCGGCGGCCTCAAGCGCGATCCGCATCTCGAGATGCACACGCGAGGCGGCTGAGATGAGCGCGGGCGCCGGTCACCCGGGCGGCGAGCCGTTCAAGGCCGACGTCCGCGAGCGCGGCGCCGGCGAGCAGGTCGCCGACCGTCGTCTTTTCATGCAGCTGCACGTGTTCGGCGGCTGCACTGACCCCAAACCGCTCGTCAGCGCGCTGGAAGGCAGCCGCCTGGCGGCGGTCCTCTATCAGGACGTCAACGACCCGCGCGGCGTCGGCGTGCTCGCCATGAGCGAGGACCCGACCGCCTTCGTCGGCGCCTATCGTGACCTGCTCAACGCCGAGCCGTTTGCCGGCCTGCCCCAGCGCCCCGAGCTGACGATGCTCGGCCGCACGTACACCTCGGGCTTCGAGCAGGATCTCGAGGAGTGGCTGTTCCTCCGGCCGCGGCGCACCGTGCTGAACCCGGCGTGGCCGTGGGCGATCTGGTACCCGCTGCGGCGCACCGGTGCCTTCGGCCGGCTGTCGCCGAAGGAGCAGGGAGAGATCATCCGCGAGCACTCGATCCTGGGCCGCGCCTACGGCGACGCCGACCTCGCCCACGACGTGCGGCTGGCCTGCCATGGCCTCGACATCCACGACAACGACTTCGTGATCGGCCTCATCGGCCGTGAGCTGCACCCGCTGTCGCACCTCGTGCAGACGATGCGCAAGACCGCCCAGACCTCGCAGTATCTCCAGACGCTCGGTCCCTTCTTCGTGGGCCACGTGCGCTGGCAGAGCGCTGCGCCGCGCTGAGCGTCCGCCGGAGGAATGACGATGAGGACGCGCGCGATCGCGCTGGTGGTGCTGGCTCTGGTGCTCGCCGCGCTCCTGTCGGCCACCGCCGCCGAGCCGGTGAAGGTCGTCTACCACCTCAACGAAGGCGTCGAGCAGGCGGGGCGCGCCCTGACGAACATCCGCCATCACCTGTCGGCGGATCCGACGGCCAGGATCGTCGTGGTCGCCCACGGACGCGGCGTCGACTTCCTCCTCAAGGAGGCGAAGACGCCGGCCGGGACCGCGTTCGTCACCGACATCGACGAGCTGGCGCTGCGCGGGGTCGAGTTCCGCGTGTGCCGCTTCACCCTGGAGCGCCGCAGCATCGACGCCACGCGGGTGGTGCCGGACGCGAAGATCGTCCCCTCGGGCGTCGCCGAGGTGGCGCGCCTGCAGTCGCGCGAGCACTACGCCTACCTGAAGCCCTGACCTCGTCAGTCAGGAGCCTGTCGGAGTATCGAGGGGTGCCACGGCTTGGCCGGGGCGCCCCGAGCGTGTGGGGGGTATGGGGGGCCATCTCGGGGCCCCCCATGTCGTTAGTCAGCGGCTCGCGACCCACGCCAGCACGGCGGGCACGAGCTCGCGCAGACACCGCCGGTTCAGGACGAGGCCCCAGTGTGAGGCGTCCACCTCGAGCCAGTCGGCCGCCATCGGCAGGTCGGCGTAGCGACTGCGGGGCCACTGCGCGTCGCGCGCGCCGAGGACGATCAGCAGCGGACACGGCAGCGGACCGAGCACGATCCCGGCCTGCCGGTCATCTCGTGCCAGGAGCGACTCCGGTCCCAGCGAGCTGAGGGCCACGAGCCGCTCTTCGCGATCCAGATCGGGCATCATCGCATCCTGGTGGTCCGGGTCTCGATCGACGATGCCGTAGGCCTCCGGCCCGAAGACCCCGGGGCGGAGCGGCGCTGCGGGATCGCGCTTCGTCGCCGGCGTGCTCGGGGCGAGCCCCACGCACGCGCGCACGCCGCCGCCGGTCGCTGCCATGAGCGCGACGAGCCCGCCCATGCTCCAGCCGACCAGCACGGGCGGAGTGCCGAGCCGATGGATCGCGCGCCGGGCGTCGTCGGCGTAGTCGGCCATCGCGGCGTGAGCGAGGTCTCCAGGAGGACTGCCGCCGTGGCCACGCAGATCGATCGCCTCGGACGTCACACCGTGCTCGGCCAGGGCGCTGCGCCAGTGAGTCCAGACGCGCGCCGAGTTGGCGGCACCGTGGACGAGGAGGAAGGGGGACGAGGCGCTCAGATCAGGACAGCGGAGCCGGAAGCTCGGTGGCGCCCATCAGCCAGCGATCGACGCCGGCCGCGCACGAGCGTCCCTCGGCGATCGCCCACACGATCAGCGACTGGCCGCGCTGCATGTCGCCGCACGTGAACACCCCCGGCGCGCTGGTCATCCAGCTCGCGTCGCGCGCGACGTTGCCGCGGTCGGTGAGCGTGACGCCGAGGTCGGCAAGCATGCCCGGCTTCTCGGGACCGAGGAAGCCCATGGCCAGCAGCACGAGGTCGGCATTCAGCGTGAACTCGCTGCCGGCCACGGGCTTGAAGTCGAGCCGGCCGCCGGCGCGCAGCATCTCGACCTTCTGTGCCTCGAGCTGCTTCACGCGTCCGGCCTCACCGAGGAATCGCTGCGTGGACACGGAGTAGACGCGCTCGCCGCCCTCCTCGTGCGCGGAGGACACGCGGAAGATGTTCGGCCACTGCGGCCACGGGTTGTCCGCGGCGCGCGCGTCGGGCGGACGCGGCAGCAGCTCGAACTGGTGGACGGAGCGCGCGCCCTGGCGATGCACGGTGCCCAGGCAGTCGGCGCCGGTGTCGCCGCCGCCGATGATGACCACGTGCTTGTCCCGCGCGCTGATGAACTGCTCGTCCGGGACGGTGTCGCCCTCGCAGCGCTTGTTCGAGAGCGTCAGGTAGTCCATCGCGAAATGGATGCCCCCGAGCTCGCGGCCGGCGATCGGCAGGTCGCGCGGCGCGCAGGCCCCGCCGGCGAGCACGATCGCGTCGAAGTCGCGCTCGAGGTCGGCCACGGGCAGGTTGACGCCGACGTGGGCATTCGTCTGGAAGACGACGCCCTCCTTCTCCATCAGGCTGAGCCGCCGATCGAGATGCTTCTTTTCCATCTTGAACTCGGGGATGCCGTAACGGAGCAGACCGCCGATCCGATCGGCCCGCTCGAACACCATCACGGCGTGTCCCGCGCGGTTGAGTTGCTGGGCCACGGCGAGGCCGGCCGGCCCCGAGCCCACGACCGCGACCTTCTTGCCCGTACGCGTGGACGGCAGCTCGGGTCCCACCCAGCCGTGCTCGAACGCGTGGTCGATGATCGAGACCTCGATGGCCTTGATGGTGACCGCGTCGTCGTTGATGCCGAGCACGCACGAGCCCTCGCACGGCGCCGGGCAGAGCCGTCCCGTGAACTCCGGAAAGTTGTTCGTCGCGTGCAGCCGCTCGATGGCGTCGCGCCAGCGGTCTTTATAGACGAGGTCGTTCCAGTCCGGGATCAGGTTGCCGAGCGGGCAGCCCTGGTGGCAGAAGGGAACCCCACAGTCCATGCAGCGCGCGCCCTGCTTGCGGAGATCCTCGACCGGGAAGGGAAGGTAGACCTCCTTCCAGTCGTGCACGCGCTCGGCGATGGGGCGCGTCGGCCACTTCTTGCGCTGGATCTCGAGAAAGCCGGTGGCCTTACCCACTCGTGGCCCCGACCAGCTCGGCGAACGTCGGCGCGCGCCCCTCGGCGCGCGCCTTGTTCTCCGCCGCGCGCACGCGCTTTTCGTCCTTGGGCGTCACCTTGACGAAGCGCGGGCGCATCGCCCGCCAGTCGGCGAGGATCTTCGCAGCGTGCGCGGAGTGCGTGTAGGTGACGTGGCGATCGATCAGCTCGCCCACCAGCGACACGTCCGCGGGCTGGTCGAGCGGCTCGAGGTCGACCATGTCCTGGTTGCAGCGCCGGTGGAAGTCGCCGTCGAGGTCGAGCACGAAGGCCAGGCCGCCCGACATGCCGGCGGCGAAGTTGCGTCCCGTCTTGCCGATGACCACCACGCGCCCGCCCGTCATGTACTCGCAGCCGTGGTCGCCGAGGCCCTCGACGACGGTGTGGGCGCCGCTGTTGCGCACCGCGAAGCGCTCGCCGGCCACGCCGCGCACGTAGGCCTCGCCGCTGGTGGCGCCGTAGAGCGCCACGTTGCCGATGACGATGTTGTCCTCGGGCACGAACGTCGCGCGCCGGTGCGGGTGCACGATGAGGCGGCCGCCCGACAGGCCCTTGCCCCAGTAGTCGTTGGCGTCGCCCTCGAGGGTGAACGTGATGCCGCGGGGCAGGAAGGCGCCAAACGACTGGCCGGCGGCGCCGGTGAAGTGAACCTTGATGGTGTCCTCCGGCAGCCCCGACGCGCCGTGCTTGCTCGTCACCTCGTAGCCGAGGGTGGTGCCGACGGTGCGGTTGACGTTGCGAATGGGTAGCGACAGCTCCACGCGCGCGCCGTGGTCGATGGCGTCACGGCAGGCGGGGATCAGCGTGGTGTGGTCGAGCGACTTCTCGAGGCCGTGGTCCTGGGCCACCACGCAGCGCCGCGCCACCTCCGGCGGCATCGCGGGCGAATAGAGGATCGAGGAGAGATCCAGGCCACGCGCCTTCCAGTGGTCGACGGCGGCCGCGACGTCCAGGCAATCGGCGCGGCCGATCATCTCGCTCATCGAGCGGAAGCCGAGCGAGGCCATGAGCTCGCGGACTTCCTGGGCCACGAAGCGGAAGAAGTTGACGACGTGCTCGGGCTTGCCCGCGAACCGGCGGCGCAGCTCGGGATCCTGCGTGGCCACGCCGACGGGACAGGTGTTGAGGTGGCACACGCGCATCATGATGCAGCCCAGCACGACCAGCGGGGCCGTGGAGAAGCCGTACTCCTCGGCACCGAGCAGCGCGGCGATGACGACGTCGCGCCCGCTCTTCATCTGGCCGTCGGTCTGCACGACGATCCGGTCGCGCAGCTTGTTGAGCACGAGCACCTGCTGCGTCTCGGCCAGGCCGAGCTCCCACGGCACGCCGCCGTGCTTGATCGAGGTGAGCGGCGAGGCGCCGGTGCCGCCGTCGTGGCCGGAGATCAGCACGACGTCGGCGTGCGCCTTCGCCACGCCCGCGGCCACCGTGCCCACGCCGACCTCGGCGACCAGCTTGACGTGGATGCGTGCTCGGGGATTCGCATTTTTCAGATCATGGATCAGCTGCGCCAGATCCTCGATCGAGTAGATGTCGTGGTGCGGCGGCGGCGAGATCAATCCCACCCCCGGTGTCGCATAGCGCACCTTGGCGATCCACGGGTAGACCTTGTGACCGGGCAGCTGGCCGCCCTCGCCCGGCTTGGCGCCCTGCGCCATCTTGATCTGCAGATCCGTCGCGTTGACGAGATACTCGCTGGTCACGCCGAAGCGGCCCGAGGCCACCTGCTTGACCGCGCTGCGGCGCCAGTCGCCATTGGCGTCACGCACGTAGCGTGCGGCATCCTCGCCGCCCTCGCCGGTGTTCGAGCGCCCGCCGATGCGGTTCATGGCGATGGCGAGCGTCTCGTGCGCCTCCTGGCTGATCGAGCCGTACGACATCGCGCCGGTGGCGAAGCGCGTGAGGATCGACTCCACCGACTCGACCTCGTCGAGCGGCACGGCCGGGCCGGCCGGCTTGAGCGCGAAGAGCCCGCGCAGCGTCGAGCGATGCCGGCTCTGGTCGTCGACGATCCGGCTGTACTCCTTGAAGGCGGCGTAGCTGCCCGAGCGCGTGGAGGCCTGCAGCCTGGCGATCATGTCGGGGTTCACCTGGTGGTGCTCGCCGTCGCGCCGCCACTGGTATTCGCCGCCCCAGTCCAGCTCGGCCTTCTCCACCGGCCGCTCGGGATACGCGGCGGTGTGCCGGCGCCGCACCTCCTCGGCGATCACCTCGATGCCGATGCCGCTCACGCGCGAGGCGGTGCCGGTGAAGTACCGGTCGACCACGGCGCGGTTCAGGCCGATGGCCTCGAAGATCTGCGCGCCGCAGTAGGACTGCAGCGTCGAGATACCCATCTTGGCCATGACCTTGAGGATTCCCTTGTTCAGGGCCTTGATGTAGTTCTTCACGGCCTTGGCGCGGTCGAGGCCGGCCAGCACGCCCTCCTGGATGAGATCGTCGAGCGTCTCGAACGCCACCCAGGGGTTCACGGCGCCGGCGCCATAGCCGATCAGCAGGCACATATGGTGGACTTCGCGCGCGTCGCCGGTCTCGACGACGAGGCCGCAGCGCGTGCGCTCGCCGTGGCGGACGAGATGGTGGTGCACCGCGGCCGTGGCCAGCAGGCTCGGGATCGCGGCCTGCGCGCGGCTCACGCCGCGGTCGGAGAGGATCACGACATTGTGACCGTCGGCGATGGCGCGACTGGCCTGCCGTTGCAGCGCCTCGATGGCGCGCTCGAGACCGGTCGCGCCCTCGGAGACGGGGTAGAGCATGGCCAGCGTGACCGCCTTGAAGCCCAGCTCCGAGACGTGCGCGAGCTTGGCCAGGTCCTCGTTGGACAGCACCGGGTCCTTGAGCACGATCTGGCGGCACGACCCGGGCTCGGCCTTCAAGAGGTTGCCCTCGGGACCGACCGTGGACTCCATTGCCGTCACCAGCTCCTCGCGGATCTGGTCCAGCGGCGGGTTGGTGACCTGGGCGAAGAGCTGCTTGAAGTAGTCGTAGAGCGGCCGCGGCCGATCGGAGAGCACGGCCAGCGAGGTGTCGGTGCCCATCGAGCCGATCGGCTCCTCGCCGTTCCTGGCCATGGGCGCCAGCAGCATCCGCAGATCTTCGTGCGTATAGCCAAAGGCCATCTGCCGCGTCAGCACGCTGGCGTGGTCGGACTCCGTGACGGGCGCCGCCGCGACGTCCTCGAGCCGCACCTGGTTCTGTCGGAGCCAGTCGCCGTACGGGTGTTCGGCCGCGAGCTGCGCCTTGATCTCGTCGTCGTCGATGATGCGGCCCTGCGCCGTGTCGACGAGGAAGATCTTGCCCGGGTGCAGCCGCTCCTTGACCAGCACCTTCTCGGGCGGAATGTCGAGCACGCCGACCTCGGAGGCCATGACCACGAGGTCGTCCCGGGTCACGTAGTAGCGCGAGGGCCGCAGCCCGTTGCGGTCGAGCACGGCGCCGATGACGGTGCCGTCGGTGAACGCGATGGAGGCAGGACCGTCCCACGGCTCCATCAGCGACGAGTGATAGTCATAGAACGCGCGCCGCTCCGGGCTCATGGACTCGTGATGCTGCCAGGGCTCGGGGATCATCATGAGGATCGCGTGCGGCAGCGAGCGGCCGTTCATGACGAGGAACTCGAGCACGTTGTCGAAGGTGGCCGAGTCCGACAGCCCGTCGCGCGTGACGGGCAGCACCTTGGCCAGGTCGTCGCCCAGGACGTCGGACCGGCACAGCGCCTCGCGCGCGCGCATCCAGTTGATGTTGCCGCGCAGCGTGTTGATCTCGCCGTTGTGCGCGACGTAGCGGTAGGGGTGGGCGAGCGGCCACGACGGGAAGGTGTTGGTGCTGAAGCGCTGGTGCACCAGGGCCAGCGCCGACTCCATGTCGGGATCGAGCAGGTCGGGGTACATCGACTCGATCTGGTCGGCCGACAGCATGCCCTTGTAGATGAGCGTATTGCTGCTGAGGCTCGGGATGTAGGTCAGCCGTTTCTCGGAGAAGTCCATCGCCTCCACGGCGTGCTCGATGCGCTTGCGGATGACGTAGAGCTTGCGCTCGAAATGCGCGGCGTCGCGCGCCTCCCCGCGGCCGATGAACACCTGCTTGATGTGCGGCTCGACGTTGACGGCGCTGGCGCCGAGCAGCCGGTCGTCGGTGGGGATGTCGCGCCAGCCGAGCAGCCGCTGGCCTTCCTCGGCCACGATCGAGGCCATCAGCCCCTGGACCTTCTCGCGCTGCACGGCGTTGCGCGGCAGGAACACGCAGCCCACGCCGTAGTCCTTCGGGCCGGGCAGGGGGATGCCGAGCCGGCCGCACTGCTTGCGGAGGAACCTGTCGGGGACCTGGAGCAGGATGCCGGCGCCGTCGCCCGTGTTCGGCTCGCAGCCGCAGGCGCCGCGGTGCAGGAGGTTGATCAGCACCAGCAGGCCCTGCCGGACGATCGCGTGGGACTTGCGACCCTTGATGTCCACCACGAAGCCCACGCCGCAGGCGTCGTGCTCGTGCGCGGGGTCGTACAGGCCTTGCGCGGGAACCTGGTCGGCGAACGCTGGCGGCGCCTGCTCCTTCATGCTCCGTCCCCTTTGTGAACAGTTGCACGATACTACCGGAGGAATCAGTATTAGTCAGCAGCGAAAAGACGGATGGTATGTATCAGTACTGCTAATGGTGTAGAGTGGGCCCGTGCACCTGGAGACGCTGCGCCTGTATTGCGACGTCGTGCGGTTGCGCTCGTTCTCAAAAGGCGCCGAGCAGAACTTCGTCTCCCAGTCCGCGGCCAGCCAGGCTGTCCAGCAGCTCGAGACCCAGGTGGGTGCCACCCTCATCGATCGGACCAAGCGCCCGTTTGCGGTGAGCCCGCAAGGGAAGGCGCTCTACGAGGCATGCCGCTCGATGCTGGAGGCGTGGGAGAAGGCGAAGGTGGAGGTGGCCGCCGTCAAGGCGCGGCTCGACGGCACCGTGCGCGTGGCCGCCATCTACTCCGTCGGCCTGCACGACGTCAGCCGCCCCATGCAGCAGTTCGCCTCGCTCTACCCGGAGGCGCACGTTCAGCTCGAGTGCCTGCACCCGCACAAGGTGGTGGAGGCGGTGACGAACGGCGACGTAGACCTCGGGATCATGTCCTACCCGCCGGCGGACCGCTCCCTCACCGTGGTGCCGCTGCGCGTGGAGCCGATGGCCGTCGTCTGCCATCCCAATCATCGGTTCGCGCGCCGTCGGCTCGTCATGCCCGCCGACCTCAACGGCGAGCGCTTCATCGCCTTCGACCGGGCGCTGCCGATCCGCAAGGCCATCGACCGGGCGTTGCGGCAGCACGGCACCCGCGCCAACATCGTCATGGAGTTCGACAACATCGAGACGATCAAGCAGGCCATCATCATCGCCGCCGGCGTCAGCATCCTGCCGCGTCACACCGTCCAGAAGGAAGCGGGCATCCGCACGCTGACCGCCGTGACCTTCGGCGTGCCCGACCTCGCGCGGCCGGTGGGGATCATCTATCGTCGACAGAAGCCGCTGACCCCGACCGCGAGCCGGTTCGTCGAGATGCTCAAGGAAGCGAGTGCCGCGCCCGCCCAGGTCGCCGCGGGCGAGCGGTGAGCGCTGTGCGAGCCGCAGGACGGAGTGCCGGCCCTGCCGGCCCGTCCGAGGCGAGCCGATGAAGTGGAGGAGCCCATGACGGATTTCGACGATCGCGCCCAGGACATCGAGGACGAGCTGCAGGAGATGCGGGGTGTCCTCCTCGACGACACCATCGCCACGCTCGGCCCCGCCGAGCCCATCTGCCTTCCGCCCACGGCGACGGTGGAAGAGGCCATCGGGCGGATGCTCGACCGGCGGCAGGCGTGCGTGCTCGTCGTCGACGGGGACGGGCGGCTGACCGGGATCCTGACCGAGCGCGACGTCCTCACGCGCGTCGCAGGGGCAGGCCGCGAGCCGCGCCGCACCGCGTTGCGCGAGGTGATGACGCCGAATCCGGAGGCGCTGACCGCCGGCCATCGCATCGCGTACGCCGTGCACTGCATGAGCGTGGCGGGCTTCCGCACGGTGCCGCTGGTCGACACCGATCGGCGCCCCATCGGCATCGTAACGGTGAGTGACGTGATCCGGTGGCTGGCACAGCTCTTTCCGGAGGCGATCCTGAACCTGCCGCCGAGCGAAACGCTCAAGCGGCCGCACGAAATGGACGCTGGATGAGGCATCGGTGGTCTAACCACCGTTGGAACCTTGCTGAATGGGCCGCGGTCCTTTAAGATGAAGCACGCCCTATCGAAGCTGTTGTACGGCGGGCGGCCTCAGAGCAAATCCCGACGGGACGCGACGATGGACGGAGGCTGTGCGCGCGAGGCCTGGACAATGACGACAGGGCTCAGGAGAGGGGATCGATGAGCGAGACGGCGGCGCCCGCGAAGGGAGCCAAGGCGCGGCGCGAGCTTCAGCGCGCCGTCATCCGCTTTGCCGGAGACTCCGGCGACGGCATGCAGCTCACCGGCGAGCAGTTCACCACCGAGTCGGCGTGGGCCGGCAACGACATCGCGACCCTGCCGAACTTCCCCGCCGAGATCCGCGCTCCCGCCGGCACGCTCTTCGGCGTCTCCAGCTTCCAGCTGCAGTTCGGCAGCCAGCGCGTCTACACGCCGGGCGACCGCCTCGACTGCCTGGTGGCGATGAACCCGGCCGCCCTCAAGGTGCACCTTCGGGATCTCAAGCCCGGCGGCCTGTTGATCGTCAACACCGCGGCCTTCGAGAAGCGCAACCTCGACAAGGCCGGCTACGCGCAGAACCCGCTCGACGAGCCCGCGCTCGCCGAGCGCTACCGTCTGCACAAGGTCGACATGACCGGCCTCACGCACAAGGCCATCGCCGACCTCAAGCTCGACACCAAGGAGAAGGACCGCACGAAGAACTTCTTCGCGCTCGGCCTCGTCTCGTGGATCTACACGCGGCCGCTGGAGCCCACGCTCGACTGGATCGGCAAGAAGTTCACGAAGAGCGCCGACATCGCCGCCGCCAACACGCGCGTGCTCAAGGCGGGCCACGCGTTCGGCGAGACGGCGGAGTTCTTCGAGGAGTCGTACACCGTCGAGCCGGCGGAGATGGCGCCCGGACTCTACCGCGCGATGACCGGCAACCGCGCGCTCGCGTGGGGCCTGCTGGCCGCGGCCGAGCGCTCGAAGGTGCCGATCGTGTACGGCGCCTATCCGATCACGCCGGCCTCGGGCGTGCTCGAAGAGCTGGCGATGCACAAGCGCTTCCGCATCCGGACCATCCAGGCCGAGGACGAGATCGCGGCGGTGACGGCGGCCATCGGCGCGGCGTTCGGCGGCGCCATCGGCGTCACATGCTCGAGCGGGCCGGGGATCGCCCTCAAGGGCGAGGGCATCGGCCTCGCGGTGACGGCCGAGCTGCCGCTCGTGATCCTCAACATCCAGCGCGCGGGCCCCTCCACCGGCATGCCGACCAAGACCGAGCAGGCGGACCTGATGCAGGCGCTCTACGGCCGCAACAGCGAGTCGCCGGTGGTGGTGCTGGCGCCGGCGACACCGGGCGACTGCTTCTACATCGCCTACGAGGCGGTGCGCATCGCGGCCAAGTACATGGTGCCGGTGATCGTGCTCTCCGACGGCTTCCTGGCCAACGGCTCGGAGCCGTGGCTCATCCCGGATCCCACCACGCTGCCGCCGCTCGACGTGCAGTTCCGCACGGAGAAGGAAGGCTTCTTTCCGTACCTGCGCGACCCCGCGACGCTCTCGCGGCCGTGGGTGCGGCCCGGCACGCCGGGGCTCGAGCACCGCATCGGCGGCATCGAGAAGCAGGACGTCACCGGCAATATCTCGTACGACCCCGACAACCACGACCACATGGTCAAGACGCGCGCCGAGAAGGTGCGACGCGTGGCGCAGGAGATTCCGCCGACCACGATCAACGGCCCGGCCACCGGGGACCTCCTCGTCGTCGGCTGGGGCGGCACCTACGGCTCCATCACGGCGGCGGTGGAGCGCGCGCAGGCGGCCGGCCTGTCCGTCGCGTCGGTCCACCTGCGCCACCTGAACCCGCTGCCGCCGGACCTCGGCCACATCCTGCGCGAGTATCGCAAGGTGATGGTGCCCGAGATCAACAGCGGCCAGCTCGTGCGCGTGCTGCGCGCGGAGTATCTCGTGGACGCCGTCGGCTTCAACCGCGTGCGCGGCCTGCCGCTGGCGAGCGAGGAAATTGTGGAAGCGATTCATCAACTCATCGGGAGCACACCATGAGCGCGCAGGAGGCAGGGGCGGCGGCCGCGCCGACGCCCAAGTACACGAAGAAGGATTTCGAGTCCGACCAGGACGTCCGCTGGTGCCCGGGCTGCGGTGACTACGCCATCCTGAGCGCCGTGCAGAAGTCCATGCCGGACCTCGGCATCCCGCGCGAGAACATCGTGTTCATCTCGGGCATCGGCTGCTCGAGCCGGTTCCCGTACTACATGAACACGTACGGCTTCCACACGATCCACGGTCGCGCGCCGGCCATCGCCACCGGCCTGCGCGTCGCGCGCCCCGACCTCAAGGTGTTCGTGGTGACCGGCGACGGCGACGGCCTGTCGATCGGCGGCAACCACATGCTGCACCTGCTGCGCCGCAACGTGAACCTCACGCTCCTCCTCTTCAACAACCGGATCTACGGGCTCACGAAGGGGCAGTACTCCCCGACGAGCGAGCTGGGCAAGGTGACGAAGTCCACCCCGATGGGCTCGGCCGACCGCCCCGTGAACCCGCTCGCGTTCGCGCTGGGCTGCGGGGCGACGTTCGTGGCGCGCACCATCGACCGCAACATCCAGCACATGGAGGAGATCCTCAAGCGCGCGGCGGCCCACAAGGGCACCGGCTTCATCGAGATCCTCCAGAACTGCAACGTGTACAACGATCTGGCCTGGAACGTCGTCTACGACAAGACCTCGAAGCTGGCCTACGAGCTCCGGCTCGAGCACGGCAAGCCGCTGCTCTACGGGCCGCCCGACGCCAAGAAGGCCGTGATCATGGACGGCGTGACGCCGAAGGTGGTCGACGCGAAGGACGTGCAGGAGAGCGCGCTCTGGATCCACGACGAGAAGAACGTCAACGCCGCCAAGATCCTCGCCGATCTCTTCGCCCCGGACTTCCCGGTGCCCATCGGCGTGCTGGAGGCGATCGCGGCGCCGATCTACGAGGAGGTCATGCTCGAGCAGGAGCAGCGGGCCATCTCCGACCGCGGGCCGGGGAGCATCGCCAAGCTGTTGACCTCGGGCGACACCTGGAAGATCGGCTGATCCGCGTCACGCCGTGGCGCTTTCCGCCAGCGTAGTCACCGGGCTCCAGCGCCTGCTCGGACCGGGGGGTGTCGTGCTCACCCCCGAGGGCCGCCTCACCTACGAGAGCGACATGCTCACGCTCTACAAGGGCATACCCGACGTCGTGGTGCTGCCCACGTCCACCGCGGAGGTCCAGGCCGTCGTGCGCATCTGCCGCGAGGCCCGGGTGCCCGTCGTCCCGCGCGGCTCGGGCACCGGGCTCATCGGCGGCGCCACCGCCCCGCTGGGCGGCGTGATGGTCTCGCTGACGCGCATGACGGAGATCCTCGAGCTCGACCTCGTGAACCGCTGCGCGACCGTGCAGCCCGGCCTCATCAATCTCTGGCTCACCAACGCCGTGCGCGAGCGCGGCTGGTTCTTCGCGCCCGATCCCTCGAGCCAGATGGTCTCCTCGATCGGCGGCAACGTCGCCACCAACGCCGGCGGTCCGCACTGCCTCAAGTACGGCATCACCACCAACCACGTGCTGGGCCTCGAGATCGTCACCGGCACGGGCGACGTCGTGAGCGTCGGCGGCAAGGCCGCCGACCGGCCGGGCTACGACCTCACCGGCACGATGGTCGGCAACGAGGGCACGTTCGGCCTGGTGACCGCGATCACGGTGCGGCTCCTGCACCTGCCGGAGGCGGTGAAGACGGCCCTCGCATCGTTCGCCAGCCTCGTCGAGGCCTCCGAGGCGGTGTCGGCGATCATCGCGGCCGGCATCATCCCCGCCGCGCTCGAGATGCTCGACGACGCGATGATCGGCGCCATCAACGCGGCGGTGGGCAAGGTCTATCCGGACGGCGCCGGGGCCGTGCTGCTCATCGAGCTCGACGGGCCGCTCGCCGAGGTGGAGGCTCAGGCCGAGAGAGTCGCGGCGATTTGTCGTGAACGCAACGCCCTCATGGTCACCGTCGCGCGCGACGAGGCCGAGCGCGCGCTGCTGTGGAAGGGACGCAAGGAGGCGGCAGGCGCCGTCGGCCGCATCACCGCCGCCTACCTGCTGCAGGACGCGGTGGTGCCGCGCAGCAAGCTGCCGCAGATCATGCGCGAGATGGTCGCGATCAGCAAACGCCACAACCTGCTCTTCGCCAACGTGTTCCACGCGGGCGACGGCAACCTGCACCCGCTCATCTGCTACGACGACCGCAAGCCGGGCGAGCTCGAACGCGCGCAGCAGGCCAACGAGGAGCTGCTCCACGCGTGCATCGCGCTCGGCGGCAGCGTGAGCGGCGAGCACGGCATCGGCATGGACAAGGCCAAGAACCTGCCGCTGCAGTACGCCGACGCCGACCTGAACTTCATGTTCCGCCTGCGGCGCGTCTTCGATCCCGACGGCCTCATGAACCCCGCCAAGCTGCTGCCCTCGCACCCCGCGTGCGGCGAGGGCTTTCGCCCGTCGCGGCCGACGCTGCCGGCGGGCACGTGGGTCTAGCGCGATGGCGGTGACCGCGGCCGCGCTCGGCGACGCCCTGCGCGCCATCGTCGGCGCCGAGCACCGGCGCGAGGGCGGTGCCCCGGTGGATGGCGTCGTGCCGCGGTGGACGGCGGCGCCGGCCGGCGTCGAGCAGGCAGCCGCCCTCGTCGCGCTCGGGCACGAGGAGCGTCTGGCGGTCGTGCCGCGCGGCAGCGGCGCCGCGCTCGAGCTCGGGCATCCGCCGGGGCGCGTCGATCTCGTGTTGCAGATGCGCCGCCTCGACGCCGTGCTCGAGCACAATCCCGAGGATCTCACCGTGTCCGTGCAGGCCGGCTGCACCGCGGGTGTCCTCGCCGCGCACCTGGCCGGCCATCGGCAGCTGCTGCCGCTCGATCCGCCGGGCTGGACCGCGCGCTCGCTCGGCGGCATCGCGGCGACCCAGGCGAGCGGCCCGCTGCGCCAGCGGTACGGCACGATGCGCGACCTGCTCCTGGGTGTACGGTTCGCCCAGGCGGACGGCGTGCTGACGTGGGGCGGCGCGAAGGTCGTGAAGTCGGTGAGCGGCTACGACGTCCCGAAGCTCATGGTCGGCGCCCTCGGCACGCTCGGCGTCCTTCTCGAGCTGACGCTGCGACTGCATCCGGCGCCCGACTACGAGGCGACGTGGCTCGCGAGCTTCCGGACGCCGGCACATGCCCAGGAGTGCGTGGCGGCGCTGCTCGACTCCACCGTGCAGACCAACCGGCTCGAGATCCTCGACGGCCGCGTGCTGGCCGCGTGCAGCCTGCCGGTGACCGCGGCGGCCCTGGCCGTCTCCATCGGGACGGTCGAGCCCGCGGTGCGCGCGCAGGAAGGGCTCGTGAGGGCGATCGTCCAGCGCGCGCAGGGTACGGTGCAGACGATGGGCGCCTCGTTCTGGAAGACGTACGACCGGGCCCTCGCCGGCTTCGACGGCGTCGTGCTCCGGATCGGCTCCGTCCCCGCGCGCCTGGAGGAGACGCTCGGCGCGGTGCAGGCGCTGCTGCCCGGCGCCGCGGTGGCGGGCGCGGCCGGGCTCGGCGCGCTGCGCGTCCTCGTCACGCACGCCGACGCGATGGCGCTGCGGGCGCCGCTGGAGCGGCTGCGCGCGACGGTCGCGGAGGTCGGCGGCGGTGTGATCATCGAGCGGGGCCCGCGGGCGCTGCGCGAGCGCATCGATCCGTGGGGCCCGGTGCCGCCGCCGGCGCTGGCCGTGATGCGCGCGATCAAGACCGAGTTCGATCCCCGCGCCGTCCTCAACCCCGGCCGCTTCGTCGGCGGCCTATGACACCGGGAATCGAGCGCGCTACAAGCGGCCTCGCGGACCCCGCTACAATAAAAACCGGCCTTGCCGCCGCCGCTACAATCAACGCCATTCGCTCGTGCGTCCACTGCGGCATCTGCCTCCCGGCCTGTCCCACCTACCGCGTGCTCGGCGAAGAAATGGACTCGCCCCGCGGCCGCGTCTATCTGATGCGCGCGGTGGCGGAAGGCCGTCTCGGCGTCACCGAGACCTACACGCACCATCTCGACCTCTGCCTCGGCTGCCGCGCCTGCGAGACCGCGTGTCCGGCCGGCGTGCCGTTCGGCTCGCTGCTCGAGAC
>WNFR01000853.1_pt1 | contig 32724 bp, 24 predicted proteins | sample 5400221 | NCBI WGS metagenome assembly WNFR01 (sample SAMN13153357, study PRJNA577476) | soil metagenome | isolation source: 40 cm soil under Madrone tree | place: USA:California | collected 2016-06-14
AAAAGCTCACCGAAGTTGCTCAAGGAGTCAGCGATTTCGAATGGTCTCCGGATAGCACGCGCCTCGTTCTAATCCTCCAGGATCCCAAGCCCGAGGATGCCGAAGCCGCCAAAGAGAGCGACAAAGACAAGCCTGCCGCAAAACCGAAGACTCCGCCACCTTTCGTCATCGACCGCCTCCAATTCAAGCAAGACACCGTCGGCTACCTCGATCACCGCCGCACGCACATCTATCTTTTTGATGTCGCCTCCAAAAAAATTACTCAAGTGACTTCCGGCGATTTCGACGACAACGAGCCCGCCTGGTCACCCGACGGCAAACTGCTTGCCTTCACCAGCAACCGCAGCACGGATCCCGATCGCAACTACAACACCGACATCTGGGTCGTCGTTGCAGATAACTCCGATAAAGGAGCGCACCTCACGCAAATCACCACCAATCCCGGCCCCGACCGCGCACCCGCTTGGTCACCCGACGGCAAGTGGATCACCTTCGTCACGCAAACCGACCTCAAGGCCATGATTTACGCCACCCATCATCTTGCTATCGCTCCGGCCACCGGAGGCGAAGCCAAGGTTTTGACCCTCGCTTTCGATCGCAGCGTCCGCCGCCCGCGTTTCTCCCCCGATGGCCGCTCCATCTATTTCATTGCCGACGATGACGGCGCAGAAGATCTCTGCCGCATCGCTATCACCGGCGGCGAAGTCACGCGCCCTATCGCGGGCCGCCTTGTTGTGGCCTACTATTCGCTCGGCAAAGACGGCGCCATCGCCGCACAAATCAGCGCGCTCGACCGCCCCGACGAAGTCTTTCTTTCGAATGGCAACGATCTCACTCGCCTCACCAAGACCAACGATGCCCTCCTCTCTCAACTCCGCCTCGCCCAAGCCGACTACGTCCACTTCAAAAGCAAGGACGGCACCCACGTCGCTGGCTATCTCTACAAACCTCTCGATTACTCTCCCGGCAAGAAGGTCCCCACTCTGCTTAATCCTCACGGCGGCCCGGTCGGTCAATACGCCGCTTCCTTTTACCATCTTGCGCAGCTCTACGCCGCCAACGGCTACGCCGTCCTTCTGCCCAACCCGCGCGGCTCTTCCGGCTACGGCCAGAAATTCTGCGAAGCCATTTTTGCACGGCTACGCCGTCCTTCTGCCCAACCCGCGCGGCTCTTCCGGCTACGGCCAGAAATTCTGCGAAGCCATTTTTGCCGATTGGGGTAACAAAGACTTCCAGGACGACATGGCCATGGTTGATTATGCCGTCGCCCAAGGCATTGCTGATCCTGAAAAACTCGGCGTCGGCGGCTGGTCCTACGGTGGCATGTCCACCGACTTTATCATCGCGCAGACCACTCGTTTTAAGGGCGCGATCTCCGGTGCGAGCATAGCGCTGATCGCCAGCGGCTTCGGCCACGATCAATATCAGAAAGACTACTTCTCTGAACTCGGCTATCCCTGGGATAACAAAGCCGCGTGGGAAAAAATCTCACCCTTCTATCGCATCAGCAACATCACCACTCCCACTCTCTTCATGGGCGGTGACATCGACTGGAACGTTCCTATTCTCGGCAGTGAGCAGATGTATCAGGCGCTGAAAAGCCTCGGCCGCACCACCGAACTCGTCGTCTATCCCGGCGAATATCACGGCTTCACCACGCCCTCACACCTCAAAGACCGCCCTCGCTTGGTATGCCCACTACGTCAAAGGTGACGCCACTCCCGCGCGCCCCGCTGCGCCCTCACCAGCTCCCGCGACGAAAGCGGGAGGTGAATGATGCGTCTCCATCGTTCCATTCTCGCTGTGCCATTTCTCGCAGCGCTTGGTTGCTTTTCTGTTTCGGCGCAATCCAAATTTACCGTCGGCACCGCCTCTGCCGCTCCTGGCGAAAAATCCTCCGGCACCCTCGAAGTTCCCGCCGGCGTTGACGCTGCCACCAGCATCGCCGTCGTAGTCGTCAACGGCGCCAAACCCGGCAAAGTCCTCGCGCTCGTCTCCGGCGCTCACGGCACCGAATATGTTTCCATCATCGCCATAGAAAAATTAATCGCCGCTCTCGACCCCGCGCAAGTCACCGGCACCGTCATCCTCGTTCCGCTCATCAACATCCAGTCCTTCGAGCAAAAAGTTCCCCACGTCAATCCGGTGGACAACAAAAGCATGAACCGCTTCTACCCCGGCAAACCCGACGGCACGCAAACCGACCGTGCCTCCTACCTCATCACCAAGGAAATCGTCGACCGCTGCGACTACCTCATCGACTACCACGGCGGCGACCTCGACGAGAGCCTTCGCCCCTACGCCTACTGGGGTCCCACCGGCCGCGAAGCGCAGGATCGCACCTCCAAAGAAATGGTCCTTGCCTTCGGCCTCGATCACATCATCATCTGGCGCGAACGCCCCAGCGATCCCGCCGCCACCCGCTACCTCGATAACACCGCTTCCGTTCGCGGCAAGCCTTCCATCGTCGTCGAAGCTGGCCACGCCGGCACCGTCGAGACCGACGACCTCGCCCTCCTTGTCAACGGCACCCTCAGCACCATGCGCGCGCTCAAAATGCTTCCCGGCGAACCGCGCAACGTCCAAAATCCTGTGTGGATCGAAAAATTAGTCGACGTCCTCGCCGACGGCCCCGGCATCTGGTATCCCCTCGTCAAGCGTGGCACGTATGTCTCCGCCGGAATGAAACTCGGCACCATCACCGACTATGTAGGCAAAGTCATCGCTGAACCCCGCGCCCCCGTTTCCGGCATCGTCCTCCACGTCAACGCTCTCCCCTCCCTAAAAAAAGGAGACAACATCGCCGACCTCGGCGTCCCTGCGGCCAAAGCTCCTGAGTAATCAGTGAACCATCCATGACTTTCTTGAGGACTTGGATTGCGTTTGTCTCCTTGCAAGGTTAGTTCTCGTGGAGTTTCCATGGCCGGCGCGCACTATAGGCTGTCTCAAAAATCTGACCTCCCTGCGATGGCCCGCATTCGCGCCCAAGAGTGGGAAACCGAGGACTACTGGAGAACTCGGATCACGCGGTACCTGGACGGCGAACTCCACCCGCAACACGCGCTGATGCTTCGGGTCAGCTACGCTGCTCTAGAAGGCGATTCTCTTGTTGGCTTTATTGCGGGTCACCTGACGAGCCGATTCGCATGCGATGGAGAATTGGAATGGATCAACGTCATCCGGGAACGCCGCGGGACCGCCGTCGCCTGGGAGCTGCTTCGCCTGCTGGCTGCTTGGTTTGTTGCACAGAGCGCGTTTCGCATCTGCGTCGATGTGGACCCCGCCAACACCACCGCAAGACACTTCTATATGAAGCACGGCGCTGAAGATCTCAATCCTCACTGGCTGGTCTGGAACGACATCAAAGTCGTTCTCGGCCAACGATGAGCAAACAATCCCTGTACTTCTAATTAGTTCTTGCTCGCTGTTTGCGCCGGAGCATCTTGCCGCGGTGTCATGGATACCACGATATATTCCCGCTCCTTATCGTCTGCGCCTTCTGCCACTTTCAAGATCAATTTATCCTTATGAATCCGGAATTGCGCCGTTTCGCCGATCGGCAGCAGCACCGGGTGCTTGTCATCTTTCGGCCGAATCCGGTAGACCACGCGATCGGCCTGCAGCACGTATTCCTGGCAGAGCATTTCCTGGGTCTTCTTGCTCTGCGCGTCGGTGCCCAGAATTTCGCCGGTCAAGGACTTCGATCCTTTTTCCTGCATCCCGCAGGCCGTCGAGTCCATCCTCAGCAGCGTCCCTTTTTGATAATCCGTGTGTTCCTTCGCGGCGCACACGCCCGCAAACATCAGGCAGGCCGTCAGCGTGCAAGTCTTCATGCGCATGTGGACGATCCCCTTTCTCCTCGAACATAAGGGACTCCACCGGCCCAGAAAATAGTACCCCCCCTCCCTTTGTGCTCAATTCCTAAAGCCCTTCGCCCGCCGGCTTCCTCTTCGTCCCCGCCCTTTTTCCCCGCGCCACTTGGTTTGTGATAAAAACTCTGCCATAGCCTGGAGGACCCATGCGCAAATGGGGCATCTTGATCTCTGTTTTTTATACCCTGATTCTTCTTGCGCTTATCGTACCTGGTGCAACCCTTCTCGCCCTTTATAAATTTGAAGGCTGGGGAAAACTTCTCGAGACCGTGACGGAGGCATACGGCGACTGGATGCTATCGCTGCTTATCGCAGCCGTGCTGACCAGTCAGGCCCTTCTGCTTTTCTTATCGGTGGACACTTCCCAGAAGCGGCTCAAGCCCCGCTCCCATATTCTCGTTTCCGTCACCGTCGGCGCGCTTCTCATCGCCCTTCTTTCCTCGGCACCAGCGTCCTCTTCCTCTACAAGAAGCGCCTCGACTCCTACCCCCGCGCCCATTCCCTAGCCGCGGCCCCGTTTAGTCATTCTGAGTGCATGAGACTGCCTTCTTTTGAAACCCTTGAAACGTTTTGCCACATCCGCTCACTTCTTACAAAAGCACCAATTTCAGGAGGCCCCATGCCCGAGTCCAACGTGGTCATTGATCTATCCCACCACAATCAAAACCTCGATTTCGCCAGCATTCGGTCCAACGGCGGAATTCTAGGCATCATCCATAAAGCCACCCAGGGGCTGGACTACGCCGACCCCACCTATCTGCCGCATAGAACCAGCGCCCTCGCCAACGACCTGCTCTGGGGTGCCTATCATTTTGGTACCGGCAGCGACGGCGTCCAGCAAGCCGAGCACTTCCTGGATATCGTGCAACCCGACGCTCAGACCCTGTTGATTCTCGATCTTGAAGCCAATGGTCAAGGATCCAGCATGACCCTCGAGCATGCCCGTGCTTTTGTCACTCACGTGAACGACCAGACCGGTCGGTACCCGGGACTCTATTCTGGCCACTACATCAAGGACTTGCTCGGCACGACTTCCGACCCCGTTCTCGCCAATTGCTGGTTCTGGTTGTCGCAATATGGACCCACCGCTGTCGTGCCAGCCAATTGGCTTACCTGGACCATGTGGCAATACACCGATGGCGCCGTCGGTCCTCAGCCCCATACCGTCCCAGGCGCCGGAATGTGCGACCGCGACAAGTTCAACGGCGATGAAGCCGGCCTCCGCACCCTTTGGGGTGCCGCTTAGCCCTCTCTACAAAAAACGCCTCGATTCCTGCTCCGTGCCTCCCCTGTCGAGGCGGGCTGTGCCTCCGCCGAGATCGTCTCTACCGCTCTGGCGAAACGACACCCGCCAAACCCGGCGAAGCAGGATCCTGCACCGCCACCAGCGTGTCGAACACCTCGTTGAACCGAATCACACTGCCGAGAGACCCACCCTGTTTGAGAATGCCCACGGCCGCTTCGGTAATCTTGTTGTGTTCCACCACGTTGTTATTGCCGGCGACAAAAACGCCGGATTCTGCGCCGTTGAAGACCCGGTTGTGCCGCACCCGGTTCCCATCGCCCTCGATACGAATCCCGTCGAAGACGCTGCTCGCAAACGTCTCGTTCCCCGTCACCAACCCTTGGTTCCCGTGAACGAAAATCTCTATCTGGCTGATCCCGGCGCGGTTATCGCTCACCTCCACTCCATCGGACTGCGTAACCAGAATGTTCGTCGCCACCGCCGCGCACGTGTCCGCAGCCGTGCACGGCGACCAAAGATTGTTCGTCACCGTGTTGCTCGAAATCGCGCCTCCTGCGCCAAAGCCGATCTGGATTCCGTTCTGAGCCGCTCCTGTACTCGGCCCGATGCCCGTCACCACGTTCCCGTGTACCGACACTTGTGTTCCCACCTCGTCGGCGGTGATCCCGTTTTTCTGGAAATCGTGGATGGTGGAGTTCTCAATTTCGACGTTGGAAACACCGCCCCCTCCGCTTTGCACGAAAATCCCGGTGCCGCTCTGGCAGCCTCCCAGACCTGTGCCTAACCTGAAGTTGCGAATGGCCACCTGGCCGATCTGGCCCGAGGCGTTTTGAAAAGCGATTCCGAAAAGCCGGGGCGCGCACTGTGTCACGCCGTTGTTCGCGCCGTCCACGATCAGGCCCTCGATGGTGACGTCGGTCGTGCCGGCCACCAGAATCGCTGCCGCCAAGGGTGTGCCGTCGAGCAAACTCGTCGTGTTCTGCTGCATCGTTCCAGGCATCAGAACCGCGCCGCTGTCTGCCGCGATGGTCAAGGGTTTGTGGATCGCCACTTGTTCGGCGTAATTCCCCTTGCAAACGCGAATCACTGCGCCAGGAGTCGCCGCGTCCACGGCATCTTGAATCTTGGTGAATCCCGCATTCGGACACTGCGCCTTGTCATCGTCAACAACGAGTTGTTGCCCGCCGATCGCGGGAATGGGCAAAAGCAATAAGCCCAGCAATATGGTCAAGGCACAACAAAGTTTAAGTGAGAATTGCACTTTCATCGTGGTTCCCCTTCAGTAGCGGCGCTCCGCGAGTTCGCCTGTGCAATGTGCACAGTCAACCGCCGCGGTGTCAGAAACCGCAGCCACTCGCTACGCCCTCAGGGATTGAGGCTGGAAGTTAGAATGCCCAAATGTAACAACTCGATCAGAGCCCGGCAATAGTACCATCGCTGCTCGGCCTGCCCATTTCAAATTTCCAGTTTCGAGTTTCTCGTTTCGAATTTCGAGCTGCACCTAGCTCCTGACCACTCCGCAGACCGGGCACGAGCATTGCGAACCCAGCGTCAACAATTGCACCCCACAAAACGGGCACACCGTATCCGCCGCGGGCGGAATGGTAGCCAGCTTTTCTTTCAACGTCGGCTCCTTCTTTGTACGAAGCAGATGCATAAGCGTGAGGACTGCCCCCACGGGCGCCGCAATCCGCAAACCCCAAAATACCGCCACACTGTCTGGCTCGACGGGAACAATCCAGAAAACAACCGAGAAAAGCACCAGAATCACTAATCCCACGCATTTAAATCCCCGCCGCGTTTTTGTAGTTACATGCGGATCGCGGCCACACACCGCGCAAACCCATCGCTTCCAAAATCCCGCCGGCAGGATCGGGATCCAAAAATGTGCCCCACGTCGAACGTCCGCACCTGCTCCGCCCGCCGCGCTACCGTTCTCGCTTTCATCACCAATCAGCTCCTCCACTCTCACCCCCGCCCTCATTCCTGAAAATTAGTCTGCCGGCTGGAATGATGCCTCACGCATTGCTCCGCTCCCGCAGCCAGAGTATCCTCTCTTTTCTCACGGAGGACTCGGATGCAAATCGGTGTGGCAGGGAAGTGGTTCATCATCGGATTCATCTTTGCGGCAATATTTTCCAGTTCGGCCATCGGGCAGCAACTCGACCAGAAGGTCGGCCAGCAATATGACCAGAAACTTTTTTCCGAAATGCGCTGGCGCTGCATCGGCCCGTTCCGCGGAGGCCGCACGGTGGCCATCTCCGGCGTGCCGCACCAGCCCAACGTCTTCTACATGGCTGCCGTCAACGGCGGCGTCTGGAAAACCACCGATTTCGGTAACACCTGGAATCCGATCTTCGACGATCAGGCGACTGGCTCCGTCGGCGCGCTGGCCGTTGCCCCTTCCGATCCGAACATCATCTATGTCGGCAGCGGCGAAGGATTGCAGCGCCCGGATCTTGCGACCGGTGACGGCGTCTACAAATCCGCCGACGCGGGGAAAACGTGGACACATTTGCAAAACCTGCGCGACGCGCAGCAAATCACCGCCATCCTCGTCGACCCGAAAGATCCCAACCGCGTTTTCGTCGCCGCCGAGGGACATCCTTACGGCTCAAACGCCGAACGCGGCGTTTTTCGCTCCACCGACGGGGGACAATCGTTCCAGAAAGTTCTCTACAAGGATGAAAACACCGGCGCCGCCGATCTCGCTTTCGATCCCACGAATCCGCAGACGATTTATGCCGTGTTGTGGGCCGCGCGCGTTGCGCCCTGGGAAGTTCGCAGTGGCGGATCGATCTATATCGCAGGCAGCGGACTTTTCAAATCCACCGATGGCGGAAGCACCTGGCGCCCGCTCACAAAAGGATTGCCCGCCGCTGCCGAGGAACTCGGCCGCATGGGCATCGCTGTTGCTCCCTCGCAACCAAATCGGATCTACGCCAGCGTCGAAGCCAAGCGCGGCCTCGCTGGCATTTATCGCTCCGAGGATGCTGGCGAGTCTTGGAAGCAAGTCAATAGCGACGGCCGCATCGGCGGCCGTGGTCCGGGCGCGATGGGCATTGCCGTCGCTCCTGACAATCCGGAAGTGATCTACGTTGCGAACACCACGACGTGGAAGTCCACGGACGCTGGAAAAACATTTGTAGGTTTCAAAGGCGCCCCCGGAGGTGACGATTATCAGCGCATCTGGATTAGCGCGGAACATCCGCAGATTATCGCGCTCAGCTCCGATCAAGGAGCGGTCATCAGCGTGAACGGCGGCGAGACGTGGAGCAGCTGGTACAACCAGCCCACGGCGCAGTTCTATCACGTCACCACCGACAATCGTTTTCCGTACTGGGTTTACGGCGCGCAGCAGGAAAGCGGCTCCGTGGCAACGCTGAGCCGCAGCGATTATGGCGAAATCACTTTTCGCGACTGGCATCTCATCGGGATTTTCGAGTATGGCTACATCGCGATCGATCCGCTGGATCCGAATATTCTTTATGGCGACTGGCTCACGCGCACGAAGCAGGATATCGGAGAATACGCGAAGGTTACGCCGGAGCCGATTCGCCGCGGCGAATATCGCTATGCGCGGACGCTGCCGGTGGTTTTTTCGCCGCTCGAACCGCACACACTCTATTTCGCGGCCAATGTGCTTTTCAAGACGACGGATACGGGAAACAGCTGGCAGGTCATCAGTCCCGATCTGACGCGGGAAACTTATGAAATTCCGGCGAATCTCGGGGCATTTGCGGCGAGCGATCCGGAAAAAGGCAAACACCGCGGCGTTATTTACGCCGTCGCTCCTTCGTTCAAGGAAGCGAACACCATCTGGGCGGGCACTGACGATGGATTAATTCACATTACGCGCGACGGCGGGAAATTCTGGCAAAACGTTACGCCGCCGCAGCTGAAGCCGTGGAGCAAAGTCTCGACTATCGAAGCCTCGCATTTCGATGCGGGCACGGCGTACGCGGCGATCAATTCGTTCCGGCTCGACGATTTGCGCGCGCACATTTACCGCACGCGCGATTTCGGAAAGACGTGGACGGAAATTACTCATGGCATTCCCGATGGCGGCGCCAGCAACGTGGTTCGCGAAGACCCGGCTCGAAAGGGCTTGCTGTTCGCAGGAACGGAAGGCGCCGTCTATGTTTCTTTCAACGATGGAGACGACTGGCAGCCGCTGCAATTGAATTTGCCACATACGTCGATGCGCGACATCGCTATTCATGGCGACGATTTAATCGTAGCCACACACGGCCGTTCGTTCTGGATTCTTGACGACATCACGCCGCTGCGGCAAATGAACGCCGACATCGCGAAAGAGACTGTGCATCTTTTTGCGCCGCAGGAAGCGATTCGCTTCCGCTGGAATCGTAATCCGGACACGCCCCTTCCACCGGAATTTCCCGCCGGCAAGAATCCCCCCGACGGCGCGATCATCGATTACTACCTGGCGTCCGCCGCGAACGGGCCCGTCACGCTGGAGATTCTGGACGACCAGCAGCGCGTCGTCCGTAGATACGCGAGCACTGACAAACCGGAATCACTGGAAAAAACTGCCGGTGAGCATCCCATTCCAATGTACTGGGTGAGGCCGACGCAAATTCTTTCCGGGGCACCAGGCATGCACCGTTACGTTTGGGATTTGCATTACGCGCCGCCAGATTCTCTTGGCCATGAATTTCCGATCTCTGCCATCGTTCACGATACGCCGAAGTATCCACTGGGGGCGTTGGTGGTCCCTGGCAACTACATGGCGAGGCTAACTGTTGAAGGCAAGAGCTATTCGCAGGCGCTCGTCGTGAAAATGGACCCGCGGATCAAGACGTCTCTTGCGGATTTACACAAGCAGTTTGAGATGGAGAGCGGTTCGGTCAAAGGCATGAATGAAAGTTTCGAATCGCTTTCGCAGGTTCGAACGGTGCGGGCGCAATTGAAAGAGCGCGGAGCGAAAGCAGGGAAGGGCGCTCTTGCGGATGCGATTGCGGGTCTGGACAGACAAGCTGCGGAATTGGAAGGCGCGGCGCAGAGCAATTTCTTTGGTTTGCCGCCGGGCGCGAAGCAACCGGAGAATTTCTCTGGCCTGAACCAGCATTTCGGCGGCATTCTGGCGGTTGCGGACAGCGCCGATGCCGCACCGACGACACAAGCTACTGCCGTCTTCAAGGAACTCAAAGAGGCTCTCGCGAAATTAGTTGATCGCTGGACGAAGATCCGGCAGCAGGATGTTGCGGCGCTTAACGTGGAATTGAAGAAAGCCGGCCTTGCTGCGATAGATCCAAACAAATCACCAGATGCCACTCCCGCCGCCGATGCGGATGGAGACGACGAGCCATGAGCCGTTGCCGGGCACTCGATTCTCGAAAGGGACAGGAATGAAGAGTTTGCGAACGTTTCGTATCGTGCTTGGTCTCATGTTCCTCTGCTGCAGTGGTTTTGTGATGGCGGGCATTGAGCGCGCGCAACAGGTTCCAGAACAATTTTATTCGGAGATGCAGTGGCGGATGATCGGGCCATTTCGCGCGGGGAAGGTGAATGCGGTGGCGGGCGTGCCGGGAAATCCGGGCGTCTACTATTTTGGCGCGGATGGCGGGGGTGTTTGGAAGACGACGGACGGCGGGACGGTGTGGAAACCGATCTTCGACAAGGAGCCGATTGCTTCGATCGGAGCGCTAGCGCTGGCGTCTTCGAATCCGAAGATCATTTATGTGGGAACGGGCGGCAACACCATTTATGCCGACAGCAACTATGGAGATGGAATTTACAAATCCGTGGATGGCGGAGAGAACTGGCAGCATGTGGGGTTGGAGGACACGCGGCACATCGGGAGAATCCTGGTCGATCCACGGAATCCGGACGTGGTGCTGGTGGCGGCGATGGGGCACAGTTCCGGTCCGAACGAAGAGCGAGGAGTTTTTCGCTCGACGGATGGAGGGCGGACATGGAAGAAAGTTCTGTACAAAGACAATGTGACGGCGGCGATCGACCTTTGTTTTGAGCCGGGGAATCCACGCGTGGTGTACGCGACGCTGTGGCACGGGATTCGAAAGCCGGGACAAAAAGGAACTTCGTACGGACCCGGGAGCGGGCTCTACAAATCAACCGATGAAGGCGTGACCTGGAATCAGATCACGGGAAACGGTCTCCCTTCCGGAGAATGGGGGCGAGCAGGCGTTGCGGTTGCGCCGGGAAATCATGGACAACGCGTGTATGTGATCGTGGAGGCGAAGGATAAGAAGGGCGGGCTGTTCCGGTCAGACGATGCGGGAGCGACGTGGAAAAAAGCGACGGAAGATAAGCGGATCGAAGGGTTTTGGTACATGAGCGAAATTTTCGTGGACCCGAAAAACGCCGATATTGTGTATGTACCTTCGCAAAACTTGTACCGTTCGAATGATGGCGGGCACACGTTTACGGCCATCAAAGGCGCGCCGGGGGGAGACGATTATCACAGCGTGTGGATCGATCCGACAAATTCCCAGCGCATCATGCTGGGAGTGGACCAAGGAGCAACGATCAGCTTGAACGGCGGGGAATCCTGGACCACCTGGTACAACCAGCCGACGGGAGAATTCTACCGAGTCGCCGCGGATCATCGGTTTCCCTATTGGGTGTATGGGCCGCAGCAGGACAGCGGAACGGCGGGCATCGCAAGCCGCGGGAACAACGGGCAAATCACGGAGCGTGATTGGTTCCCGGTTGGACCTGGAGAAAGCGGCTACACGATTCCTGATCCGCTGGATCCTGATGTGATTTACAACGCGGGGCCGGGCGGCAGCGTGGTGCGTTTGTCAAAAATTACGGGACAGGTGCGCGATATTTCTCCCGCGGCGGTTTCTTTTGGGAGCAAGTACCGATTTAACTGGACGATTCCAATGGTGTTTTCGCCGCAAGATCCGCACCTGCTTTATCTCGGCACACAATTTCTCTTGAAAACGACCGATGGAGGAACGAGCTGGCAGACGCTGAGTCCGGACCTGACGGGCACGCGCGTGGATGAAAAAGATAAGAAGCAGGCGCTGGGGACGATCCTGACGATTGCGCCTTCTGAGGTGAAGGAAGGCGTAATTTGGGTGGGAACGGATGACGGGAACATACAGCTGACGAACGACGGGGGCGCCACGTGGCAAAACGTCACTCCGACGGGCGTCTCGGAGTGGAGCACGATCAGCATCATCGAAGCGTCGCACTTCGACGCGGGAACGGCGTACGCCGCCGTGAACCGCAACAATCACGATGATCTGCGTCCGCACTTATTTCAGACGCGAGATTTTGGAAAAACATGGCAGGAAACGGTCAACGGGATTCGCGACAGAGATTTTATCCGCACGGTACGGGAAGATCCGGTGCGCAAGGGGTTGTTATACGCGGGGACCGAGCGGGGAGCTTACGTTTCGTTTGACAGCGGAGAACACTGGCAATCGCTGCGGCTAAATATGCCGGTGGTGGCCATCCATGATCTGGCGATTGAGCAGGATGATTTGGTGGCGGCAACTTATGGGCGTTCGTTTTGGATACTGGATGACGTCACGCCGCTTCGACAGGCGGAGGGGCGCATGGCATCTTCAGGCGCTCATTTGTTTGCGCCGCGAACGGCCATCCGGGTGAGGCGCGACGAAAATCAGGATACGCCGCTGCCGCCGGAAGTTCCCGCGGGGAAGAATCCCCCTGACGGCGCGGTACTGAATTACTTTTTGCCCGCGAATTCCTCCGGAGACATTCAGCTGGAAATTTACGACGCGGACGAAAAACTGGTACGGAGTTTTTCCAGCGCGACGATGTCGAAAGAGCCGGAAGAGACTCCGTTTGTGGCGGAGTATTGGATCGGACATCAGCAGCCGCTTTCGAAAGTAGCAGGGATGCACCGGTTTGTTTGGAACCTGCGCTATGCCGATCCGCGGGCCATGCATCCGCAGTCTCCTTACAACTATCCGATTGCGGCAATTGTGGGGGCAACACCGCTGCCGCCGCAAGGACCGTTGGTGTTACCGGGGAAGTACGAGGTGCGGTTGAAAGCAGGGGGTCAAGTTTTTCGCCAGCCTCTCGAAGTCAAGATGGATCCGCGCGTGACAGCAGCGCGCAACGAATTGCAGAGTTCGCTGGAGCTGCAACTGAAAATCTCCGCGCTATTGGGGAAAAACTTTGACGCGCACCAACAAGCGAAGGAGTTGCGGGCGCGCCTGGCGGAGTTGGTGAAGCGTCCGAAGGAGGATCCCGTTGCCGTTGCCAGTAAGGCGCTGGACGCGAAAGTAGCGGGGCTTGCGGGAGAGGCTACACCAATCCTGGAGACACCCGAAACGGTAAGTTTCACTGCGGTAAACGATACGTTGACGGCGCTGATCGCGCTCGTGGATGGAGCGGACTTTGCGCCGTCGGAAGAATCGTTCGCGGCGTGCCGGCGGATTTGCAAGGGTGCGAATGAGGCTTTCGCGGCGTGGCAGGAATTGAAGAACAAGGACGTAGCGGCGCTGAATACTCTGCTCGGCAAGAGTAATCTCGCAGCGCTTCCCGAGGTTCCCGACGTAGCAGCCCAGGCGGCTTGCGGGAACTAATGGGGGATCGCACTTGAACGTTTCCGCCGAAGTTAGCTGCAAGTACGCTTCGCTAGCAAGGATTCAAAGGCGACTACGGGAGAGTTCCGCACTTCGAGCTTTAAGAGGGGGACTGCCTCTTCTATTTCTTACATGCGTATCGTACGGAGGTAATTCACGATACCAAATCACATCACTTGCGGTCTCTCCCGATGGCAAGCTGATTGCGCTTGTTGTCAAGAAGGGTAGCACGTCATTCATTTACACAGTCGCTGTAGACACCGGCGTTGCGACACGATTGACGGATGCAAAAGATGGAAAAGAAACCAGCCCCACCTTCTCGCCAGACGGAAAACGAATCGCATACTCTCACGCGCCCGGCAATCATACGCGCCCTCGGATTGTCATCGTTAACGTCGACGGATCGGACAAGCACCAGTGGTCGCCTTCAAGTGTAACCGACCTATCGCCCGTCCTCTCGCCGGACAATGCGACGATCGTTTTTGCCCGGGCGGACTTCTACGGCAGCTATTCGCCAATCGTGCAGCCACATCCCCATGGCTGGAGCTTTTTTGCCGCCAACTTGGATGGGACAAACGTACGCCAGCTGACGACCGAGCGTTTCTATATGGCATCGCGGCCCGCAGTCTCCCCAGACGGCAAGAATATGGTCGTCGTGACCGAGGGTAAGGAAACGCATCAACAGATTGCGATTTATTTCGATAATCTCGCCGGGTCCGCCCTTGCACACCTTTCAGCCCCACATTCCGAATGAAATAAGTCACAAGCAACCTATTTTTGCCTACCCCAACTACCTGCCGGATGGAAGTATCCTCTTCATGGCAGCAGACAGCCACGTAAGTTATGACGTTTAACGGCTGAAACCCGACACCAGCGCTATCGAAAAGCTCACGAACCACAATGGCTACGCGACCGAACTCGCAGTCTCTGCGGACGGAAAGACCCGCCGCATTCTTGAAGTGGCGCCAGGAATTGGATGTTGGAGATTACTGATCCGGAGCCCTATTTGCTCGCCTGGAGAGTCACAAGCTCACCTCTCAAGATCAGCGGGCTAGGTTGATCCAGCAGAATGTGGCCCGCTTTCCAGTTAAGATCAGCTGGCTCTGCTGACATCACTGAAGCTGTTGAAGCACCGACAAATCTGTCAGTACTTCGGCGCTGTGTTTTTCGGGGTTTACGTTGAGATAGGTTTTGCGGATGACGCCAGAGGGATCGATAAGGAAGGTGTGGCGGGCGGAAAGTTTGGCGACGCCCAGATTCACCACTGAGCCGTAGGCCGAGGAGGCCTGAAAGTTCGTATCGGCGAGCAGCCTGAAGCCGAGGCCTTGTTTGACGCAGAATTTTTGATGGGTCACCTCGTCCTGGCCGCTCACACCGAGGATGACGGCATTTTTCTGTTCGAACTGACGCAGGTCGCGCTGAAAATTGTGCGCTTCCTTGGTGCAACCGCTGGTGAAATCCTTGGGATAAAAATAGAGAACGACCCATTTGCCGCGGAGATCGTGGAGGCTGAGCGGTTTGCCATCCTGGGAGTTCAAGGTGAAGTCTGGAGCGGGAGTGCCGGAGGAAGGCGCTTTCTCACCGGCGCGCATAGCGCGGGCGACGGCGAATCCTACCGCTAAGACTATGACAGTTCCTGCGATTAAGATCATTTTCATCTCGCACACTCAACTTTAGATTTTGAAATGGACGCGTTGACAAGCCAGCTATTCCTTTTGGCTGAACAAGCCAAAACCTATTCGAAACTGAATGGTATTGATGCCCGGATTTGGGGTAGCAAGTCCAGCGTTCGAAATATGCATGTAGCGAACTTCAGTACTGATGTTGTATTTGCTGCGCGGGAAGTGCAAGCCGACGGCGCCGCCGGTAGTAAAATTGATCCGGGACGTTGCTTCGGGGACTTTGGTATTGGTAAAGAGAGTGCCGCCGCCGATTTCGAGATAGGGAACGACGCTGGAGTGGGTGTCCAGCGCCCACTTGAAAGCGAAAGGATTTATGCCAACGCCGTAAGCGGTGTTCGTTTTCTGAGCAACGAGGAAGACCGGGACGGCGTCGACCGCATATTCCAAGCGGCCGCGAAGAAAACCTGGCCCATGCGGTTTGCTGAGGATCAGGCCGTAACGAAAACCCACGTTCCAGACGCCGTCGCCGGATTGGCTGCCAGTGATCCCGTGGCCGCCTCCGGTCCAAACTTGCAGTTCGTGGCCGCCCTCGACCGGGCCGGCTTGCGCGCGAACTAGGGGTGCACTTAGAAATACAGCAAAGACGAAGGCAGTGAGAATTCTTGGCACTGCTGTGTCTCCTTTAGGAATCTTTGATTCCAGTCACTGGAGTCCAGGTGCAAAGAAGATATAGAAAATTGGTTCGAAAGGCGACCTTCTTCTACTGATTATTTAAGGTAAGTGCGGACGATCTTGATGACGGCGGCGGCTTCTGTAATAAACATCATGGCGCGAGATCGCGAGCGAAACTTCTTGGCAGCGGCGCGAAAGTCTGCTAACTAAGTGCTGCTGATTTCGTCGGAGTAATAAAGATCGCCGTTTTGGTCCCTTCCGTTGGGGTATTGTCACCTACCGTTGGGTTGGGGGAGTTCATGAAAGCAGAATTGCGGCCTGGTGCGTTTGCGGAGTTCTTAAGGGTAATCCGTTTTTTCCTCCCTTTGCTGATGGCCATGGCGTTTTTTTCTATCACGGCCAACGCGCAGACTGTTGATGAAGTAATCGCCAAAAACATTCAAGCGAAAGGAGGAGCGGACAAGCTGAAATCCGTGCGCAGCCTGCGCACTACGGCGAAATTCAGCCAGGGATCTTTTCGCGCCGATTTTCGGCAAGAAAACAAACGGGTGGATAAAGTGCGGGAAGAATTCATCATCCAGGGCCTGGCGCAGGTGCAGGCGTACGACGGCAAGACGGGATGGCAGATTTCTCCGTTTGGCGGGCGCAAGGATCCGGAACTGCTTTCGCAGGACGATTCGAAAAGCTTGGTCGTAGATGCCGACATGGACGGGCCGCTGGTGGATTACAAGGAGAAAGGCCATAAAGCCGAACTGGTGGGGCACGACTCGATGGAAGGAACGGATTGCTTCAAGATCAAATTGAGCATGAAGAACGGAGACGTGCGCTACTACTATCTGGATGCGGACTCGTACCTGGAGCTGAAACTGGAAATTCAAACGACGATTCGCGGCGCGCTGCAGGAGAACGAACTGTATTTCGGCGATTACGAGCAAGTGAACGGCATCTATTACGCGTTTGCCGTTGAGCAGGCGCAGAAGGGCAGCGCTTCGCGCGCGCAGATCTCGGTCGTGAAGATCGAACAAAATATTCCGCTGGAAGACACGCATTTCTCCATGCCGGCGTCCAAACCGGAGACCAAGGGGCCGCCAGCTGGGAAGTAAGTATTGAAAAAGAATAGGCGAAAATGACTCTCTTGGAATTTCCCTGGATGGATTAAGTCTAAGAGCCGTTGCTACAACTTTAATGCTGAGGAATCCGCCGATATGAGCAAGACAATCCGCTGCTTTGCCGCCGTAATGATGATGATTCTACCGATGATGATGTTTGCCGGGCCAGCGTGGGCGCAAAACGCCAAATTTGATTCGGACACGATTTCGGGTCTGGGTGCGCGGAACATCGGCTCCGCGGCCATGAGCGGGCGTGTGGCGGCGATTGCCGCGGTGAAGGAGGATGGCCGGCTCACTGTGTACGTGGGAGCAGCGAGCGGCGGCGTGTGGAAATCTTCGAACGGCGGAACAACGTTCAAGCCGGTGTTCGATAAAGAGGGTGCGCAATCCATCGGCGCTGTCGCCATCGATCCGCAAGCACCGAAAACAATTTGGGCCGGCACGGGTGAAGCATGGACGCGCAACAGCGTGTCGATCGGCAACGGCATTTATAAGTCTACCGATGGCGGCGACAGTTGGACCAACATGGGGCTGCAGAATTCCGAGCGCATCGCAAAAATAATTATCGATCCAAAGCACAGCAATACTGTTTATGCGTGCGCCCCCGGAAAATTGTGGAGCGACAGCGAGGATCGCGGGGTTTACAAGACGACGGATGGCGGCAAGAGTTGGAACAAGATTCTTAAAGGCAGCAATCTCTCGACTGGTTGCTCGATGATTTCCATGAACGCGCAGGACCCGAAGGTTCTTTTCGCGGGCATGTGGGATTTTCGCCGCAAGGGATGGACCTTCCGTTCCGGCGGCGAGAATGCTACCGCGCCCAGCGGCAGCGGATTTTTCCAGACCACGGATGGCGGCGCAACCTGGAAGGAACTGGACGAAAAGAGCGCCAAAGGCCTCCCTGCGAAACCGTGGGGACGCGTGGCGGTCACGATCGCGCCTTCAAAACCGAATGTTGTGTACGCGATGATCGAATCAACGCGCAGCGCACTATTCCGCTCCGACGATGGCGGCAAGACGTGGGAAGAGCGGGACCGCAGCAATTGGATGGTGTGGCGGCCGTTTTACTTCGCCAATCTGATTGTCGATCCGAAAAACGAGAACAAAGTTTACAAGCCAGACCTCACATTGATCATGAGCGAAGACGGCGGCAAGAGCTTCAGCGGAATCGGGAACGGTGCGCACGGCGATTTCCACGATGTGTGGGTGAATCCGGATAATACCGATCACATCATCGCCACGGATGACGGAGGCGTTTGGTATTCGTACGATGGCGGCAATACCTGGTGGAAGGGCAACAACCTGCCGGTCTCGCAGTTTTATCACGTGAGCACGGACAACGCTGATCCTTATCACGTTTTCGGCGGCTTGCAGGACAACAGCGTATGGATGGGCGACTCGCAGTATCCGGGCGGGATTACCAACGGCCGCTGGGAAAATCTTTTTGGCGGGGACGGGTTCTGGGTGTTTCCGGATCCTGCCGACGAGAAGAACTACGTTTACGCCGAATCGCAGGGTGGCTTTATTGGGCGAGTCAATCGGATCACGCTGGAAGGCCGGTTGATCAAGCCGGAACCGAACTACGGAGAAGGGAAGTTGCGCTTTAACTGGAATACTCCGATTCACCTGAGCCCGAACGAGAAGGGGACGATTTACGTCGGGGCCCAATTCCTGTTTCGATCACGGGACCACGGCCAGTCGTGGGAGCGTATCTCGCCGGATTTAACCACCAATGATCGGGAAAAACAGAAGCAGGAGGAATCGGGCGGAGTTACGGTTGACAATTCTTATGCCGAGATGCACACGACGATCTACTCGATCAGCGAGTCGCCGCGCGATGGGCAGACGATTTGGGCCGGAACCGATGATGGAAATCTTCAGTTGACGCGCGATGGCGCGAAGAGCTGGACCAACGTCGTTGACAATGTTCCGAATCTGCCGAAAGCTTCATGGGTTTCGTGGGTGGAAGCCAGCCTCTATGGCGCCGGCACAGCTTATGCAACATTCGATCGCCACACGTTTGGAGATATGGAACCTCACGTCTTCAAGACCACGGACTATGGGAAGACGTGGACGTCGATCGTGGCCGCGGACAGTGGTGTGCGCGGCTACGCCCATGTCATCAAGGAAGACACCGTGAGGCCCAACCTGCTATTTCTCGGCACGGAGTTCGGCCTGTGGACTTCACCGGATGGCGGCAAGCAGTGGGCGCGATACAAAGGCCACGAATTTCCGATGGTGGCTGTCCGGGACATCGTCGTACATCCGCGCGAATCGGATCTGGTGATTGCCACGCATGGGCGAGGCATCTGGATCGTGGACGATATCACGCCATTGCGGAAACTAACTCCGGAAGTCATGGCGCAAGAGGCGGTGTTTCTGCAGGCCAAGCCTGCGCAGCAGCGGCTGCCCGCTCAAGGTGGCTGGGCGGAAGGAAGCGCGGTGTTCACCGGGCCCAATCCGCCCGACGCGGCTCTGATTACGTATTACCAGAGCAAGCGGCATATTTTTGGAAAAATGAAGCTCGAAATTTTCGATGCGCAGGGCAAGCTGGTGGACACGCTTCCTCCGAACAGCCGCCGAGGTATCAGCCGCGTGGAATGGCCGATGCGGTTGAAGGCGCCGCACGTTCCGCCGGCGGCTACGGCAGCGTTTGAAGCTGCTCAGGGCCCCAGAGTCATGCCAGGCACCTACACGGTAAAGATGACACGCGGCAAAGAGACCTACAGCACGGAGCTCAAGGTGGAAGTCGACCCGCGCGCGAAATTCACAATGGAAGACCGCAAACTGGAATTCGACGCGGCCATGCGTCTGCACAGCTTGCTTGGAGAGATGAGTTTTGATGTCGACCGCATCAATGGAGTGCACAACGGGCTCGTGGAGCGCGGCGCAAAGCTGAAGGGAGACGCCGTCTTCAGCAAGCGGCTGCAGGAACTCGCCGGTAAAGTGGAAGCAATGCGAAAGAAGATTGTGGCCACGACGGAAGGCGGCGCCATCACGGGTGAAGAGCGTATACGCGAAAAGACGACGCAACTCTATGGTGCTATTTTGAACTATGAGGGCCGTCCAGGCGACTATCAGATGGCGCGCATCGATTCGCTGAAAAAAGAGCTCGATGACGTGGCTGGCGAATTCGAGGCCTTTGTAAGCAAGGAACTTCCCGCGGTGAACAAGACGCTTTCGCAGAAAAAACTGGAAGCCATCCAGCCCATCGATCGCAAAGCCTGGGACGCTGCCGACTCCGATTCCGGAGCCGGCGCTCCCGGAGCCGCCAGCTTCTTCCGCGAACGCGATTAGCTTTGGCGCAGCCCATAATTGCGGCATTTCCATTGACGCAGAAAAATCTCCAGGGGACAAGAATGATTGTGCGGTCGGGCTCTGCGGTCAGCTTGCTTTTCCGATGAGTTGGCGAGCGTAGGCTGGGGCTTTGCCGGCGTCTTCGTGCTTGAAATAGACGTACACATCGACGCCCTGGGCCAGCCAGGCGTCGAAGCGTTTCTTCCACGCCGTGATTTGCTTCGGAGTGTAGTCTTCGAGGCGCAGGCGGGCGTAGGTGAAGCCGGTAGTGAGCACTTCGGGCGGCGTTTGTTTGTCGGTCTCGGAAAGGCAAAGCGCCGTCTTGTGCTGGCGAAGGACGGCATACGTTTCGTCGGTGTACCAAGACGGATGGCGCACCTCAAAGGCAAAGGAGAAAGCTTCCGGGCGAAGGGCAAGAAAATCTTCCAGCAAGGGACGATCGAACTTAAACGTTGGCGGGAGTTGAACGAGGATTGGTCCGAGGTGCTCGCCGTCATTTAGAACGCTGGCGACTTCCAGGAAACGTTTCAGTGTGCTCTCGCAGTTGCGCAGCCTTTGAATGTGAGTGATCTGCTGGTTAGCCTTCAAGGCGAAGCGAAAGCCTTCTGGAACCGTTTTCGCCCATTGCAGAAGCACGCTCTCGGTCGGCATGCGATAGAAACTGTGATTGATTTCAACCGTCGGAAACTGCTGGGCGTAGAAACTGAGCATCTCCTTGTCTGGAAGCTTCTCGGGATAGAAGTTGCCCTTCCACTGTTTGTAAGAGTATCCAGAAGTCCCAACTCGAAGCTGGCCCGCGCTAGGAATGACCCACCTCCGTGCTTTGGGATTTAATCATAAGGACCGCAGTCCAGAAAAGGTTGAGGTTCGTGCTGGCTGGCGGTTGCCAACCTATCTCTTGAAGTCCTGGTCTGCCGATGGCAAGTCAATGCCAAATTTCGTACACAAGGCGTACACGTCCCGAAAGTCCTTGTCTTTTAGCTCGTAGCCGGAGTGAAATTTCACCACCCATTCGGGTGAAATGCACCTCACCGCTCGGCCTTCTATCAGGCCGGTCCCCGTCAAGGAAGCCGCAGGGTACATCTCTCCATTTTCTTTCGGTCCATATATTCCATTTCCTTGACTATCGAAGACAATGACGTGGACATCGATTTCTCTACCGTATTCATCGCCTAAAACGAAATTCCAGCCCCTGGCGTGTTCCATCTTTATCTCTTTGTATCCTCTTCCGCACAGCATTTCTTTCAATTTCGGTACGTCCTTCTCCTCAATGGCGATGTCCAAGTCCTGATGAAACCTGCTCTGCTCACCAAGTAGGGCATCGACGCTCCAGCCGCCATCAATCCAGATTTCGACGCCCAAATTCTCAAGGCGGGAATAAAGATCAATTACCTCACTCGAGATCACAGCAGCTTCCCCCGATCACGGCAGGAGATTACGCGCGGGCGCATAAGGAGAGGAAATATCTGCCCAACTCCGGCTTGGCCATCACGGCGTCTTCCTCGTTCTGGGCGGCATGCGTTCGCTGAGAAGTTCGATGGCTTGTTCCAGCCGTTGGCGGCACTTCCAGAAATCGGCCCACAGATCACCCTTTTCTTTTAAGCGCGCAAAGACAGTTGTTATGTTCAAAGTCTCGGGGCGTAAACTGGGACGTAATTCGCGGGGCAACAAGGGAGCGGAAACCGGCGCTTGCGGGAAGGCGCGCACGGAATAGGCGGCAGCCAACGGCCGGCCATGGGCATTTTGCTGAACGTCAATCAATACCCTCCCCGCTGGCCGCTTCGCAACGAAGCGTTCGTTAGTGACCAGATTGGGGTACTCGGCAGTCACCGTCCGCGCGATGATTTCGCCGAAGGTGCGCAACTGCTCGTAGGTGTAGACGGGTTCAACGGGTATATAGATGTGGATTCCGGTCGCACCTGATGTTTTCACAAAGTGCGCTAGGCGCAATTCTTCCAGCTTTTCGTGCAACGCTCCGGCGATGGTGACGACCACGGAGAACTCCGTGCCGTCGGAAGGGTCGAGGTCGAAGAAGAAGTAATCGGGATGATCGAAATCGTCATAACGATTGGACCACGGATTGTGGTCGATGCAGCCGAGGCCGGTCAAAAAGAGAAGGGAAGCGCGGTCGTTGGCGGTCGCGTACTGGATGGCCTCCCCTTTTTTTTCCGAATCAATCGGCACGGTTGTGAACCACTCTGGCACGCCTTCCCGCAAATCTTTTTGAAAGAAAGCCTGGCCCTTGATCCCGTCGGGATAGCGTCGCAAAACCAAAGCCCGGTCGCGCAGAAAGGGCAAGATGAAATCCGCGACGTGGTAGTAGTAGGCCAGAAGATTCCGCTTGGTATGACCGGACTCGGGAAAATAGACTTTGTTCAGGTTGCTTAGCCGCAGACGTTTGTCATCCAGTTCGATGGTGACCGTTTCCGAGCGCCCCTTGAACAACTCGGCTTCGATCTGAGCTCTTGTGTTGAGCACCCGACCTACGACCTCGGGAGCGCGAACCACTGTTGGGGTAGCAACCGGTGCGGCAGCGGCAACCTCATTCTCCCATTGGCAATCCGTGGGACGCGCATCCTCGCGGAGCGCCAGAAAAACGGGGTGACGCAGGGAGTGCTCTTGTGTCCATCCGCTGAATTTGACGCGCGCGACCAGGGCAGGAGAGACCCAGGATGGTTTTTCGTTGGTTTCGGGCACGGCGTCGAACGGGGAAGCGGGAGCTGCCAGTTCTTTCAACCCGCTACTCAAATCCTTCAGCTTTTTCGCGTCAAACCCGCTGCCAACGTGACCGATAAATCGAAGTTTCTTACCCTCATACAAGCCCAACAATAATGAGCCAAAGGGAAGAGCGGAGGTGCGAGCTTCGCTCCAGCCGCCGACGACCGCGTCCACTGTCTTGGTACTCTTCAGCTTCACCCAGTACGGGTTTCGATCGGAAACGTACGGGCTGTCGGCGCGCTTCGCGACAATACCTTCCAACCCATTTTGTTCCGCCAGCGCGAACAACTCTTTTCCGTGTTCCAGCTGATGATCGGCGTAGCGAAACCGTTCCGATGTATAAAGCAAGCGTTGGAGAAGCTGTTTGCGTTCCAGAAGCGGAGTGTCGCGAAGGTCGTAGCCGTCGCAGTAGAGAAGATCGAAAGCGAAGTAAACGGCGGGTATCTGCGAGGCCAAGTTTTCGCTGGGAGCGCGCACGTGCATGCGTTCCTGCAAGCGTTCGAAGCTGCTGTGACCTTGGGCATCCAGTGCGACAATCTCTCCGTCAATAATTGCCTGGCGGGACGCTAGCGCATCGGGTAGAGAGGCCAGTTCGGGATAGCGTTTGGTGATGTCAATCGCATTACGAGAGCGCAGTGCCAAATCGCCGCTTTCAATTCTGGCTAGAGCGCGCACGCCGTCCCATTTAATCTCAAAGAGCCAGTTGGGATCGGAAAAGGGACGGTCGGCGAGCGTCGCTAGCATGGGTTCGACGCGAGAAGGCATTGCGGCCTTGCGAGCGCCTTGCACCTCCTCAGGGCGAATCGGGACTAACCGCCGTTTAGGTGGTAGCTCTTCCTTAATCTCATCGATCGTGCGTCCCGTGAGGGCGGAACCATCATGCTCGTCGATGTTCCAGGAAGAATCTTCGGCGGCGTCCTTGTGCTTGATCATCAGCCATTCGTTGCCTTTTTCGCTCTGTTTCAGCTTCACCAAGACAAAGCTGCCCCGCAATTTCTCCCCGTTCAAGCTGAACTTGATTTCTCCCTTTTCCAATTGCTGCAGCGCGTCGAGATTCCCCTCCAGATGAAAAGTGCCGCGGTCCCATACCATTACCGTTCCGGCGCCATAATTGCCTTCAGGAATTTTGCCTTCGAAGTTGCCGTAGTCCAGCGGATGATCTTCGACGTGCACTGCCAGGCGCTTGTCGGCGTGGCTCTGGGAAGGTCCCTTGGGCACGGCCCAGGACTTCAGCGTCCCATTGATCGCCAGCCGGAAATCGTAATGCAGCCGAGTTGCCCGGTGCTTTTGAACCACGAACGTGTCGCCATGCTTAGCCCCGGGACGGACTTCCAACTGCGGCAGTTTCGGCTTTGGCAGGCGCGTGCGTTTCGCGGCCGGCTGATCCTGGACCTTACCGGCGACGGGTTCGGGCTCGCCGGACGGCTCCGGCGTCCGGTCGAAGCGGCGTTTGCGCCGGTATTCCTCGAGCTTGCCCATGAACGGATTCTATCCCAAGCGGCTGCGTTGCAAGCAAAGTTGCCTTTGGACTTGTTGTTTCTCAGGTGATCGCCATGCGTGGTATTTTGGGAAGGAGAATAATCGAATGGCAAATGGAAGAGTCCAGTCGCGGAAGCACTTCCTTTTAGATGCGGCGAAAATCAAGCGCGCCCAACGGGTGTTAAGCGCCAGCACCGAAACAGAGGCCATCAACCGCGCTTTAGATTTTGTCATTTCTGAAGACGCTAGGAACCGATTGGCGGCCAGAGCCAACGAGCGTTTCGTAACCAGCGGAATTGACATCAAGGACGTGTGCGGCACTTTCGAGGAGTAGAGAATCGGGGGTCTTCCCCTGCTTATAAAATGAGCATTACCGGACATGGATGCATCTTGCTTCTTGTCCGCGTGGCGGATAATCTTAAAAAGCTCGTGCACCGTCCCAGCCTGTTGTCGAAGGAGCGTTCACATGGCCACGACCGTCTGGAAAGGCCACCTCACCTTTGGGTTGATTTCCATTCCTATGCGAATGTCCGCCGCCGCGCGCGGCGAGCGCATCAGCTTCAACCAGCTCCACAATGTGTGTCATTCGCGGGTCAAACAGCCCTTATTTTGTCCGGTTTGTAACCGCAACGTGGAGCGCTCCGAAATCGTGAAGGGCCACGAGTATGAAAAGGATCAGTACGTGCTCTTCAGCGAGGAGGAGCTGGACAAGATTGAGCCTCCCTCGGCGAAAGTCATGGAAATTTTGGAATTCGTCAAGCTGGACGACATGGACCCGCTCTATTTCGACTCCGCTTATTACGTTGCACCAGAGGATGCGGGCGTGAAGGCCTACAAGCTGCTGATGAGCGCCATGCAAGACTCCGGCTACGGCGCCATCGCCAAGCTCACCATGCATCAGCGGGAACACATTGTGATTTTGCGGCCAGGCTCTAAGGGAATGACGCTGCACACCATGTTCTATTCGAACGAGATTCGCGCGGCAGAATCCGTTCCGACAGACAAGGTGGAATTGAAAGACCAGGAAAAAAAGCTTGCGCACCAGCTGATTGAGAGCCTGGCAGCTCCCTTTGCGCCGGAAAAATATCGCGACGAATACCAAGAAAATGTGAAGGCGATGATTACCGCGAAGCTCAAGGGGCAGGAAGTGACTGAAGTGGCTCAGCCGCACATGGCTCCGGTGATTGATCTGATGGAAGCCCTTAAAAAGAGCCTCGCGGAAAAACAGGCTCCGCCTGCTGCGGCGGCGGGACCGGTGCCGGTCGGGAAAAAACCTCCCGCGCGAGCGGTGGAAGCCATTGCAACCGTGCAGAAGAAGGGAAAGAGAGTCGCCGGTTAAGTTTTCCGGCGATATCATTTGATGGGCCCGACGGACAGATTCAGCTCCGACGAAGTCCAGCGCATTTTGAGCCTCACAGAAAAGCAGCTGGATTACTGGGAACGGCTGCGCCTCGTTTCTCCTCGAAAAGAAAAAGGGATTCGCTACTACGACTTTCGCGACCTGATCGGCCTGCGCACGGTGAAGCAGCTCGTCGAAAACGGCGTGCCGGCAAACCGGCTGCGGCGGGCGCTTGCCGCGCTGCGCGAAAAGCTTGCGCACGCGGAGGCTCCACTCGCGGAACTGCGTGTGCTATCCGACGCCGGAACGGTGATCGTCGAACGCGGCGGCACGCGGCTGGAGCCGCTGTCCGGGCAGTTCGTGCTGAACTTCGAGATGCGCGAATTGAACGAAACGGTGCGCGTCATGACCGGACGCAGCGCCGACGAATGGCTTGCGGTGGCGCTCGAGTACGAATCCGAAGGGAAAAACAGGGCCCAAGCGATCGATGCGTATGAGCGAGCGTTTTGCGTGGACCCGGCACGGCCCGACGCGCTGATCAATTGCGGCACGCTTTACTACGAAGATGGAAATCTGGAGAAGGCATCGGAATATTTCCGGCAGGCTTTGGTGCTCGATCCGGAAAACGCCCTGGCACATTTCAATCTGGGCAGCGTACTGGATGAAACCGGGCATGTGGACGCGGCGCGCCAGCACCTGCGGCAAGCGGTCCGGCTGAATCCAATCTATCCGGACGCGCATTACAACTTGGCGTTCGTCTGCGAAAAATTGAAGGCCTACGCCGAGGCGAAGCAGCATTGGCAGGCGTATGTGAGATTGGACCCCACGGGTCCCTGGGCGAGCTATGCTCGCCAGCGTTGCGCTTCTTCCAAAGCGACAAAGTCGGCTGGAACAACCTAAAAATGAATTCCAGTTGCAACGAGCGAGCCAGGGCCGAGTCTTCCGTCGAAGGGGTTGTGCGAAGCGGTTTGTCTAGTCTAATTTAGATTAGTCTGGACTAGTCCAATTTAGACTAGGTTAGTTAGCCTCGCTGAGGTCTCAGGAATGTGCAGGAATATCAAAACACTTTTCAACTTTGATCCGCCCGTCACGGCTGAAGAAATTCAAAATGCCTCTCTTCAGTTCGTGAGAAAAATCAGCGGTTTTACCAAACCGTCGAAAGCAAATGAGGCCGCGTTTCTGGCTGCTGTCCATGAAATAGCCAAAGTCTCGGCTCGCTTCATTCATTCCCTCGAAACAAGCGCACCGCCCAAGAATCGGGAAGAAGAAGCCGCAAAAGCGAAGGCTCGTGCCGCTGCGAACGGCTACCTAAGATGAGATTTTCGGCCGGGATGGGGCGGTGAACGCCGAACGCTCTCTCCTCGTGGTGTATACCTGGTATTCCCTAACCAAATTGCAGTGAAACACCTGATGTCCCAGCTACTCTGATTGTGTAAGTGTCCCCGCACAGAGTGCACCCTAATCTGGGGAAAATGGTGGTTGTCATTTTGGAGAGTATGGGGTTAAGCTACCGGCGATTTTGTCGGCGGAGATGCCCTCGACCAGAGTCCTCAATACCGCTTAGGTCTGAGTGAAGGAGATACTGACGCTGGCCGCAAGGCAAACAGCAAATCCTAAGTAATCACAAGGAGTCCAACATGAAGAACGCATGCCGTATGGTTGCCCTGGTGTTTTTCATGAGTTTAGTAAGTTCGGGAGCGTTGTTTGCGCAGTCGGATCTCGGCAAGATTTCAGGTTTTATCAAGGATCCGTCAGGCGCGACGATTGCCAACGCCAAGGTGACGATTCGAAACAACACCGGCGTCGAACGCCAAACGACGACAAACGATTCCGGGTATTACGTCGTCACAAATGTGCCGCCCGGGCTATACACCATGACGGCCGAAGCCCCTGGTTTCCAGAGGTACGAAACCACAAACAACAAGCTGGACCCCAGCGCCGATCTCGTTATTGACGCGGCACTAACCGTGGGTGCGTCCAGTCAAACCGTCGAGGTTTTGGCATCGACCGTGCAACTGCAGACGGAATCCGCGTCGTTGCAGAAGCTGGTCACACGAGAGCAGATTGACTTGCTCGAGTTGAATGGGCGGAACCCCATCGGTCTCGCGGCGCTCGTACCTGGGGCGCGCAGTGGAACAACGGCGAGCCTGACGTTCGCTTTCAGCCAGGGTCCCGCGAATTTCAATGGCTCGCGCAACCCGGAGAATTTGATCACCTACGACGGTGCCCCTGCTACTCGCACGCGCTCCAACGGAACGAGTCTGGGCGCCGCGGACGTGGACTCCACGCAGGAGGTAGAGATCCTGACCGGGAACTACGCCCCCGAGTATGGCCGCACGTCCGGGGCGCAAATTCGCATCGTTACTAAGACCGGCACGCAGAACTTCCACGGCGCCGCCTACGAATACCTGAGGAATGATGCGTTCAACGCCAACACTTGGTCGCGCAACGCTAATCCTTTCTTAGCTTACGTGGCGCCCATGAAATACAACCAGTTTGGCTACAACCTCAACGGCCCGTTCTACATCCCTGGCAAATTCAACACCGACAAGAAGAAAGTTTTCTTCTACTGGGGCGAGGAATGGGTCAAGTACCACTTTCTCGAATCAGGCTCCTCAGTCGGATCGGCCGGCTTGCTATCGGTTCCAACGCTCAAAATGCGCGCTGGTGACTTCAGCGAACTGCTTGACCCGAACAATCCATTCGTCACTCGTAAGGACTCGTCAGGTAGTAAGATTCCGGTGCTCATAAAGGATCCGCAATCGGCGAATGCGTGCACGGCCGCCGACCAGAGCGGATGCTTTCCCGGCAACATCATTCCGTCAAACCGGCTAAGTCCGAACGGCGTCGGCATCCTGAATGCCTGGCCAATTCCCAACCTCACGACTTTTATCGGCGGCAACGGCAACTGGTTTGCCGCGAAGCTACACACATTTGACCAACGTAAGGATACCGCCGGTGTCGACGTAAACCTCACGGAGAAGCAGCGCCTCAGGTTTCACGCGATGAACTACGCATATTTGGAGTACCAACCTCTCGACGGCAATACCGATCGCACCCCGAAGTTTTTCAATCGTCCCAACAAGACCGGCTCACTCAACCATACGTGGACGCTGAACCCCAGAATGGTGAATGAGGTTCTGATCAGCGCCAGCGAGGACGTCGTCTTGATACCCGTTGACACGGCGAACTTCTTTGATCGAACCAAGGCGTGCGCACAATCAACCGTGCCATGCAGCCTCAATTACCCCTACATATTTCCGACTGGGAAGCTGCTTCCAAACCGCATCCCAACTGTGAATTTGTCCAACTTCTCGGGACTGAGCGGCGGGCCGTATCCGTCGCACTCCTCGGGCCCCATCTATGACATCTCCGATAGCCTTACTTGGATAAAAGCGAACCACACACTGAAATTCGGCGCTCTTTGGGAACGCTCGGGCGAAGACGACAATGACGAGATCAACGTCCAGGCTTGCCCGACTTGCACCAACAACCAGAATGGCCAATTCCTGTTCACCGACGGCCGGGCTGGCGGGACGGGCGTCGCGGTCGCAAACGCCGCTTTGGGCCTGTTCGACAGTTATTCGGAAATCGGCCATCGCGCATACACAATCTTTCGCGCCAACATGTGGGAGTCGTTCGCTCAAGACTCCTGGAAGACGAGGCAGAATCTGACTCTCACCTTCGGCGTCCGTTATTCCGTCATCGTTCCCTACCATGCCCTGTGGGGGAACATGATCGCTTTTGACCCGCGGTTTTATGATTCGACTAAGGCGGTTACAATCAGCCCGACAACCGGTCTCATCCAAGGCACCGTTGATCCGCAGACTGGGCTTGTCGTCGGTACCGGGGCGGATACCTATAACGGCATGGTCATCCCAGGGACCGGGTTCCCCTCTTCCGCCCAGGGTCGCGTTCCCGAGGCCGACCCGACTCAGTTCGATTTCAGTCGTCTATTTCGCGGAGTTTCCGACCATTACTCCGACATTCAGTGGGGTGAAATCCAGCCTCGTCTCGGCATTGCTTACCAGTTGAATAAAAAGAATGTTTTTCGCGTTGGCGCCGGGCGTTACACCACCCGTCTCGGTGTGAGCGACTCGATCTTCCTCGGCGGCAATCCGCCGTTCCAACCCAACGCCAGCGTAACCAACGGCTTGGCAGATAACCCCGGAGCGGGCGGCGCGGCCAATATTACGCGCGTGGTCACCACGCAGAGCAAAGCCTTTAAGCCTCCCGAATCATGGGCTTGGAATGTCACCTACGAGCGCGAAATGTTCTTGAAGTCGCTCTTGAGCGTGGGGTACGTAGCCCGTCGCGGCGTGCATCTGCAGCGGGAAGCCGACATCAACCAGCCCACGACGGCAGTTGTGGCGGCGAATCCTGGCGTCAATCTTAATGCGCTCCGGCCCTACAAGGGCTTCGGCTCGATTCGACAAACGGATAATGTCGCCAACTCCATGTATAATTCACTCCAGATTTCTTGGAACCGCCGCTACTCGGGTGGCCTATTGTTCGGAGTCTCCTACACGCTGTCCAAGACCACGGACAACGGCTCCAACCAGCGCGACGTTGTGCCCAATACTTACGACGTCAGCTCGCTGTGGGGACCCGCAGAGTTCGATGCTCGGCACACCTTAGTGTTTAATTATCTCTACGACTTGCCGTTTTTCAAAGACCACTCCAAGTTGACTGGGAAGGTGATAGGGGGTTGGCAAATCAGCGGCCTCACACAGTTCCAGACTGGCTTACCCTGCAGCGTGGCAGGCCCTGCGGACTATGCGGGAGTGGGCCTGGACTCTAACTTCGGTTGCGGTCAGAATGGCCAGTACTGGGTCGTCAGTAGCACTCCGAAAATCATCGGGACCTTCGGCGCCACCGGCCAGTGGTTCGACACTTCGGTCTTTACCAAGCCGGCCGCTGGAACGTTTAATAGCCAGCGAGTGCGCAACCTGATCTACCAGCCCGGATACCAGAACTGGAACCTCGGGCTGTTCAAGACCTTCCCTGTCACCGAGAAAACAGGCCTCCAGTTCCGCGCCGAGGCCTACAACTTCATCAACCACCCGAATTGGTGTGGCAGCAGCGGTTGCAGCGGGACGACCAATATCGGCCTCAACCCGACCACCTCCACCTTCGGGAAAGTACTCACCAAGGGCGGCGGAGTCGCCGGCGGCGAGCGCAACTTACAGCTTTCGCTGCGCTTCTACTTCTGAGGCTGTAGCGTTTCGGTCGCCAGCGGTTTTAACCGGGCCGCAGGATAACGCGGGCATCGCCGGGCGCCTGGAGTCCGACGTGCAGACGTGCTGAGTCCCGGCGTTGGCGATGCAAATACGCTCGCCGCGTGCTGCTTGGAGTTTCACGTCACCATCTGTGCCAAGCTTTTGAGGGTGCCAGAGGCGGGGAGCAGAATGACGCGCTCTGTTTTCGAAGGAATCATGAAATGAAATTGCCCGCGCCGTCTTCTTTGTTCTTTGTAATCGTGTTCGTGCTCCTTTTTTCCGGCACGCCGAGTACGTCTCGTGTGCGGCAGTCCGTAACCCCGTCGGGAACCAAGACTCGGATTGCGATCATCGGGCTGGACCACGATCATGTTTGGGGATTGCTCAAGGATATTGCCGGAGAACCCGATGCTGACCTTATCGCCATCGCCGATCCGCATCCGGAGCTAGTGAGCAAGGCCAAAGCTCAAGTTTCGGCAACGGTAAAATTCTATTCCGACTATGTGCGGATGCTCGACGAAGCCAAGCCCGAAGCGGCGATTGTCACGACCGCGAATGACCGGCATCTGGAAATTCTGCGAGAATGCGCAAAGCGCCACATCCACTATTCCACGGAAAAGCCGATGGCAACGAACGCTGCTGATGCGCGCGAGATGGAACGCCTGGCTAGCCAGGCGGGCATCAAGCTGATGGTCAATTACTGGAATGCCTGGGTGGCAGCGAGCCACGATCTTTTTCACGCAGTGAAATCGGGTCAGGTCGGACCGGTGCAGAGAATTATCGTGCAGTACGGGCATCGCGGCCCCAAGGAGATCGGCGTCTCGCAATACTTTGCCGACTGGCTTTACGACCCAGTGAAAAACGGTGGCGGGGCGATTATGGATTTTGGGTGCTATGGAGCCGAATGGGCGCTCTGGCTGAAGGGCCGTCCGACGCGAGTCTACGCAACGGCCACGACACTAAAGGTCGAGCAGCGCAACAAAGTGGACGACGAGGCAACCATTGTGCTCGACTATCCCGATGCAACGGTGACCATCCAGGCTTCGTGGAACTGGCCATACAGTAAATCGCATGTGGAGGTGTTTGGTCCAAAAGGAAGCCTGACGGCGGGCCGCGACTATCTATTCTTCCGCTCCGCGGCTCAGCGTGGAGCCAGTACTACGCCATATGGAGAGCCTGTGCCTCTGAACTCGCTTCCAGGTGGAACCAGCAATCCTATCTCCTACTTCGTCCGTTCCATCCGCGATGACAAGGCGATCGAAGATCCTGTTTCGGCGAGACTGAATGTGCAAGCGATGGAGATTCTGGACGCCGCGCGGGAATCCGCACGAACCGGGCGCGCGCAAGAACTCACTGAATAGGCCACTTCCTCTTTCTCCTTAATCATTGAAAGGTAATCAACAATACGTATGGTCGAGGCGGGGGGAGTCGGAATATTCAGGGTTGTTGAAAACACCTAACTTAACTTCAGAACTCCTGACATGGTTTGCCCGAAACTTGTCCGCTTTTTACTTCAAGACAGGGGGGTGCGACCACATAATACATTTGGAGCTGGGTGCCCGGGAACAGCGTGTTTGTTTTGTTTAGTGCGTCACAAAGGGATTC